>Ga0209599_10001361_pt1 | contig 11851 bp, 11 predicted proteins | sample Shrwel_input2_FT_FD_187534 | JGI IMG/M metagenome (GOLD analysis project Ga0209599, IMG submission 187534) | Subsurface microbial communities from deep shales in Ohio, USA - Utica-3 well 1 S input2 FT (SPAdes) (version 2) ... | reverse complement strand
TGATCCACCAGCCGCTCATCATGGGCCGCATCCAGGCCACGGCCGTGGACATCCACATCCAGGCCCAGGAGATGGAACGCCTGCGTTCCGAACTCAACGAGATCCTCGCCAAGGCTTCGAAGCAGAAAATCGAGAAAGTCACCAAGGACACCGACCGCGACTTCTACATGACCGCCGAGGAGGCCATCGAGTATGGCCTCGCCGACGCGATCGTGAAGAAACTCTGAGCCGGACCGCACGCGCATGGGCATCGGCGACCGGGCCTACATGCGCAACCAGCGCCCCGCGCGGGAGCCGATCTCGGTCACCGCGTGGGTCGTCGGCTCGCTGGTCGCGTTCTTCATCCTCAACCTGATCCAGGAGTCCGCCGGCGCGGACCTGCTCGGCTGGGCCATGCTACGCGAAAGCGCCCCGCTGGCCTGGCAGTGGCTCACCCACGCCCTGCTCCACGACGGCTTCTGGCACCTGCTCGGCAACTGCCTCGTCCTCTGGTGGACGGGCGCCATCGTCGAACGTGAGCACGGCCCGCGCGTCCTCCTCTCGATACTCGCCGCCGGCACCCTCTTCGGCGCCTTCGCCTGGGCGCTCACCGGCCTGGGCGGCGACCGCTCGGGCCTGCTGATCGGTATCTCTTCCGGCGTCTACGCGCTGATGCTCGTGGCGCTCCTCGACAAGCTCGACCACGAGATCACGCTCTTGTTATTCTTCTTCCTGCCCGTGACGCTCAAGGTCCGCTGGCTCCTCATCGCTATCACTTTGTTCACGGTGCTCGGCTGGGCCTTCGCCGAACTGCCGGGTCGCCACGTGTGGCCGCAGTGGCACGCCGCCTGGAATGACTCGATCGCCCACTCCGCCCACCTCGGCGGCCTGCTTTTCGGCTGGCTCGCTTATCGCCGGCTCAACCAGACAAATCTGCGACTCCAAGACGCTCCCAGGCAGGCGGGCTCCTCGGATGCAGCCGACGCCCGTAGCATCGCCCGCGACGCCTACGCCGCGGAAGAGAACTCAGATGGTGCGGATAATGAGGTGAAATCCCCATCCAGCCTGACCAAGGGCCAAGCCCGAGCGGAATTAGACATGCTCTTGGACAAGATTTCGGCCGGGGGATTCGGCTCGCTCACTGTCGGCGAGAAACGTAGGCTTGAAGAACTCAGCGCCCGCCTACGCTGAGACCCCTCCCCACTTTTATGCGACTCCGCTTTTCCCTCCTGCCGGTCCTGCTGGCAGCGCTGGTCTCCGCCCAGACCGGCAGCTTCACCACCACGCAGTCGATGCAGAACGAGACGCGTGCAACGGCCGCGCTCCTCGAGAAGCTCCACATCAGCAAGAAGGACATGGGCTCCATCGACATGAACTCGGTGGTGCGCACCTACTGCGAGAACCTCGACGGCGCGAAGATGTACTTCACGGCCGAGGAGGTCGACGAGTTCGTCACCCGCTACGGCAAGACCCTCGACCTTTACCTCCAGCGCGGCAACCTGACCCCGGCCTTCGAGATCTTCGCCTTGTTCAAGAAGCGGGTCGCCGAGCGCACGACGGCGAACCTCGCCGCGCTTGATAAGCCCGTCGACCTCACCCTGCCGGGCACTTTCCCCCTCGACCGCAAGAAGGCCGAGTGGCCCGCCAACCCGGCCGACGCCGATGCCCTCTGGGCCCGCCGCCTGCGCCTCGACATACTTTCCGAGCTGCTCGGCGAAGACCGTTCGGGCAAGACGCCCAAGGAAGCCACGCTGCCGGAGATCACCCCGGCCAAAACGCAGGAGGCCGTCAGCCGCCTCAAGAAGCGCTACGAAAAGGCACGTACTTACCTCAACTTCGACCAGCATGAGGTCGAAGAGGTCTTCCTGAATTCCTACTCCAGCCAGTATGACCCGCACTCGACCTTCTTCTCCCAGCAGTCGCTGGAAGAATTCGAGATCGCGATGCGCAACTCCCTCGTAGGCATCGGCGCCACGCTCTCCGACGAAGACGGCACCTGCGTGGTCAAGGACCTCCTCCCGGGCGGCCCGCTCGACCTCTCGCGCCAAGTGAAGCCGGGCGACAAGATCATCGCGGTCGGCCAGGGCAAGGACGGCGAGATGGAAGACATCGTCGGGATGCGCCTGTCCAAGGCCATCAGCCGGATCCGCGGCAAACAAGGCACGACCGTACGCCTGCTCGTCGACATGGCGGCTGGCGGCCGCAAGACCGTCACGCTCAAGCGCGACCAGATCAAGCTCGTCGGCCAGATGGCCTCGGCCAAGGCCATCGAAGTCCCCAGCGGCGGCGGCTCCGCCCTGCTCGGCGTCATCGAGCTGCCCTCCTTCTACGGCAAGAACCCCGACGGCTCCGGCTCCAGCCCCTCGGCCGACATCGAACAGCTGATCGTGAAGCTGAAGGCGTTGGGCATGAAGGCCCTGATCATGGATCTGCGCAAGAACGGCGGCGGCCTGCTCAACGAGGCCGTCGATATCTCGGGCCTGTTCATCCCGAAGGGCTCGGTCCTGCAGGTGCGCGACAGCCAAGGCCGCTCCGAAGACTACCGCGATGAAGATGAGAAGGTCGCCTGGAACGGACCGTTGGTGGTGCTGACCTCCAAGCTCTCGGCATCCGCCTCCGAGATCTTCGCCGGCGCGATGCGCGACCACCGCCGCGGCATCGTGGTCGGCGACATGACCACCCATGGCAAGGGCTCGGTCCAGAACATCATCGAGCTGAGCCGCTTCGACCGGGACCTGAAGTCGGCCGTGAAGGTGACCATCCAGAAGTGGTATGCGCCCAGCGGCTCCTCCATCCAGCTCAAGGGCGTGCCGGCCGACATCGTCGTCCCTTCCGTCTACTCGGTGCTGCCCGTCGGCGAAGGCGACCTCGATCGCGCGCTGCCTTGGGACTCGGTGACCCCCACGCTGACCAAGCCCGACGAGGGCGACTGGCTCAAGGCGAAGATCTCCGACGGACTCATCGCCCAGCTCGCCGCAGGTTCGGCCCGCCGCCAGTCCGAACTCCCGGAATTCCTCACGCTCTCCCGCACGATCGACTGGACGAAGAGCCGGCAGGTCCGCAAGGAGGTCTCGCTCTCGCTCGAGCAGCGTCGCACCGAGCGCAAGGACGACCTTGAATTTCGCGAGCAGGTCCGCCGCGAGCTGACCGACTACGCCAAGACCTCCTTCAAGGCGAGCGAGGTGAAACTCGACGCCGCCATCGAACAGGACAAGAAGGACGGACCTGGCGCCGCCGCCAAGTCCAAGCGCAGCGCCCGCATGCGCGACCCCCTCGAAGACGAGGATTGGCCGGAATACGACATCCAGCTCCAGGAAGCCCTCCGTATCGCCGCCGACTGGACCGCGCTCACCGCCGGCTCCGTCGCCGTCGCCACGCCGAAGGAAGAAAAGAAGAAGTAAGCCGCCTGAACAGGCGCCCCAAGGCCGCCCACCCGGGCGGTCTTTTTGTTTTGGGCTACGTTCGCCGTAGCGCGGCCTGATAGGGCTGACCACCCTTGGTTAGCCGCGGTTGAGCGAGGGCGCTCAACCCTACCTAAGATACATAACTATGTCGTGACGCGGTCCCGACCCTACCTCGAGACACACGGATGCGATATCATCGCATCCCTACCTCAGGCAACTCCCGCCACCTGCCACCCGGAGCTGCCACCCGCCACCTGTATCGGATCTTTTCCATTCAGACCTCAATGCAGCCGCCCCGCCCTTCTTTGATTTGCCGACTCGTCTCCCTCCCCACAACTTCTCCTCATGCTCTCTCCCGAAGCGCTGACCTACGGCACCCTGCTTATCGCCGGATTCCTGACCCTCCGCCGCAATCGTCGCGTGGGCCTCGCCCTTCGTCGCCAGTTCGGCGTGGTCGAAGGCCGCCCGGTCCAACTCCACACGCTCACCAACGCCCGCGGCATGGAAATCTCGGTCTGCGAGTATGGTGCGACCCTGACCTCGGTCCGCGCGCCCGACATCCATGGCCGCCTCGGCGAAGTGACCCTGGGCCTGCGTTCGCTTGAAGACTACGTCGCCGGTAATCCGTTCCTCGGCAGCACCGTCGGCCGCTACGCCAACCGCCTCGCCGACGGCAAACTCACCCTCGACGGACAGACGATCGCCCTCGCCCAGAACAACAACGGCAACCACCTCCACGGCGGCCTGCGCGGATTCGATAAGCGCATCTGGTCTTCCGAAGCCGTCCGCACGGAGTCCGCTTCCTCGGTCCGCTTCACCTACGTGAGCCCGGCCGGCGAAGAAGGCTACCCGGGCACGCTCAGCGTGACGGTGACCTATACCCTGGCCGACCAGGGCGACGAACTGACGATCGACTTTGCGGCCACCACGGACGCCCCGACGGCGTGCAATCTGACGAACCACGTCTTCTTCAATCTGGCCGGCCAGGGCAGCATCCTTGACCACCGCCTGACGCTCCGCGCCGACCAGCTCGTGCCCGTCAGCCCGGCACTGATCCCGACAGGCGAACTCATGGATGTCGGCGGCACGCCGTTCGACTTCCGCCGCCCGCACGCCATCGGCGAGCGTATCGGCGCTCCGCACGACCAACTGCGCCGCGCCCGCGGCTACGATCACTGCTACGTCCTCGGTCCGGACAAGTCCCTCAAGTCCGCCGCCTTCGTCAGCGAGCCCACGAGCGGCCGCACGCTCGAAGTCCTCACCGACGCACCGGGCCTCCAGTTCTATACCGGTAACTTCCTCACCGGCACCGTCCAAGGCCGCTGGGCGAAGCCCTTCGCCTTCCGCCAAGGTTTCTGCCTCGAACCCGGCCTCTTCCCCGACTCGCCGAACCAGCCCGCGTTCCACCGCCTCGGCTACCCGAGCGGCATCCTGCGCCCCGGCGAAGCCTACGCGCAGAAACTCGTCTTCCGCTTCGGCGTCAGCCGGTAGGGGCGTGATCACCCTCACTTCCGTTCGCGGACGGATATCGGATTTTAACGAGCCCAGCTAAGGCCCGATGGCTTCCGGGCACGGACGCAAACAGCGGCGATAGCAATCGCCGCCCCACCTCTTACTTGCCGCTCGCGATCTCCGCGCGGGCCTTGGCGAGGACGTCGGCGAGCTTCACCTCGGCGCCCCCCTGGCGCTTGCTCTCATCGGCGGCTTCCATGAAGGCGTAAAGTTCGAGGGTCTCTTCGGCCGAGACCGGCGCCTTACCCGAGCGGAACATCTTCACGACGGCTTCGAGCAGTACTTCGTACCCGTCGAACTTACCGATATCGGCTTCGCCTTTGTCGCCGACAGCTTTACCGCCGTAGGGTCCGCCCTTGGCCTTGCGGTCTGCTTCCCGGAAAATGCCGACGCGCCCTTCGCCCCAGTTACCGGTGACCTGGATGAAGCCTTCGGCGGTCTTGTCGCGCTTCACGGAGATGCACCCCGTGCCCATGACGGTGTAAAGGCTTTCGCAACCGTGGACGCCGTACCAGTAAAGGTCAGGGTGATGCGGCTCCAAGCTGGCCGGGCTGGTCGCGTAAGCCGTCTTGACCTTGCCGACGGAACCTTGGGCGACCGCTTGGGTGCTCGTGGCGAAGCGAAGTGAAGAGGAACAGAAATAGACCACGCCGGCCTTCTTCGCGGCTTCTTGGATGCGGATGACGTCGGCCAGCGAGCCCGCGATCGGCTTATCGATGAAGACCGTCTTGCCCGCCTTCAGCACCGGCAGGATCTGCTCGAGGTGCACGCGGCCGTCGTTGGATTCCAGCAGCACGCAATCGACCTGGGCGCAGAGCTGCTCGATCGAGCCGACGATCTCGACACCCATGCCCTTGAGCTTGTCGCTGTATTCCGGGACGCGCGAAGTGCTTTCTGGGATGTCCTTGCTGCCCTGGGCGAAGGCGTGCGTCACGCGGAAGCCCGCGAACTTAGCGGCGTCGGCCGGATTCTTCGGGCCCTTGTTAAAGACGGTCGTGAAGGCCACGACGTGCGAAGTATCGAGGCCGATGATGCCGATCTTCTTCGGCGTCTCTTCGGCGAAGACGGAAGTGACGAAGGCGACCGCACAGGCGGCCAGACGGAAGAGGCGGGGCGAACTCATGCCCATTGATAATTCGAGGCGGCACGACTGACAAGCCCGCGGGCCAGCGGTTAATGCGAACCTTCGAGCAATTGCCAGACCCGCCAGGCCATCAGCAGGCCGAGAGCCAGCCACAGTAAGCCCAACACGCGATCGACCCAACGGATGGTCGCCGCGTCCTTCAGCCGCACCCGGAGGCGATCTCCGATGAAGGCGTAGAAACTCATCACCCCGATTTCCGACCCCAGGGTGCAGAGCAGGAACACGCCCGTCGTCGACCAAGCGAAGGCGTCGGTCGGCACGCTCGCCGCCTGGATGATGATGAGGAAGAACGGAATCGTCTTCGGGTTCGAGAAATTGACCCACGTGCCGCGCAGGAACAGGCCGAGGGCGCCGCCCTCCAGTCCGGCGGATTCCGGCAGACTCGAGCGCGGACGCGCGAGATGGGTGAACGCAAGGTACAGGAAGTAAGCCAGCCCGGAGACGGCGATGGCCGTCATCGCATGAGGCACATGCTGCGCCAGCCACTGCGTGCCGTAGAGCGCCAGGAAGAGGTGCGGGGTCTCGCCGACGGCGAGTCCGAGCGTGTGCCAGAAGGCGCGGCGCTTGCCGTAACGCAGCGAGGTCTCGATGGTCGACAACGCCGCCGGCCCGGGCGAGAGGCTCGCGGTCAGGCAGGAGACGATCAGCAGGCCGACGTTCATCCGCGCTTAGCGGAGGGACTGCTTCCAGCGCGCGATCTCGCGGGCGACGGCCTTGGGGCCGGGCATGCCCGTGTTCTCGCGGGCGGCGAAACCACGCTTAAGGCTGAAGACGTCGCGCCAGCCCTTCGTGAAGGCCTTGTCAGCGGTCAGCGCGGCGTCGTCGGAAAGCCTGTCGAGCGGCACGCCGGACTTCTCGGCGAGCGCGACGAGGCGGCCGACCGCGTGGTGGGCGTGGCGGAACGGCATGCCCTTGCGGACGAGCCAATCGGCGAGGTCGGTGGCGAGCAGCGCGGGATCGGAAGCGGCGGCGAGGCAGCGCGCCTTGTGGAACTTCGTGCCCGCAAGCGTGGCGTCGGCGACGGCGACGGACAGGATGAGCTGGTCGGCGGCGTCGAAGAGCGGCGGCTTGTCGTCCTGCAGGTCGCGGTTGTACGTGAGCGGCAGGCCTTTCGTGAGCGTGAGCAGGTGCGTGAGCGAAGCCTGGAAGCGCGCGGCCTTGCCCCGGAGGAGCTCCATCGAATCCGGATTGCGCTTCTGGGGCATCAGCGAAGAACCCGTCGAGAACTCGTCGGGCATGCGCGCGAAGCCGAACTCCGCGGAGGACCAGAGGACCATGTCCTCGGCCAGGCGGGAGAGGTGCACGCCGCAGAGGGCGGCGGCGAAGCAGAACTCCGTGGCCGGATCGCGGTCGGCGACGGCGTCCATGGAATTACGCGTGACCTGCGGGCGGCCCTTCGCGTCGACGAAGCCGAGTAGCTTCGCTGTGACTTCGCGGCGGATCGGCAAGGTCGTACCGGCGATGGCGCCGGAGCCGAGCGGGCACCAGTTGGCCGAAGCCTTGGCGGCGGCGAGACGCGTGCGGTCGCGGCCGAACATCTCGGCGTAGGCGAGCAGGTGATGGGCGACGGAGACCGGCTGGGCGCGCTGCAGGTGCGTGTAGCCCGGCAGGATCACGTCGGCGTTGGCCTCGGCGAGTTTCACCAAAGTCCTGAGCAAAGAGACGAGGGCCTCGTCGGCGTCGTCGCACTGGTCCTTGATCCACAGACGCACGTCGGTGGCGACCTGGTCGTTGCGCGAGCGGGCCGTGTGCAGCTTGGCGGCCGCCGGGACGCGCTTCGTGAGCGCGCTCTCGATGTTCATGTGCACGTCCTCGAGGTCGCGGCTCCACTTGAATTTGCCGGCGGCGATCTCCTTGGCGATGGCGTCGAGGCCGCGCAGGATGGTGTCACGCTCCTTCTTGGTCAGGATGCCCGCCTGGGCCAGCATGGTGGCATGGGCCTTGGAGCCGCGGATGTCCTGGGCCCAGAGCCGATGGTCGAACGAGACCGATTCGCCGAAACGCAGCATCAGTTCGGCGGGACCGGCGCTGAACCGGCCGCCCCAGGTGGCCTGGGCTTTCTTCCGTGCGGACATGACGAACCAATGCCCCCGGGAAGGCGGGCAGGCAAGCAAGGATGCTTAGCGGCCGGCGGGCGGCGGGGCTGGCTTGGCCGGCTTGGCGGGCGTGGCCATGCTGCGGGCACCGTCGACGCGGATCACGATCTCACCGGGCTCGGCGACGCCCATGCGTTCACGGGCCTGATCGCGTACGAATTCCGGGTCGCGACCGAAACGTTCGAGATAGCGGTCGGTCTGGCCGCGCGCGCGCTCGAGGGCCGCGTAAGCCTGCTCCTTCTTGAGTTCGCTGGCGCGCAGGCCTTCGAGGCGCGCGACCTCGTCGCCGTAAGTGGACCACGTGAAGGCGAGCACGGTGCAGAAGAGGATGAACGAAGCCCAGAGAAACAGCTTCTCGGTCTGCGGGTTGCGGGAAGAAGGCTCGCTATCCATGACGACCGCGCGAGTGAAAGCGGAAATCCACTACGGAGCGAGGGGAAAATGGCCCGGTCAGCGGACCGTCGCGGCGACCTTGGCCAAGGAGCCGCTGAACTCCATGAAAGCCCAGACGACGACGCCGGTGACGGACACGTAGAGCCAGACCGGGAAGACCCAACGCGTGAGACGCTTGTGCTCCTCAAGACGGCCGACCTTGGCCAGCCAGACCGCGCGCAGCACGAAGGGGGTGACCAGGATGGCGAGGATGACGTGCGGGATCAGGATGAAGAGGTAGAGCGACTTCAGGCCGGCCCACGCGGAGGCCGGGTCAGGGGCGTAGGTGACGTTGGTCCGGCCGAGGGCGACCCAGAGGTGGACCTTGGAGGCGAGGTAGACCGCCAGGAAGAAGGCCGAAGTGATGACCGCCCACTTCATCGCCTTGCCATGGCCTTCGCGGTCACCGGCCTTGATCCGGAAGATGCCGACCAAGAGGAAGACGGTGGCCAGGCCGTTGAGGCCGGCGACGGCTCGGGAAAGGATTTCGGTGGTGGAAGCCATGCCCCAGCAGAAGGGGTTTTATGGGAAAAGCCAACCTTTCGCCGACCGCGGCCCGCCCCACCCGCAACTAATCCCTGCCACCGAGGTTTGATAATATATCTGATGAACCCTCCCCTCCTCACCTTGCTTGCCGTGACCCTGCTGGCGGCCGGTCCGGCCCTGAAAGAAGCCGACAGCGCCCCGCCCGCCCAGAACAAGGTGACGATCACCGTCCGCGGCGACAAACGGATCATCGAGTCCAACGGCATCCCCGACCACAAGGTGGCCTCCTTCCCCAACCGGGGGAACCCCAACAGCATCTCCGAGCAGAAATACCGCCTCGAGGTCCCCGCCCGGCCGCAGCCGGCGACCGCGCAGCCCGGCCGCTTCCCTTACGCTTGGGGCGTCGCCTTGAACGGCGTGGTCTTCGACCCCGGTACCGCCGAAGTCTACAATGACGGCGACCGAAGCAACCCCTGGCACTACGAGGCGCTCAAGAGTAATACCGAGATGGGCACCACGCCCCGGATCCCGGTCGGCCTCGGCCTCGACCAGAACCACGGCCACGTCCAACCCAACGGCGCCTACCATTACCACGGGCTTCCCACCCTGCTCATCACCCGGCTTTCTGGCGGCGAGCAGAAGATGACCCACGTCGGCTGGGCAGCCGACGGCTATCCGGTCTACGCCGTCTATGCATACGTTAATCCGGCCGACCCGAAGAGCGGAGTCAAAGCCATGAAGAGCAGCTATCGCCTGAAGACCGCTGAGCGCGGCGGCGACGGTAAGGATTCTCCCACCGGCAAGCCCGATGGCTCGTTCGCCCTGGATTACGAATACGTGCCCGGACACGGCGACCTCGATGAGTTCGGCGGACGCACGGGCGTGACCCCAGAATTCCCCGAAGGCACTTACTATTATATGCTGACGGAAGAGTTCCCCTTCATCCCGCGTAAGCTCAAGGGCACGCCGGATCCTTCCTTCAACAAGATGCGCATGGACGCCCACGCCAACCTCGGCGGACAGAGCGGCCCCGGCGCCAAGGGCAAAGGGAAAGGCAAGAAGGGCCCTCCTCCTCAGTAACCGCGTTCGCCGCACGGCGGTCTCTCTAGCTGTCTTGGGTAGGGCTGACCACCCTTGGTCAGCCGCGGTTGAGCGAGGGCGCTCAACCCTACCTCGAAACGAATCGTTCGCCGCACGGTGAACGCAAAGGTAGGGGCGTGATTGCCATCACGTCCGTTCGCAGACAGGGATGCGGATCAGATGACCGTGCCCAAGGGCCCGTCGACTTACCGCCTTCGGACTCGAACGGCGGTGATGGCAATCACCACCCTGCCTGGCCGCTCAGGCGCCTTGCTTCGGATCGAACTTCTTCTGCTCCTCGGCCGCAGGCTTGCCCGTCGGCTTGGCGCCCGGGTTTCCCGGCAGGCTGAAGCCACGGCCTTCGACGAGCTGCAGGCGACGGCGGACCTCCGGCGGCAGTTTCTCGACGGCGCCTTTCTCCGTGATGTCACCCTCGAAGGTCGTCTTGCCGTCCTTATCCTTGATCACCGCACGCTTCTTGCCGTCTTCCTGCTGGATCGTGACCGAGCCCTCGGCGTCGGAAGCCATGGACGACGAGTAGCTCTTCGCCCCGCCCTTGAAGCCGAACATCGTCAAAGGGCCGAAGCTGAAGGAGAAGGTGTCCGTTTGGGTGATGCCCCCGCCGGACTGAGCACGCAGCTCATCGACCGAGGGGATCGATGAACCGGAGCGAGGCGCGGGCAGGACGCCGGCCTGCAGGTCTTGGAGCTGCTTGAGGAGCTCCGGCGGGATCACGCCGCCAGGACCGACGATGGTCACGCCAGGCGGGAGGCCGCGGGCCGCGGCACGGGCTCCGTCCTTGGCTTCGGCGCGCGGCTCGCGGTCGACGCGGGCGGCCAGCGTGAGTTCGACGACCATGGGCTCGGGGCCTCGCAGGAGCGTGAGCTTCACCTTCTCGCCAGGCTGGCGCGTGCGCACGAGCGCGCGGAATTGGTCGGCGTTGAAGAGCACCTGGTCATCGAGACGCGTGAGGATATCGCCTTCCTCGATCTTGCCGACGGAGGGTCCTTTAGGATCTATGAAGCCGACTACGATGCCGACGCCGGCGGGCACGGAGGCGGCCGCCTCGTCGCGCGGGCCGACATTAAGGCCGGCGTAGGCGACGCCGGCGACGGCAGGCTTGGCGACGGAGCTGGCCGGCTCCTTGTCCTTGGCCTCGGCCGTACCGAGGAGGCCGGCGAGCAGGAGCATGTGGAGGGGAATCTGGCGGATGGTATTCATGAGGGGTCCTTTAGGAAATGAGCGTCCAAGGTCGGCGGATTTGTTCAATTAGTCTCCAGCGGCAGGAATCCCAGTTGGTCGTTGGGGCGGTAATCGATCAGGCGCGTCCGGGTCCGCACGTCTTCCCAGCGGGTGGTGTCCTCCCAGCGCACGCGCACGGGACGGGCATACGAGCCGTCGGCGAGTTCGACGGGGCGGAACAGTTGAACCTCCGGGCGCGAACGATCGGCGCGAACGAGTTGGTAGGCGGGCGCCTCCGGCTCCGCGGACTCCGCGAGGAAGACGAAGGCGGCTAGCACGGCCGCGGCGGCGGCGAAGCCGGCCGACCATGCGACGATCACGCCGCGTCGCGCGGCGGGCGCGGTGAGCTCCGCGTCGATACGGGCCGCGACGGCGGGGGCGGGCGGGCGCGGACGCAGGGCGCGGAGGGCCTGCTCGAGGTCGTGGTCGGGATCAGTCATGGGTGCGGGCGGTGATGTTTCGGCGCAGGGCCTCCA
>Ga0209599_10001360_pt1 | contig 11863 bp, 12 predicted proteins | sample Shrwel_input2_FT_FD_187534 | JGI IMG/M metagenome (GOLD analysis project Ga0209599, IMG submission 187534) | Subsurface microbial communities from deep shales in Ohio, USA - Utica-3 well 1 S input2 FT (SPAdes) (version 2) ... | reverse complement strand
ATTGAACTCTGTGTGGAGCCAATAGCTGTGTGTGATAGCGTCTACGTAGGGTATCACTTCAGGATACTCAAAAGGCTTAAAAGCGACTCTTTTATCAAAGATTCCCATTTCTTAATTTGTTTTTTTTGATTTAATAATATTCGGGCGGTGAAGGTGAATTACTCGCCTACGCCATAGGCGATGGGGCGTGCTTCGGAGGTCATCGACTCACCTAATGGTGACGCCTTACTCCGTTTTTGTTTAATGTCCGACTCAATTCCTGAACCAGACAGTATTTTTAAACCTTGTTTTTTAATATTTATGCTTGCGTTTAAATCCCTATCATGTACTGTATTACAACTTTTACAAATCCATTTTCTATCTTTTAGAGTGAGATCTTGATTGATATAGTTACAGACATTGCAGGTTTTACTACTTGGAAAGAATCGGTCAATCTTAATGATTACTTTATTATTCCAATCTGCCTTATATTCAAGCATATCATAAAAAGTACCTAAAGAGACATCAGAAAGTGCTTGAGCTAATTTATGATTTTTCATCATATTTTTCACAGCTAAATCTTCAATACAAATTACATCGTGGTTTTTGATAATCTCTGTACTGACTTTATGCAAATAGTCTTTTCTGATATTGGTTACTTTTTCGTATACTGTTGCAAGTTTATGTTTTTGTTTTAATCTAGAATTGCTTCCTTTTACTTTTTTAGATAACTGTCTTTGTTCATATTTTAATTTTTTTAAATTGTTTTTAAGCCTTGATGTTTTTATATACTTTACCATCTGAAAGAATTGCTAAATCTTTTATACCCGTATCAATGCCAACTTTTGAGTTTGTTTTTTCAAATGGGTTATGTTCAACTTCACAAGCAATGCTAACATGATATTTGCCGGTTGTAGATTTTGATATGGTTGCAAAAAGAAGTTTACCTTCTACTTTCCTATGTAAGTTTATTTCGATCCCTTTTTTAAACTTTGGTATCCATAATTTATTGTCTTCAATATACACGGACTGAGGTATGGTGAAACTTTGCTTGTCTGATTTACTCTTAAACTTTGGAAATTTAGATTGCTTCCTGTAAAATTTATTGTATGCGGTATCTAAATTTCTAAGCGAGGATTGTAAACTTTGACTGTTAATCTCTCTAAGCCATGCAAATTGCTCATGTTTTTTTAAAATAGTCAAGTCATTTGCATTATCATAATAATTGAGAGATTTTTTTTCCTCTAAATAAGCCTCCTTTCTACTATCTAAATATCGATTAAACACGAACCTACAAGCTCCAAAGTGTTTGGAGAGAAGCTTTTTTTGCTCATCATCGGGAGCAATTTTGAACTTATATGATTTGTGTATTATTTTCATCTACTAATAAATAGTCTTAGTTTTTACAAAAATACAACTATTTTGTAAAATAATTACATTTATTTTGAGGAGGGTTATAAAAAATAAATTTTCTATATCTCAGATACGTTCTGACGGGTACTTTATGTCTCGGTCATATAAATAGGGCGGACCATAAAGAAAAAACTATTTATTTATTTATTTTTTTAGTCGACTTTGATGATACCTATCACCCTATTTACTGAACTTGCTCTTCAGCTTATTCAACTCATATTCTGAGAACTCACCATTCCCTCCATCTGAGTCACCGGCAGAGTCGTCATACAGATCCTCAGATATGTTTATGTACCCTTTTGACAGGTCGATGGTGGCTTCGTATGTCATTCCGTCACCTCCTAGTCTAGATTTCATGATGTGGAATCTTCCGGTATTGTTCATCTTGTCCTTCCTTTTCCGAGAGAGAGAGACGCTGAAGTCTGCTATCATCATCTTTCCGAAGCTACCGGCCACCTTATCTCCTTCAATGATGTCATCTTTGGCCCCCATACGGTTTATCTGCGATGGACATACGATTGGGATCTTCAAATCCTTTGCTAGGCCTTTCACATCTGTGTAGATGTCATCAATCTCCTCTTTAGAATCCTTCCGTAGCTTCCTAGGCCTTAGCAAATCCGGGTAGTCTATAATGATTAGGTCTGGAATGAAATCATTCTCATGCTGTAGCTGCTTAAGATGGGATTCTACAGTATCTAGTGAGGCTCTGCCGGGAGAAAACTCCTTGATTACTATCCTTCCTGTGAGGTTCTCAATCATCTTCACCACCTCTTTGCGATGGTTCTTTAGCTGCTTGACGTCTATTCCTGTAAGGATGGAGTCAATCTTCTTACCTACGTACCGGTCGTCTAGCTCTAGGGTATAATACACCACGCTCTTACCAGTTTTCACCAGGTGGGCGGCTATGTTACACACTACGGTAGATTTTCCTATGCCGGGAGGTGCAAATAGTAGCATTAGGTTTCCTCCACTCAATCCTCCATCGGTGATATCGTTAAATATCTTCCATGGGAATGGCACTTTCCGGTCTTCTTCTTCTCTGAACCGGCTCTCAATCTCCTTTTCGTACTCATGGCCTATGTTCTTATCATTACCTGCTTTAAGGGCCATGTCAATGGTCTTTCTGATGCTTTCATACTCACCGGCCTTTAACAGGTCTACTGAGGTCAGTAGGGCCTCTCTGAGCCTTTGGTTCTTACAAAAGTTATAGAACTCCTCTTTGACATACTCGACCTCATCATGAGCGGTGGTATAGATCTGTTTCAGCTCTTCCTTGATGGATACTCTGAGGACTTCATTCTGCTCCTTCTTCATTTCTATCTTTATCACCTCTAGGGTGGGGTGGATATGGTATTTCGCATAGTAGCTTAATGCCATGTTCACAATCCACTTATGGGCCATAGATTCGAAGTAGTCTACAGTGATTACATCTGATATCTTTTGTATGAAGGGCTTATCATTCAGCAAGGAGTATAGCACTTTCACTTGGAATGGGTATCCAAAGTCGTTTAATTTATCTGCTGTCACTGGTTTTTAATTTTGTCTGTAACTGTTAAGGGTTGAAAATAGGTTCAACCATGTCTCTACGTTCAGTATAGCACCTCCCATCCTATCCTGCGAATACGTCTTTATAAAATCTGATTTTCTGAACGCTGGGATCAGTGAGTGGTAGCTGTCGATTATCGATTCCTTATCAAAATCTGATATGTTAGGATCCTTCAGATTCATTATCCTGTAGAATATCTCAACGTCCTTATCTGTGTTCAATATCTTCTGATACAATACGGAGTTTTTAGGAGGGTTGCTGCACACCTCATACAGGTCTTTAAGAGTTCTAGACTGTTTTTCCTTCATGAACTCAAATAGCTTAGGAGTGTTCATCTTCCCAAATCCCTGTACCCCCGTGATGTTGTCAGAGGTATCACCTACCAGAGTCTTGAACAGGAGGAAGTTATTAGGGTGTACGCCGTATTCGGATAGTATGTCCTCTACATGGTAGATTTTCTTCTTAGTAGGACTGTAGAGCTTCACCCTGTCGTTGACAAGCTGCATGAAGTCGTTGTCTGAGGACATTACGAATATCTCACTATCGTCGTACTCTTTATATATCATCCCGGCAAGGTACCCTATAACATCATCAGCCTCTAATCTGTCTATTGAGATGTTCAATACCGGTAGGTAATCCAGGTAGTCTACTAATCTCACTATCTGGTCATACTTAGAGTCATCTTCCTCTGACTTCGTATTGAAGGACTTGTAGTTCATCTGCCGGGTAGTGGTCCGGTTAGACTTGTATTGAGGATATAGATACTTTCTGCTAAGGGATCCGGACTCTCCATCAAACACTATCACTACTCTAGTAGGGTTTAGCAGCTTTATGGAGTGTCCGAGAGACCTTAGGAACCCTATGAGACCGCCTACATCATTACCTGTGGTGCTTACCTTGTTTACTACTGCGAAGCTCCTTAAGAAGGTATTCATACCGTCTATTATAAGGACTCTGCTGTTCAGATGGAAGCCCGTAGGAACCTCATCTTTCTGTATCTTGGAAAATATGTCTAGTAGGCGGTCTTTGTTCATAGGGTTATTTTATACTGTAATTCAATTCTAATCTTCTGCCTGGATGTTATCGAAGGTTTCTTCTCTATCCTCCTCTTCTATCAGGTCAAAATCTGAAGTTCCGATGATTGCAGACCACTCTTTCGCATGAGCCTTCTTGTACTTTGCAATCTGGGTAGGCGTATCGAGGATGAAGCCATGCGGAGTAATCAGAATCTTGGCTGTTGAAGTGAGCCCATTGATATGGTTCTTCTCTATTGACACTTTTGTTCTCTTTGCAAACTCAATATCCTTGCCATCCTTTTGGGCTTTGATTTTTGAGGTGCCGGAGTTGGTCACGTTACCGAATAGGATTACTATTGAGGCATCTGAATACAAGGCGTTGCCTCCTTTGGACTTTATTTTAGGCAGTTCTCCGTAAGTAGATGGCTTATCCACCCAGATCTTGTTCACTACGATGAACGTATTGGTGTACTTCCTCGACATCTTCCGAGATACGATGATCTGTTGGTCGATGAAGTTTCCGAAGTTCCTACTCATGGCAGCAGCGGCCCACTCATTGTTCTGAGACTTAGAATCGATGGACTGTTGGCATGGAATAGTACCGGCACAGTCCCAAAAGAATACCAGGTCCATGGGTAATCGGCCCTTGTTCTGCTCATCCATCAGATCTGCCATGAAGGCGGCTACTTGTTCGATGGTGCTTACGTTGTCAATGTCCACGTAGATGAAATCTCCAACGTACTTTACCTCTCCGGTTTCCGGATCAGGCACCTCATCAAACTTCAGTCCCATCATCTTTGCATGCTCCCATGAGAATTTCATCTCAGTGATGATTAATACAGGCAGCTTGCCGGACTTTTGTGCTGATACTACAGCTTCTATGCCTAAAGCGGATTTACCGCTGTCAGAATGGCCTCTAATCACCGTTACGTGACCTTCGGGGATTCCTGGTAGGCCTGTTGCTTCGCTGAAAGCATCTGACACCTTTAGCCAAGTCTGAGGTTTCATTCCATTAGTAGTAAGGAATTTACTCTTCTTGAAATTCTCTAAGTTAAAGGCACTAGTTTTCTTGCCAAGGGCGCTAGTTACAGCGCCCTTGATATTTTTCTCTTCACTCATATGTTATTGTGGGGTTTAGTCTTCTCCGAAAAGCTCGTTGAATTTGTCTTCTTTAACTTTGGCAGTAGGCTTCTTAGCGGCTAACGCCTTAGCAGTCTTCTCTTCTACATCCCAGGGAAGATCTGAGTCATCGTCAGAATCATCAGCTGCTGCTGCAGGGGGTGCCACCTTTTTAGCAGGGGCTGGTGCGGCTACTTTTGCGATTGGTAAATCGTCATCAGACAGTGATTCGGAAGGGTTCAGGTATTCTTTAAGCATCTGCTTAATCTCTTCATAACTATACTTTTTGTAGATCTCCAGAATGTCTTTCTGACCATCTAGCCACTTCTCTACCAATGTTGCGTCTGTTGAGAGCGGTGATATGTTACGCTTAGGCGTAATGTTTACTGCGATATAAGCTACATCACGCTTACCAATCTTAATGCTGTCATTGTACCCTTCAACTGTCAGGTCAGTTCCCTCATTAATGTCGTCAATGTTTCCGAAGTCTTCATCGGCCATGATACCGAGTAGCTTCTCATAAGTAGTCTTGTTGAACTTCCAAAGGCGTACTCCAAGTCCCTCTTCTCCTCTAACCACCACGTTGGCGTAATACTCAACTTTGGGTCGGATTTTTTTAGCGAGGTCTTTACTGTCGTCTGTGTTCTCGCTGTACAACTCTTTAACGAGCTGCTGAACAGGATCCTTCTCGTTGAAGTTCTCCAGGGAGTACACATTCTTCTTAAACACATTGTACTGGTGGAAAGACACCTCGATGAAAGGGAAATCCTTGTTCGCCTTCCTCGGTACAATACGAACTACTTGTTTACCGAGTTTTGGTTTCCAAAAGATAGTCGAGTAGTCTATCTTTTCAAAACTTCCGGAACTTTTTGACTGGAGCTTAGCCAGTCGCTGCTTGATCAAATCAATGTTGGACATAACATTTGTTTTTAAGTGGATTGCAAATATAAAAGAATTATAGGAATTTCCTAATTAAATTATCTTCTAGAGATAAATAATTTTATACACCTTAGTGTTCAGCTTGGCAAATTGGCCAGCTCTAGTCAGCAGAATGCTGTTTCTGTAATCGGCCCAGTTAATCCTGTATGACTTATCCAATACCCCATTGTTGATGGTAGTGATTAGCGCATTGAGGGAATTAATGGTGTATAGCGTATCCGTCTCTTTACGACGGTGCATTAAGATAGTTCCCGGTAGTATTTTAGACCTGTCGAAGTTCTCAACGTCTAGATTATACGTACATACATACTCATCACTATCAGCAACTTCTAATACGAATATCTTGGAATAGAGTATTGTATAGTTAGATGTGATGTCTGAGATAGTGTCTTGGATCTCAGCTTTTTGTGTAAATGTACAGAATAATTTGTTCAATGAGTCGTCTAATGGGATGTCAATATCATTTATTATCATATATAAATATATTAAGGTTCGGTTGTAAATCAAATGGTTTTCATATCGTGGTAATTCTTACCGTATTTGCAGGAGGTTTTGTATCCGCCCTCTTCAAGAATATCTGAGATGGCGTTCAAAGTAGCCTTCCCATCTTCTTTACAGTAGTCTATCAGGAAGGAATCATAACAGTACAAAATTAGGGAACTTTTCTTATCCTTGAGATATTTTATTATTCTGCTCAGCACCTGGATGTTCCTCTCTGTCTCATAGTTCTGCAGGATGTACGGCAGTATTTGGGTCTTGATCTCAACTCCCCTTATCAGTCTGCCGGATATAGGGGATTGTATATACCCATCCTTCTTGTACATCTGCCACATCTTCTGCTTGAACTCCCGGACTTTTACAAAGAAAGGTATTTTATCCAGTTCCTCCAAATTAGATTCTGTATATAGCAATCTAAATGTCATTTTCTTACTCTCAACATACTCCTCATCCGTAATTTCCTCCCTATTGAAATAGAATTTGGCCAGGTGTCTGTGAATATCACTATCGTCAAATGTGTACTCCATCAGCTCGCACAGTATGCGCAAGTGGTATGATGAGTAATCGAACTCTACGAAGTAATCGTTGGATGGTATGAATACCTCTCTAGACTTATCGCCCTTGTTGAGCGCTGCGAAGTTTAGCCCGTTAAAGGCATTTGAGGGCCTTCCTGTGGCCGTATAGAGGTTGTATGAGGTAAATACCTTATCACCGTCTAAAGAGGCCTCAGAATGCTTTATATTGAAGTGTTCTTCTATCCCTCCTGGGGCCACTCTGATCCCCTGGCTCTCTATGCTGTAGAATACATCAACTGCCTGTTTGCCATATAGGTTGTAGGCTGGTTGTGTTAACATCTTCCTGACGTCGGGAAAATGGTCTACTATGGCCTCTAGCTTCTCATAGTGCTTTGCTATTGGCACCACTCTGTTGATATCGGATTGATTGGAATAGCGTTGGTAGAGGAATTTATGGGCTTGGGTATCGAAGGTTGACTCGACTACCTGAGTGTTGTTATACAGGTATAGGGCTGTTTTAAGGCAGTATACGTGCCTTCTCCTACCGAAGTAGTATCTGAGCCTCTTTGCATCTATAGCGTAGATATAGCCTATCAGGTTTCTAATGAGGTTATCTACGGACTCGTATGTGAGGCTTAGCGACTCACTATGGTCTATTGGCAGTATGAACCCGGCTCTTGACTTTACAGGCCTTATGTAGACTAGCGATAGTGGGGATATTGCGTTATGGTAGTTTGGATTGTGGGTTACCACATCCACATAACATTCTCTCAAATCATATTTGGAGAACTTTTCTAACTGTTCTTGCGTCTCTATGATATAATACATTTCACAACCTTTGACGCAAAGATAGGACTACTTGTGGTATTGTATCAAGTTTGTTAGATAATTTTTTATTCCGGGTATCAAATGCTCCTGTTCTTTTATCGCCTGCCTGTTCTCACTGATCACCCCAGGGACGGTGTATAGGGGGTTTGTAGTATCATCTAACACTTTTCCGGTTATCCTCCACTTTATCACTGCCTGTGAGTACAGCGGGTTTGGTATAGTGGCTGTATACACATCCTTAGATACTTCTGTTATGGTTTCAAATCCGCTGTTCACCCGTATGGTGAAGTACCTTAGTATGTACCCTTCGCTGTAATTCTCCTCTGTAGGCACTGGATAGTGGTACGTTGGGGTTGCTGCGGTGTTTCTATCGCTTCTGGTTGATGTGTTTATTAGCTCTTTGGCCTTGGGTGTGAAGTTTGGGCCTTCGAAGAATTTCCCATCAGAGGTTGCATAATAGTACCCCTTATAAGAAAGTCCTGTGTCCTTATAGATCAATCCTGTTTCGGAATATTGATTAGGGGTTATCTCTGATTGCGGGTAATACATTATGGGGATGTGGTTTTGTTAGGTTGGTTTTTCTATTTGTAAGTGTTTCTAGAATAGGCCTTTTAATAGTTGTATTGAGTTTGATATCATTCTTCCGAATGCTCCTGATGGTGAGAAGTATAGCGGGTACTTAACGAGTACGCTTTTCGTCAGCTCTAGTTTGTCTGGGATTATAACTCCTAATCCGTCTACGGCATTTTCATTCAAGTAGGGGACTTCATAGCCATCTACAGAAGGTTGTATAACTTTACTATACATTGCTACAAACTTGGCATCTATATCACTATTTAAACTAATATTTGGGAAAGTGTTCCTCAGTTCATGGATAAAATATTGAGATATGTTTACCACAGTCTCATCTATAATAGGCCCTAATTCAGATATATTACCAGTCGATAAGTTGATTATTTCTGAAATAGGAACGGTATACAATCTCTCAAGCATTGATCCTTTCCCATCTGTTAATTTAAATATACCCTGATTATATCCGGAGGTCGTGTTACTTGTAGCTAGTTTGAGACTATCTTTATATTTATTGGGTTGGTTAGCGGCCAGCTTACCCAACACTCCTTTTTTATAAAGTAATTGAAACACTGTAGTAGAAGTAATATTGATCTCTAACCTCTCAGAAAGCACATCACTCATAAAGCAGAACGCAGCATTATAATCTCTCACAGCCTTTTTGAAATCTTCTACAGCAGTGTTAGCTATAGCTTGGACTTTTGCTGCAGCAACTTTACCTTTTGCCTTAGACTCTTCTTGCCTTTCTAACTGATCTAACAGACAGAATTGGGCTGTCAATGTGGTTGTCCAATCGGGTCTGGTTATCTCTTGAGATATCCTTGTTACTATGAATCCTATCTTCTTATCGGAATACTCTGCAGGCAGCACATCGTCTTGTATTGTGAATATCTGGCCTATCACTACTCCACCTATCCCGTCCATCTTTATCTCTAATGACAGTGGCACGATGCCTTTATAGTCCGTGCCCCTTTCTACCGACACTATCAGATTGTTCAGATATACATTCAATGCCGATACCTGAACGGTGTTATCAGCCTTCCCGGTCAGAATGTTATTATTGACGTATGAGAGCAGTACTCTGATATTGTTGTTTAATAGATCCTCTTCTTTCGCCTTCTGTTCAGCCTGGTTTGTGGCTACATTCTTGGTCTGTGCTGAGTTCTTGTACAGTCTGTTTACTACCCCCTTGTTCATGAACACGTTGGTGGAGCTTTGGTATGAGCCTATGTTCTCCACGTTCTGTGCTGCTATCGCTATCATTGATGCCTGCTCTTCGAATATCTTAGACATCACTTTGTGCTCCCTCACCGTTGTGCCGGTACCGGAGATGTTTATCATTGTTTTGGATGCATAGGTTGCTTTTTCAGGCTCTTCTACATAGTGCTTGTCTATTATAACAGCCCTATTGTTCTCTACGAATACGTCGAAGTAGTTTACTGAGCCTAGTGCGTAGGCTACCTCATCCATAATAGCCTGTAACAGTGTTTTGCATGTCACCCTGCCGCCATTGGCTTTGTGTGTGGTCTTGTATATGCTTAGTATACGGCCTATGTTGACATATATGTTGCCTATGACTCCCAGGTTAGTGGTGCCGTATAGGTATTCCTTATTCAGTTTCGTCACCACTCCCCCTTGTATAGGCAGCACCTTAGGGCTAAATCCGTCTGGGTTGCCTAATAGATTGGCATTAGAGTTCTGTATTAGGCATACGGAGTTGTCTATGGTCATGGCATTGTAGGAGGACACGCATAATCCATTACCTAAGTTATCAGGAATGCCTGTCACAGGTATCTCATATACTGTTACAGAGGTTTTGTTTGGGGTGAACAAAGATGCCTTCTCATTCATAATCGCCACGAAATATGCCAACTGCATATATGAATTCATCTTCATATCCATATTCGTTACGTTAGACATTGCAGAAACTGCTTGTCCTGCCGTAGGAACCTGACCCGCTGGCGTATTGCCAAATGAATATATGTTAGTGTCTATACCGGCTAGGCTACCGTTTATTGGGTAAGACCCTCCAACAGTTGCAAGGTTCTCCAACAACAGTTCAAATTCATCCTTCACCTCACCATTAGGATTGGTCACGTTTGGATCCCCACCAGCGCTATCCACTCGTAATCCAGATATGATTTCTCCCACGCTTATCAGAATAGTGGTACACTCAAATCCCCCATTCGGCAATAGAACGTACTCATAGTTCTTTATGAGCCCTAGCATTCCTTCGTAGTTGCCTCTGTTCTTTATATTCAGATCATCTAGCTGCTTGTATATGCCATCTATGGTTATGTTTGATTCGAAGCATTTCACGCCTACGCCATCTGCATTCCGCATCACAAAGTTCTTACTAGCTATGCTACTCTTACTATCATCTAGGTACTTTGACCATCCCCACTCCAATACTACTGGGTAGAATGGTTTCATGTATAGGGTGATGAAGTCTTCTAGCTGCTTAAGATCCCATACGAAGAACTTTACCACGGCCTCTCTCAAAGACCCATAGGCCCCTTTTGAGGATATGCTAACGCTTGTGATACCGGGCATGGGCCTTAGACCGTAGTCTTTGTTGCCTAATGTGGAACTTCCATACACGGCCTTTTCATCAGCTATACCCCTTCTAAGGGTTGCCGTACCATCTGCGTTTAAATACAAAGATCCTCCTTCCAATATATTCTTCTTAGCTAGGTCGGTGGAGCCATTGAATTCTACTAGTGAGGTCATTCGTACCCATGGAGACTTTCCTGATACGTACTGTTGGAGCTGTATAGGCCTATCCCCTTCTATGGCTAGCAGTGCCTGTCTGGCTAATATTTGTCCTTCTATATGCGGTTTAAAGGTGTCTTTGAATATAGACATGGTGTCATAACGGTTTTATAGTGAGTTTAGTTCGGAATAGGCTGCTCTAGCCTCCGATACATTCGCAGGTATCCTGAATTGGGTACCGGGTTTTACAAAGATACTGTCTCCCTTCATACCATTGGCAGATGCTAGGATCCAGTAGTCGTTTATGTCTCCGTAGTATTCATATGCTAGCATGTCTATCCTGTCGCCATATACGGTGATTATGTAAATGTCGTTGTTGTCGTATGGGATGGGTGGGTATTTCATGGCTTTGAAGTATCTCCTACCGGTATCCTGGTCCTTAAGTATGGGCGTATCTTTATATCTCATCTATCTACTTTTTGCTTTCTTCTATTTTAGGACGATATTTGCCATCATTATTTAGCCAGTTTACACCACCGTCTTTACCATCTATACCTATAAACGGAGCATTCTCTGCTTTTCTAGGCAAGAAGTTATATATCGGTATGAAGTTCATGCTGCATTTTATCATGTGTGGGAGCTCTTTCATGTCCACATCTTCCCCCTTCTCAACCTCATCAATAGTATCTCCCAGTTCGTGTCCTCATCTATGGTCATGTCTAATGATG
>Ga0209599_10001359_pt1 | contig 11865 bp, 10 predicted proteins | sample Shrwel_input2_FT_FD_187534 | JGI IMG/M metagenome (GOLD analysis project Ga0209599, IMG submission 187534) | Subsurface microbial communities from deep shales in Ohio, USA - Utica-3 well 1 S input2 FT (SPAdes) (version 2) ... | reverse complement strand
CGACCTCTGGACCGACTTCAAGGACGGCCAGCACTGGTCCCTCTATCGCCGCACCTTGGCCCGCCTGGCCGACGCCGTCGACGACGACCATGCCGTCGCCGCGGCGAAGCTCCGCACGGAGACGACGGCCCTCGTCGGACAAGACGTGCCGGAAGACGAGATCGAGGCGCACTTCACCACGATGCCTCCGGGCTATTACCTACATGCCGCCCCGGAGGACGCCGCGCATCATCTCCGCATGATCCACCGCCTGATCGCCTCGGTCTCCGCGGCCGAGCCGGATGAGTCTTTGCGACCGATCGTCGAGTGGCATGACGACGCCGGCTCGGGCCAGTCGCTCGTGACCGTCGTGACCTGGGACCGCGCGGGTCTCTTCAGCCGCATGGCGGGCGCCTTCGCCGTCGCCGGCATCAACATCGCGTCGTGCCGCGCCTTCTCCCGTGAGGACGACGTCTCGATCGACTTCTTCAAGGTCGTCCTGCCGCTCGGTAAGGAGCCGGTCTCCAAGGAGCGTTTCACGGCGGCCTTGGAGAAATCGCTGCTCGGCGGCACCGACCTGCTCGACGAGGTGGCCGCGGAAGAGCAGCACGCGCTGCTGACCGCGCCCCGCCGCAAGGCCTTCGTGCCGCTGGCCGCCAAAGTGGAGGTCTATTACGAGGTCGATCTGGCCCGCACGGTCATCGAGATCCAGTGCAATGACCGGCTCGGCCTGCTGTTCCGTATCGGGCGGGCCATCCAGGAGGGTGGCTACGCCATCACCTTCGCCAACATCGCCACGGAGCAGGGCTTCGCGATCGATACCTTCTACGTGATGCCCGAGCGCGGCCTGACCCGTGATCCGCAGCCGGCCGAAGGCTTGGCGGACGTCCTCCGGGGTCTGGTCAGCTGAACGGCGTCCCCCCTTGCCTTGGCAGGGAAACCCGCCAATCTCGCTGCTACCCATGAATCCGCTGCTTTCGTTCCTGAAATCCGCCCTCATCGTCCTCGCCGCCGTCGTCTCCGTGCGCGCGGCCGACCCCAAGACTTCTGCCATGACTCCTCCCAAACTTGAGAAAGCCACCTTCGGCGCCGGTTGTTTCTGGGGCGTCGAATACCAGTACGCCAAGATTCCCGGCGTGCTCTCCGCCGAGTCGGGTTATGCCGGCGGCAAGACCGAGAACCCGACCTACGAGGACATCTGTGCCAAGGGCACGGGTCATGCCGAAGTCATCGAGGTCACTTTCGATCCGGCCAAGGTCACCTACCGCACGCTCGTGGAGTATTTCTTCAAGATGCACGATCCGACCCAGGTCAATCGCCAGGGTCCCGACATCGGTGACCAGTACCGTTCGGTCATCTTCACCCACTCGCCGGAACAGCAGAAGACCGCCGAAGACGTGAAGATCGGGCTCACGCTTGCCAAGGCCTTCAGCCGTCCGATCGCCACGCAGATCGAGAAGGCTCCGAAGTTCTGGCGCGCGGAGGAATACCACCAGAAGTATTACCAGCTGCGCCGCAAGAAACCGTACTGCCACCTGGTGCCCTTCGCGGAAGAGAAGTAAGACGTGGCCGAACGCCGCCAGGGGTCGGACGACGCGCTGCCTGGCCTCGGTCAGGGGGTGCCTGACGCTATCCCGGAACGTCGTCGGCCGCTCGCTTCGCGGATGCGTCCGCGTAATCTCGCCGAAGTCGTCGGTCACGCGGCCTTGCTCGGCCCGGAGGCCTTGCTGCCGCGCCTGATCAAAGCCGACACCTTCGGCTCGCTGCTTTTCTACGGTCCGCCTGGCTGCGGTAAGACCACCTTGGCCGAGGTCATCGCGGCTGAGACGCAGTCCTTCGTCGTCCGCGTCAACGCCGTGCTCTCCGGTACGCCCGAACTCCGCGAGATCCTCGCCGACGCCCGTCGGCAGCCCTCGCGCAAGACCGTGCTGGTGGTCGACGAGATCCATCGCTTCAACAAAGCCCAGCAGGACCTGCTGCTGCCGGACGTCGAAGCCGGCGTGGTGCGGCTCATCGGCTGCACGACGCATAATCCCGGACTCTATGTCGTTCCGGCGCTGCTGAGCCGCAGTCATCTTTTCCGCCTCGATCCGCTGACGCCGCCGGAGATCGCCACATTCCTTGGTACCGCCCTTGCCGACAAGGAGCGCGGTCTCGGTGCCCTGGGCGTCAAAGCTTCGGAGAAAGTCCTGCAGCAGGTCGCCGAGATGGCCTCGGGTGATCTCCGTCGAGCGCTCAACTGCCTCGAGACCCTCGTGCTTTCCGCGCCGGCGCTCGGCAGCGTCACCGACGAAGCCGTGGCCTCCTTCGCCCGCGAACGCCGCATCCGTTACGACGACGGCGGCGACGACCATTACGACACCGCGTCCGCGTTCATCAAATCGATGCGCGGCGGCGACCCGGATGCCGCGCTCTACTGGCTCTTCCTGATGCTTGAGGGCGGCGAGGAGCCTCGCTTCATCGCCCGCCGCCTGGTCATCTGCGCTTCCGAGGACGTCGGTCTCGCCGATTCCCGCGCCCTCGGCGTGGCCACCGCCGCCTTCCAGGCCTGCGAGATGGTCGGCATGCCGGAGTGCGAATACGCGCTGGCCCATGCGACGCTCTTCCTCGCGCTGTCGCCCAAGAGCAACAGCACGACCTCGGCGATTTCCGCGGCCAAAGACGCCGTGCGGAACATGCCGCGTCAGGAAGTCCCCCTGCATCTCAAGGACGCCCATAACAGCTTGAATAAAAGCATGGGGAACGGTGGCACCTACCGCTACAGCCACGACTACCCCGAGGCCGTCAGCGGCCAGGATTATCTTTCCCGTCCGCTATCGCTCTATCACCCGGGCGACGCCGGCGCGGAGCCGCAGATCGCAGAGCGCCTCGCTCGTTGGCGTGAACTCAAGGCGGCGATCAAGAAGAAGGACGGACGGCCGTGAGTAAGGTCGCGCCGCGCCTGCCGTGGTTCGGTCCCGGCAAGTTCCCGCTCTACCTGGCGCCCATGGCGCGCCATACCGACGTCGCCTTCCGTCAGCTCTGCAAGGAGCAGGGGGCCGACGTGATGGTCACCGAATTCGTCCAGTCCGAGGCCCTGATCAGGGATAACGCCAAGGCCTGGGAGATGGTCGACTTCACCGAAGGCCAGCGTCCGATGGGCGTCCAGATCTTCGGCGCCACGCCGGCTTCCATGGCCAAGGCCGCCCGCTTGGTGTGCGACCGCATGAAGCCGGATTTCCTCGACCTCAATTTCGGCTGCCCCGCCCACAAGGTCATCGAACAGAACGCGGGCTCAGGCCTCCTGCGTTGCACGCCTTTGCTCTACGACCTCGTCAAGGCGGTGAAGGACGCCATTCCCGACGTTCCGCTGACAGCGAAGATGCGCCTCGGGTGGGACCATGCGACCATCGTGGCCGTCGAGGTGGCCGGGCGCCTTCAGGAACTCGGCGTCGAGGCCCTCGCGGTCCACGGCCGGACCAAGGAGCAGGGTTATTCCGGCGAAGCCCATTGGGGCTGGATCGCCCAGGTCGCCGCCGCGGTCGACATCCCCGTCATCGGCAACGGTGACGTGAAGGATGGGACTTCGGCTTTGCTCAGGCAGAAAGAATCCGGGGTCTCGGGCCTGATGATCGGCCGGGCGGCGTTGGGTAACCCGTGGATTTTCGCCCAGATCAAGGCCGCGCTGGAGGGCAGGGCGGAGGCGGCCCTCGAAACAGGCGTCCAGGCCCGCTGGGATTGCATGATCCGCTTGGCCGAGCTCACGATCGAGGTGCATGCCTCGCGACTCGGCCATCGCGATGTGCGCTGGATGCTCGATCGCCTCCATCCGCTCACGCATGGGCTGCCTGGTTCGCGTAAACTGCGCGACCGGCTCCGCCATTGCCTGAGCTTGGACGACTTGCGTCGGCTGCGGGATGAGCATCTCGTCGAATCCGTGAAGTGAATTAAATCCCCTATTCATTGGGGAACGATGAGCGTGTGACGGACGTGCAACAGAAACCTCATATTCTTATCTACAGGGGGGCTGTTAATAACCTGTGCAGGGCTTGCACTTGTCCCTCGTCTCCGCGCGTTCACAAAGGCGTCTCGATTCGCACCCCTCGGATCGTCACCGGCCCCTTCTCCGGACACTAAACGAAGGAATCCCTTTTTAACCCTTCCAAACCACCTTTCATCAACGACTTACGGCGTGATTCCTTTCTGTCCCGAATTTGGCACAGAAGTAGCCAAAGAGTCGAGTCCGTCACCTTGACGATTGTTTTACAAAAATACCTCACTTTCGGGCTTCCAAAGAGCCTGTGAACAACCTTTCTCAACCCTCCCCCTTTCTCATGTCCTCTTCCGTCAGCCACCTCTCCCTTTGGGAAACCGCCAAAAGCGAACTCCGTAACGTACTTCCGCGCGCCGACTTCGAAACCTGGATCTCTTCTCTGCAGCCGCTCAGCATCGTCGAAGGCAAAGTCCTCGTCCTGGAAGCTCCGTCCGTTCTTACCGAAGCTTGGGTCAACAGCAACTACGCCGAGATGCTCCGCCGCCAGCTCACGCTGGTCGCCGGACGCAACATGGACTATCGTCTGACGGCTTCCGTCGACGCCGCCCGGGAAGTCGCTCCGGCGCCGGCTCCGGTCGCCCGCGCTTCGCGTCAGGCCGCTTCCTCGCCGGCTCCGGCGATCAAGGCGACCAACACTTTCGACAACTTCATCGTCGGTCCGGAGAACGAGATGGCCCATGGCGCTTCGCTCGCCGTCGCCAAGGAGCCCGGCCACTACTACAACCCGCTCTTCATCCATGGCCCGACCGGCCTGGGCAAGACCCACCTGATGCACGCCATCGCGCATTCGGTCTACGCCGCCAATCCGCAGGCCCGCATCGCCTACATTTCTTCCGAGACCTTCACCAACGATTTCATCCAGGCCCTCCAGACCGGCAGCGTCGCCTCGTTCCGTCGCCGCTACCGCGAGTTGGACCTGCTCCTGATCGACGACATCCATTTCCTCGCCGGCAAGGAATCCACGCAGGACGAGTTCTTCCACACCTTCAACGAGCTGCATAACAACCACAAGCAGGTGGTCCTGACCAGCGATCGCCCGGCTTCCGAGATCGCCAAGCTCCAGGAGCGCCTCGTCTCCCGCTTCCAGTGGGGCATGGTCTGCTCCATCCAGGCCCCCGGCCTCGAGACCCGCATCGCCATCCTGCGCAAGAAGGCGGCCGCCCGCGGCCTCGACCTGCAGCCCGAGATCGCCGAGTTCATCGCCTCCCGCATCGCCCGTAACGTCCGCAACCTCGAAGGCGCCGTGACCCGTATCGTCGGACTCGTGGGCATGACCCGCAAGCCCCTCGAACTGACCCAGGTCGAGAAGCTTCTCCACGACATCCTCGTCGAAGAGGCCAGCCACACCCTCACGGCCGAGGTCATCCAGCGTAAGGTCGCCGAGCACTACCGCATCCAGATGTCGGACATGACGTCCAAGCGTCGCATGCAGAACATCGCTTTCCCCCGTCAGGTCGCCATGTACCTCGCCACCCAGCTCACCGGCATGTCCCTCGTGTCGATCGGCCAGGCTTTCGGCGGACGCGACCACGGTACGGTCATCCACGCCCGCAAGACGGTCGTGAACCAGATGGAAGTGGATGCCAACGTGCGCCGCACGGTCGAGTATCTCCGCGCCCAGCTGTCGATGAACCGATGATTTTCAGTGCTTAGTGATGCAAAAGGGCCCGACGTGTGTCGGGCCCTTCCTTTGGGGAGGCCAGCCGCGCCTCAGAGCATCTTGATCGTCGCCGGAAAGCGGTAGATCTTCCCCTCGGTGGCCTTCACCAGTCCGATGATGGTCAGGATGAAGGAGGCGAGTCCGACGATGATGAGGAGCGGAATCCCGATGAGCAGGAAGCACAGCGGGATGCAGGCGATGACGTAGATCAAGAAGCTGAGCTGGAAGTTCAGCAGTTCCCGGCCTTGGGCGTTGATGAAGGCGCTCTCATCCTTCTTCACAAGCCAGACGATGAGGGGGCCGATGAGGCTGAAGCCGACCAGGCTCAGCACGTGCATGATCAGCCCGAGGTTCTTCTCGTCTTGGGTCGGGACGGGGTCGGCGGGCAGGCTAGGAGGTTCCATGCAGGCTTTCTCGGCTAGCCGGACGCCTTGGGCGAGCCTTTCCCGAGCAAGGTCTTGCTACTTGGGGGCTTTCCACCTTCATCCAAACGTTCCTTCCTAGTCTTTCCCAGGGGAGTCCGTGACCGGACTGAGATGAGGCTTGGCCTCGAACCCTCGTACCTGATGCGCCTCGGCGCCGTAGGAAGCGGATTGTGCAGCCCATAACATCCCCGTTTCCGCGAACCTACCAGGTCCGCGCGGACAGCCTTACCCCTCTTTCCTCCAACCTCCCTTCTTCCATGGTCTCCGATAACAAGCCTACCACCTTTCCGAACTCGACGCGCGTCTACGTGCCGGGCTCGCGCCCTGATATCCTCGTGCCGATGCGCGAGGTGAAGCTGGCCGATACTTCCCGCCCGGACGGCGCGAAGTCGCCCAATGAGCCGGTGCGTATCTATGATACGTCGGGTCCCTGGGGCGACCCCGCCTTCCATGGAGACGTCGAGAAGGGCCTGCCGGCCATCCGCGCCGCCTGGATCCTCGAACGCGGCGACGTGGAAGCGGTCGCGGGTCGCGAACTGAAGCCGGAAGATGACGGCTACCTTTCCTGGAAGCACGCCGAGACCGCCCAACGCGCGACCTCCCGCAACCGCCTCGTCCAGTTCGACCGCGACGATCGTAAGGTCTACAAGGGTAAGCCGGGGCAGCGCCCGACGCAGCTGGCCTATGCCAAGCAGGGCATCATCACCCCGGAGATGGAGTATATCGCCATCCGCGAGAACATGCGCCTCGCCGCCGATCAGCCGGAGTCGACCCGTCGCCATGACCTGACCTTCCAGCACAAGGGCGAGTCCTTCGGCGCCGCCATCCCGAAGGTGATCACCCCGGAGTTCGTCTGTTCCGAAGTCGCCCGCGGCCGCGCCATCATCCCGGCCAACATCAATCACCCCGAGCTCGAGCCGATGATCATCGGCCGCAACTTCCTGGTGAAGATCAACACCAACATCGGCAACTCGGCCGTCGCTTCCTCCATCGAGGAAGAGGTCGAGAAGATGCGCTGGTCCATCAAGTGGGGAGGCGACACCCTGATGGACCTCTCCACCGGCAAGAACATCCACCAGACCCGCGAGTGGATCCTGCGTAACTGCCCCGTGCCGGTCGGCACGGTGCCGATCTACCAGGCCCTCGAGAAGGTCAACGGCCGGGCCGAAGACCTCACCTGGGAGATCTTCCGCGATACGCTCATCGAACAGGCCGAGCAGGGCGTCGACTACTTCACGATCCACGCCGGCGTCCGCCTGGCTTACATCCCGATGACCGCCCGGCGCGTCACCGGCATCGTCTCCCGCGGCGGCTCGATCATGGCCAAGTGGTGCCTCTCGCATCATAAGGAGAATTTCCTCTACACCCATTGGGACGACATCTGCGACATCATGGCCGCTTATGACGTCAGCTTCTCGATCGGTGACGGTCTCCGACCTGGCTCGATCGCCGACGCCAACGATGACGCCCAGTTCGCCGAACTGAAGACCCAGGGCGAACTCACCACGCGCGCCTGGGAGCGCGGCGTGCAGGTCATGAACGAAGGCCCCGGTCACGTGCCGATGCACATGATCAAGGAGAACATGGATAAGCAGCTGGAGTGGTGCCACGAGGCCCCGTTCTACACGCTCGGACCGCTCACCACCGATATCGCCCCGGGCTACGACCACATCACGTCCGCCATCGGCGCCGCGATGATCGGCTGGTACGGCACCGCGATGCTTTGCTACGTCACGCCGAAGGAACACCTCGGCCTGCCGAACAAGAACGACGTCCGTGAGGGCGTGATCGCCTACAAGATCGCCGCCCATGCCGCCGATCTCGCCAAGGGCCACCCCGCCGCGCAGATCCGCGACAACGCGCTCTCCAAGGCCCGTTTCGAGTTCCGCTGGCCCGACCAGTTCGCCTTGGCCCTCGATCCGGAGCGCGCCCAGGAATACCACGACGAGACCCTCCCGCAGGAATCCGCCAAGACCGCGCACTTCTGTTCCATGTGCGGACCGAACTTCTGTTCGATGCGCATCTCGGACGACATCCGGAAGTTCGCCGACGCCCAGGGCGTCTCCGAGACCGAGGCCCTCGCCAAAGGCATGGAAGAGAAGTCCAAGGAATTCCGCGAAAAGGGCGGGGAGATTTATCAGTAATAGGTTTTAGGTGGCGGCGGTTAGCGGTTGGCGGTTGGGGTAAATCCCAACCCCAGACGTCTAGCCGTGATACTATCTCCTGGCCCTATGTTCGAACCCGCCTCGGCAGTCTCTTTTCCAACCGCTATCCGCTATCCGCCAACCGCTGTGTCCTCTGCCAAACAATCCGCCACCGCATGGTACGACTCCCCGTTGTACTACGACATGGTGTATGCGGACTATACGCCGAAGGAGACCCGCTTCATCGAAGGCATCATGAAGAAACATGGCCCGGTCCTGGATGGTCCGATGCGTGTCTTCGAGCCGGCCTGCGGTTCCGGGCGTCTGCTGGAGTCGCTCGCCGCCCGCGGACATGTCGTGCACGGCTTCGACCTGAACAAGCATCAGGTCGCTTTCGCGAAGAACCGCCTCAAGGCCAAGGGCCTGCAGGGCAGGGTGTGGCGCGATCGCCTGCAGGACTTCACGTTGCCCAAGGGCGCCCGCTACGACGTCGCCCACTGCTTCGTCAGTACGTTCAAGTATGTCGACACCGAAGCGGGCGCGGTCAGCGCCCTGCGCCGCATGGCCGCTTCGCTGCGTCCGGGCGGACTGCTCCTCCTCGGATTGCACCTGACCGATTATAAGGACACGCCGCCCGACCATGAGCGCTGGATCGGCCGGAAGCCGGGCGTCCGCGTGGTGAGCGATACCTGGTCCGCCCCGGCGGACCGGAAGTCCCGCACCGAGGCCATGCGTACCCGCATGCGCATCACCGAGAAGGGGCAGACCCGCATCGAGGAGACCCTGTGGGACTTCCGCACTTATTCTCCGGCCGAGCTGAAGGCCCTGCTGGCCAAGGTGCCGTCGCTGCGTCTCGTCGTCTGCCACGATTTCCATTACGACCTCAAGTCGACCCGCAAGATCGACATGGCGTATTCGGATGTTCTGTTGGTGCTCAGGAAGCAGGCTTAGTTTGCGTTGCCACCGATGGGACGGGTTGGCACGTTGGCCTCACCCCCATGCGCTTTCTTCGCTTGTTCTCCTTGCTCACGGCCGCACTGGCCGCGTCGCACGTCGCCGGCTTCGAACTGACGCTCGATCCAGCCAAGCGGACCGTCACGGTCGTTCCGGCCAGTCAGACGGAAGTCGTCCGCTATACGCTGAACGGCAAGGACCCGGATTTCTCCTCGGGCGTTTACCTTGCGCCGATCGAGCTCTCCGAAGGCGGCATGATCAAGGCCGCCGCCTTCGAGGGGAATAAGCTCATCGGTAAGGTCGCCACCCAGGAAGTGCCCGGAGCAGGCCCGAAGAACACTGCGCTCGTCCCGCTCACGCAGAACCGTGATTGGAGGTCCTACGATTGGGTCGTCAGACATGAAGAGATCCTCGCGCTCAACCAGCCCGGCGCCATCCGGGCCGACGTCGTCTTCCTCGGTGACTCGATCACGCATTTCTGGTCGGGTGAGCCGAAGGCGAAGCGCGTGTCCGGCAAGGACTCCTGGGAGAAGTGGATCGCTCCGCATCACCCGATCAATCTGGGTTACGGCTGGGACCGCACGGAGAACGTCCTCTGGCGTCTCCGCCACGGCGAAATCGCCGGCCTCAAGCCCAAGGCGTTCGTCGTACTCATCGGCACGAACAATCTCTCCGGCTTCAACCCGCCCGCCCAGACGGCCGAAGGCGTGGCCGAGGTCTGCCGCGAGCTCCGTCGTCAGGCCCCTCAGGCTAAGATTCTGCTGCTGGCCATCCTGCCGCGTCAGGCCAAGCCGGACGCCACCCGCCAGCGCGTGACGGACACGAATGTGCTACTCAAGGCGCAGGCCACGCAGATCGCCGACGCCTATCTCGACCTGACGGATAAGCTCGTGGAAGCCGACGACAGCATCCTGAAGGAGACCATGAACGACTACCTGCATCCCACGAACAAGGGATACGAAGTCATGGGCGCCGCCATCGACGCCCAGCTCAAGGCTTGGTCGCTCTGAAGGGCGAGGCCCTTCAGATCCGCTTCATCACCGACTTCGCGATACCCTGGATGGTCAGGGAACTGGTCGGGATGAGGTCAGGGTAATTCTGGTTCTCGGCCTTGAGGTAGACCTTCGAGCCCTGCTTGATCAGGCGCTTCAGGGTCGTCTCGCCGTCGATGAGGGCGGCGACGATGTCACCATGCTTAGGCGTGCCTGGTTCGACGATGACCGTGTCGCCGTCGTTGATGTCGGCGTCGATCATCGAGTCACCACGGACGCGGAGGGCGAAAGCTTCCGGAGCGCGACGGCGGGCGCTGGGCGAGAGGGGGACCTGCATCGAGTCCAGGACACCGGAGGACTCGGTGTAGTCGGGGAATCCCGCGGCGATGGAGCCGGCGAACTTGACGTTTTCGAAGGCGATGGCGTCGTCGCCGGGGCCTTCGTAGCGGATGACGGTCTCGGAGGTGTCGCTGAGCACCTCGGGGACGATCTTGTAGGCACGGGCGGCGCCGGGGATGCGCTGGAGGACGCCTTTGCGCTCGAGGGCTTGGAGGTGGCCGTAGACCCCGTTGGTGGACGCGAAGCGGAACTTGGCCTGGATATCGCGGATGCTCGGCCAGTAGGAGTGCTCAGCCACGTGGGCCTTCATGTAGTCGAGGATGGCCCGCTGCTTCTTGGTCAGTTCTTCCATAGTGAACGCATGTTCGATGAAAACTTGTTCACTGTCAAGCCGGCAGGCCAAAAGGCCATATAATCCTCAAAATCCGCCGAACCTGGCCTCAAATTCGGCCACCGTCTGCTCCATCCCAGGGTAACAACGGGCGGCGATGGCCAAGGACTGCTCCCGGATGGCCTTAGGCAGGCCCCAGAGGGCTTGGCTGACCGAACCGGTGATGGCGGCCAGGGTATCGGCGTCTCCGCGGATGGAGGCGGCAAAGCGGACCGCGGACTCGTAGTCGGCGGTACCGACGGCGATGGCCAGGCATTCGGGCACGCACCCTTGGCAGGTCTCGTTGTAGGCGTGGTTCTTTCGGATCTCTGCCAGGTCGGGCAGGGGGCCATAGAAGCTTTCGGCCACCGAGCGGACGGCGTCGGGGTGGCGATACTTACGGGCCGCCCAGGTCGCCGCCGCGACCGCTTGCGCACCTTTGATGCCTTCGGGGTGGGCGTGCGAGGGGCGGGCGCTGAGCGTGGCGTGCTCAAGCACGGTCTCCAAGTCATCGAAGGCCCAAGCGACGGGAGAGACGCGCATGGCCGCGCCGTTGCCGAAGGAATCCCTTTCGCCGGGGGCGCCCTCGTAGACCCAGCCGAGGAAGCCGCCGCCGAAGGCCGCCGACAAAGGGGCCAGTTGGCCGTTCTTCTCGTAGTAGCTGACCATGCCGACGAGCCGCGGCTTATAGTCCCGTTCGCCCCGGAGGATAGCCTCTGCCACGGCCCAGGTGAGCAGCGAGTCGTCGGTCGGGCAGGACTTCTCGGCGAAGAGGGGGAACCCTGCGTCTTCGTTACGGCTGAATTCGTGGACCGACCCGATGATGTCGCCGGCGATGGCTCCGAGCATCCGGGCAAGTTGCCCGCCGGGGCGGGGGCTTCCAGACTATTTGTCCGGTCGGTGCGTCATAGCGCCCGGCGGTCATGCGGGACTTCCGTCATATCGGAAGATATCACGATTATCTGCGCC
>Ga0209599_10001350_pt1 | contig 11908 bp, 10 predicted proteins | sample Shrwel_input2_FT_FD_187534 | JGI IMG/M metagenome (GOLD analysis project Ga0209599, IMG submission 187534) | Subsurface microbial communities from deep shales in Ohio, USA - Utica-3 well 1 S input2 FT (SPAdes) (version 2) ... | reverse complement strand
GGTCAGTACATTTGTGACGAAATTGGCATAGGTGCGCAATCAATTTAATTTGTATATTTATCGTCTGTAAACTGATAATTTCATGAAAGGACCATTATTTTACTCTAAAATATTACTCTTCGGAGAGTACGGAATTATCCGTGATTCTAAAGGGTTGTCTATACCTTATAATTTTTACAACGGCGCTTTAAAAGTGGAGGAAAATCCGAGTGAAGAGGCCTTAAAATCAAATGCGAGTTTGCAGCGTTTTGTAACTTATTTAGAAAATTTACAAAATGAACAACCGGAATTAGTTACTTTCAATTTAGAAGTTTTAAAAGCAGATGTAACCAGTGGTATGTATTTCGATTCGAGTATTCCACAAGGGTACGGAGTAGGAAGTAGTGGTGCTTTGGTTGCCGCTATTTATGATAAATATGCTAAGAATAAAATCACGGTTTTAGAAAATCTGACGCGTGAAAAATTATTAAAATTAAAAGCTATTTTTTCGCAAATGGAATCGTTTTTCCATGGAAAAAGTTCAGGTTTAGATCCACTAAACAGTTATTTGAGTATTCCTATCTTGATTAACTCAAAAGACAATATCGAAGCAACCGGAATTCCAACACAAAGTACTAACGGGAAAGGAGCTGTATTCTTATTAGATTCAGGAATTGTGGGTGAAACCGCTCCAATGGTGAGTATTTTTATGGAAAACCTAAAAGAAGCCGGTTTCCGTAAAATGCTGAAATCACAATTCATTAGATATACCGATGCCTGTGTGGAGAATTTTCTGCACGGCGATGTAAAATCGTTATTTTCCAACACCAAGAAATTATCTAAAGTAGTCTTGAATAACTTCAAACCGATGATTCCGGAGCAATTCCACCAAGTATGGCAAAACGGAATTGATACTAATGATTACTACTTAAAACTATGTGGTTCTGGAGGCGGAGGCTATATTTTAGGCTTCACACAAGACCTTACAAAAGCTAAAGAATCGTTAAAAGACTATAAGCTGGAAGTAGTTTATCAGTTTTAATTTTTACTTTCGAAAGTGCAATCACTTTCAAATTATATCACATTATGCTCACAAGAAAAACAAAGTTATTGCTGATGAAAATTCTCAGTTTGTTTTCTGTGGTGCGTGGTTATAATATCCCCATTATTGTGTTGGCACAATATTTATCTTCTATTTTTATTTTGGCGCCTGAACGAAGAGCCTTGGATGTTATCCTTGATTGGCGATTGTTTATTTTAGTATTTGTGTCAACGCTCACTATTGCATCGGGCTATATCATCAATAATTTTTACGATTCGGAAAAGGATTTAATTAATCGTCCTAATAAATCAATGTTGGACCGATTGGTAAGTCAGCAAACCAAATTGCAAGTTTATTTCGGACTGAATTTTCTGGCGACTGCTTTGGCGTTTATCATTTCTTGGCGTGCCGCCTTGTTTTTTGCAGTGTATATTTTCCTGATTTGGTTTTATTCCCACAAGTTAAAAAAATACCCAATTATAGGGAATCTTACAGCTTCGTTATTGGCAGTGTTGCCTTTCTTTGGAATTTTGCTGTATTTCAAAAATTTCTACCATGTGATTTTTGCTCATGCTTCCTTCCTTTTACTGCTAATCTTAATTCGAGAAATGATTAAGGACTTGGAAAACATTAAAGGGGATATCGCTAATAATTATCAAACCATTCCAGTTCGTTTTGGAGAGGAAATTTCTAAAAAAATTATCACCATTCTTACTATTGGGACTATAATTCCAGTATATGTTTTGGTCGAAAAATTCAATGTAGGCTACATGGATATTTATTTCTATATCAGTTTAATGGTTTTGATTTTCTTCGCCCTAAAACTTTGGAAATCCAATTCGCATCAAGAGTATTTGCAATTGCACAATATCTTAAAATTAATCATTATTGCGGGTGTATTTTCTATTGTTTTAATAGAACCTTCGGTTTTAATTCACGGCAGAAATTTGTTGAAGATTTAATCAAGTCATCTTAAATCACAATTCCTTATCTTTGCACAAATTAATGAAGTTATGAATAATTCAGGAGGCAATAAACGTGGTGGTTCTAGACCTAGTAGCTCAAGACCAAGTTCTAATAAGCCAAAACCTGCTATGGCGAAGCGTGCGCAAGGGCCAAAAAAAGCAAAACCAACTACTAAAGTTGATGAAAAAGCGATTGAAAAAGTGGCTAAAAAGCCAAATCCTACGGCAAAAAGACCTAAAAATGCGGACGAAATTCGTCTGAATAAATACATTTCCAACTCGGGTGTTTGCTCGCGCCGTGATGCCGATATTTACATTCAGTCAGGAAATGTAAAAGTGAATGGTGTTCCTGTAACCGAAATGGGGTATATGGTAAAACCAGGCGATGTGGTAAATTTCGACGGAATGACTTTAAATCCGGAGAAAAAAGAATACATCTTATTAAACAAACCTAAGAATTTCACCACTTCGTTTGACGAAAATGAAATGCACAGAAATGTTGCCGAATTGGTTCGTGCTGCTACTAATGCAAAAATTCAACCGGTGGGGCGTATGGATAAAAATACGACAGGTTTGTTGTTGTTTACCAACGATACTGATATGATTCGTAAATTCAGTTTACCAAATCAGCGTTCATCTAAAGTATATCAGGTGTCGTTAGATAAAAACTTGAAATACGAAGATTTAGAAAAAATAGCTGGAGGTGTAACGTTAGATAACCATAGATTATTTGTTGAGGAAATCAGTTATGTTGATGGCGAACCTAAAACAGAAATTGGATTAAAACTTCGTACCTCGAACGTAAAAGTAGTTCGCGCTATTTTTGAAAGTTTCAAATACGATGTATTAAAAATTGATCGTGTGGCTTTTGCAGGATTGACCAAAAAGAACCTTCCAAGAGGCAATTGGCGTTTCTTAACCGAACAAGAAATAATCAATTTGAAGAATGTATAAATCGAATTCCTGTTAAATTTTTAACAGGAATTTTTTATTTACAGTCAAATCCAATAGTTTTACTTACAATCAAACAAACCATCAATTATGAGAAAAATAATACTGACTTCTGTAAGTCTGTTCGCTCTTTTTTTTACGAGTTGTAAAAATGAAAATGCGGTCGATTTTAAATCCATTACCGAAAATTATTTTAAAGATAAAAATGTATTAAATCCTTTAGACGCGACACTTAATGGTCAAAAGGAATACAACGATCAACTCGTTTTTGAAATGACCGATTCGTACCGAAAGCAACAAAAAGAGTTCTTTGATAAATACGAAAAGCAACTAGAAGGGGTAAATTTGGATAATTTAACTGCAGAAGAAAAAATCAGTTATGAAATTATCAAGTGGGAAACCGCTGTAGGGAAGGATTTGCTCAAAACAGAAAACAATTTAATGCCTATTCATCAGTTTTGGGGCACTCATTTAACCATGACGCAGTTCGCCAGTGGTAAAGCTGCACAACCTTTTAAAACGGAAAAAGACTATCGCGATTTCTTAAAAAGAATGGATGCCTATAGCGTTTGGATAGATTCGGCCATGGTCTATATGAAAAAAGGAATGGCTAAAAAAATGGTATTGCCGAAAGCATTGACCGTAAAATTAATTCCGCAATTTGCAGATCAAATCACCTCAAAGGTTGAAGACAATATTTTTTATTCGACCATAAAAGAAATGCCAAAAGATTTTTCGGAAGCCACTAAAAAAAGCCTGAAAAACGATTATGCCAAAATAATTACAGAGAAGTTAATGCCACAATACCAAAAAATGACCGCCTTTTTAAATAAGGAATATTTGCCGGCTTCTAGAGCTTCTAGCGGAATTGGCGCTTTGCCAAACGGAACTGAATTGTATAAGGTTTATGCTAAAACTTGGACAACGACAACTTCCACTCCGGAAGAAATTCACGAATTGGGATTGAAAGAAGTGGCTCGATTGAAATCAGAGATGGAGAAAGTGAAAAATCAAGTAGGTTTTAAAGGGACTATTGTAGAGTTTTTCAATTATGTGAGAGCTAAAAAAGAGCTGATGCCGTTTAAAAAACCGGAAGAAGTCATTGCAAACTTTAAAGCTATCCACGAAAAAATCAAGCCTAACGTAGACAAGCTATTTGCTTTACAACCTAAAACGCCTTTTGAAGTACGTAGGGTAGAGTCGTTTAGAGAAGCAACTGCGAGCGCTGAGTATATTCAAGGCGCAGCCGACGGATCACGTCCAGGGGTTTTCTACGTGCCTATTCCAGATGTAACCAAGTACAATTACTATGGTGATGAGGATTTGTTTTTACACGAAGCCATTCCGGGACATCACTTTCAAATTTCGTTGCAACAAGAAAATGCAGCATTGCCTGATTTCAGACGTTTTAATTGGTTTGGAGCTTATGGCGAAGGTTGGGCGTTGTATACCGAAAGTTTAGGAAAAGAATTGGGATTATATACAGACCCATACCAGTATTTCGGGATGTTGGGTAACGAAATGCACCGCGCTATTCGTTTGGTGGTAGATACCGGAATTCATACTAAAGGGTGGACCCGCGAACAAGCCATAAAATATTCGTTAGAAAACGAAGCCGAAAGCGAAGCTAGTATTGTTTCAGAAATTGAGCGTTATATGGCCATTCCGGGTCAGGCATTGTCTTATAAAATGGGACAATTAAAAATTGTGGAGTTGCGTAAAAATGCACAAACTCAAATGAATGATAAGTTTGATGTCAAAGTATTCCACCAAAAAGTATTAGAGTCGGGAGTTATGCCTCTAGCACTTCTGGAAATGAAAATTAACGATTGGATTGAAACGGGAAATTAATTTCCCGTTTTTTTTCTTAAAGACGTTATTTGGTAAATTAGTAAGGAAATTCGCTATAAAATAAAATGAGCGTTGTATTTTTGTAATATGAAAATGGATGTCAAAAAAAAAGGGATTAAAGGGTTGAAAATTTGCGGAATAACCATTGGGGCTGTACTGCTTTTAATGTTTGCTTTGCCTATACTTTTTCCCGGTAAAATAGCAGAAGAAGTAAAAACATTTGCCAATAAAAAACTCAATGGCGAGCTTAATTTTAAAGAAGCCAATTTATCTTTTTTTAACCATTTTCCATCGCTGACACTGACATTGACCGATTTTTCGTTGAAAGGCTCTGCGCCATATCAAAATCAAAATTTAATCAAAGCACAAGACGTTTCTTTTGGTGTAAATCTGAAAAGCCTACTTTTTGACAGTACAATAAAAATAGATGAGATTTATGTTTCCGATGCCGAAATGAATGTGCTGATTAATGAGAAGGGTCAGGCCAATTATAATGTCTATGTTTCTGAAGAATCAACGAAAGAAGAAAAATCCGGTGAAACAGCGCTTCGTTTGGACCGAATTCAAATCGAAAACACACATTTGACGTACAATGATAAATCGGCCAATATTCTCATTAATGCCTTCGGATTTAATTATTTAGGAAAAGGAGATTTCGATAAAGCTATTTTTGATTTGGAAACAGAAGCTGAAATCGATTCGTTTGATTTTGCTTTTGGAGGAGAAGAATACTTGAAAAATAAAAAAGTTAATGCTGATTTGATTACGCAGATTAACACAAACTCTTTAGCATTTGTCTTTCAGCAAAACAACTTGGTGATTAACCAATTGCCTATCGATTTTATTGGAAAACTGAATTTTTTAAAAAGCGGTTATAACTTAGATTTTAACGTAAAATCAAACGATAGCAATTTGCATGATTTCTTCACCGCATTGCCTCCGCAATATGTGAAATGGCTTGAAAAAACCGAAATAGGGGGTAAGACAGATTTGCTGTTAACTTTGAAAGGGATTTATAATGTAGAGGAAAATAAAAAGCCTGATTTGGCTTTTGCAATGAACATCAGAGAGGGTCTGGTTAATTATAACAAATCTAAAAATGCAGCATCCAATCTGACATTAAAATTGGATACTAAATTACCCTCGTTGGATGTGAATCAATTGTCAATCAAAATCACGCCGCTGTCTTTCAGTATGGGGAAAGATTATTTCAACGGTGTTGTTGAAACAGTCGGTTTAACGTCTCCAAACATCAAAGCAAAAATCAAATCCGATTTAGATCTGAAAAAACTTCATGAAGCCATAGGAATACAAAACATGAATTTTTCGGGAAAATTGATTGCTGATGTCCATGTTAATGGAGTTTACGACAAGGATAAAAGATTGTTTCCGGTGACTAATGGAAGTGTTGTCTTGCAAAAAGCGAGTTTAAAAACACAATGGTATCCTAATCCGATTTCCAATATCGATTTAACGGCGAATGTTAATAATAGTTCAGGGCAATACAAGGATTTGAATATAAAAATTACACCGGCTTCTTTTGATTTCGAAGGAAAAAAAATGTATATCAATGCTTCTTTGGAAAATTTCGATGACATTATCTACGACTTAAAAGCCAAAGGTGAAATCGATTTAGGGAGAGTATACAAGGTTTTTTCGCAGAAAGATCTAAATATTGAAGGCTTTGTCAAAGCAGATTTATCGCTAAAAGGAAAACAAAGCGACGCTACAAAGGGGAATTACAACAGATTAAACAATCGCGGAACGTTGTTTTTGCAAAACATAAATACAACTTCGACATATCTTCCGAAGCCTTTCGTGATTAAAGAAGGATTGTTTTCTTTCAATCAGAATAACATGTTTTTTAAAAACTTTTTAGCAACCTATGGACAGTCTGATTTTAAGATGAACGGCCAAATGCAAAATGTAATCAACTTTTTAATGTCGGAAAAAGCTATTTTGAAAGGCGAATTCAAAGTGGAGTCTAATTATGTTAATGTAGATGAATTTATGTCGGCTGTTGCTGCTAATTCAGGTTCAGAGGCGACACAAAACAACACAGTTGCTTCTTCGGGCGTAGTTGTGGTGCCGACTAATTTTAACTTCAGTTTGCTGACAAATATAAAGAAAGTAAATTTTGATGGTTTGAATCTGACCAATCTATCCTGTTATCTAAAAATGAACAAAGGAGCAATGCAGTTGAAGAATACCGGTTTCAATTTGATTGGTTGTTTGACTAAAATGAATGCTTCTTATAAAAATATGGGTACTCAAAAAGCATTTTTTGATTATAAAATTACGGCTAAAGATTTTGATGTCAAAAAAGCCTACACCGAAGTAAAAATGTTTCGAGACATGGCTCCATCAGCCGAATCAGCAGAAGGAATTGTTTCGTTGGATTATAATGTGGGGGGCTATTTAGATAAAAACATGAAACCCATATATCCTTCGTTAAAAGGAGGAGGGGTTTTGTCAGTGAAAAAAGTCAAAATGAAAGGATTTAAATTGTTTAATGCTGTAGGTAAAACTACCGAGCATGATGGACTTAAAAATCCGGATTTATCCGAAATTGACATTAAAACGGCTGTGAAAAACAATATAATGACAGTAGAACAATTCAAATTTAAAGTGGCGGGTTTCCGACCTAAAATTTCAGGACAGGCTTCTTTGGATGGTAAGTTGAATTTGAAAATGCGATTGGGATTACCGCCTTTAGGAATTATCGGAATTCCGTTGAAAATCACAGGAACTCAAGACAAACCGATTGTCAAAATTGGCAAGAAATCAGATGATTTGGAAGAAACCGAATACAATGAATCAACCAATGATACTATAAAAAAAGCCAATCCTTAAGGATTGGCTTTTTTTATTTAGTGTTTTAAATAAGATAATAAAACAAAAAACCCACTCAACGAGTGGGTTTTTGAAGGTGGTGCCTCCAGGAATCGAACCAGGGACACACGGATTTTCAGTCCGTTGCTCTACCAACTGAGCTAAGGCACCTTTGGTTGCTTTCATTTGAGCATTTCTGCTTGTTGATTGCGGGTGCAAATATAGAACCATTTTTCATTTATCCAAAACAATTTTTTAAAAAAATCTATTCGTAGCTTTGCGCTACCAATACAATCATTATGATTTTAACTATAGATGTAGGGAATACAAGAATTAAAAGTGCTGTTTTTGAGAACAATACGGCAATAGAGTTTTCGAGTTTTGAGGGTGAAAATTTTTTCGATAAAATGGAAAATATTTTAAAACGATTTGAAAAAATAACGGTTTTGGTAGTGGCATCGGTTGGAAAATTAGACAAATCGGCTTTTGAAACGTTTTCAAATCGGGTAAAAATTCATTTTGTAGAGAGAGGGCAAAAATTTCCTTTTCAAAACCATTATAGTTCGCCAGAAACTTTAGGGATAGACAGAATGGTTCTTTCGGCGGGAGCAATACTTCAATTTTCAAATAAAAACAGATTGGTTATTGATGCTGGAACTTGTGTTACGTATGATTATATTGATGAGAATAATGTGTATCACGGAGGAGCTATTTCGCCGGGAATACGATTGCGTTATGAAGCCATGCATAATTATACCGCGAAATTACCTTTGTTAACCATCGAAGAACCCGAAAACATCATTGGAAACTCGACCGGTGAGTCAATGCATTCAGGAGTGGTTAATGGACTGACTTTTGAAATTGATGGGTATATCAATGAGTTAACTTCTCAAAAAGAAAACTTTATCATAATTTTAACGGGTGGGGATGCTAATTTTTTGGCTAAACGATTAAAAAATACCATATTTGCCAATTCAAATTTTCTCCTGGAAAGTTTGAATCATTTATATCAATATCAAATCAACAATGATTAAGAAAATAATTTTAGGAAGTGTATTCCTTTTTTCCTTACAAACAATTGCACAAGAAGGTACCGCTTCTCCTTATTCTTTCCACGGAATTGGTGAAGTAAAATTTAAAGGGACTGTAGAAAATCGCTCCATGGGAGGAGTAGGAGTTTTGAATGACAGTATTCATGTTAATTTGCAGAATCCCGCAGCATTGTCTTCTTTAAAGCTGACGACTTTTACGGTTGCAGGTACTTTTTCTCCTACAAAATTAAAAAATGACACCGAAACCCAAAAAGCACAACGTACTAGTTTAGATTATTTATCCATAGCATTTCCTGCTGGTAAAGTGGTGTTTAATTTAGGATTAATGCCTTATTCGGCAGTTGGATATAAAATCGTAAGCAATACCGATACTGAAAGTTATAAATATGACGGGCAGGGAGGTGTTAATAGAGTGTTTGCAGCGGCAGGATATCAACTAACAAAGAATTTAAGCTTTGGAGCAGAAGTTGCCTATAATTTTGGTAAAATTGAAAGAAATGTAGCCTTTTTTGCCAATGACCTGCAAAATGGGATTAACGAGTTTAACAGATCAGAAATAGGAGGGTTAAGCCTTAATTCGGGATTGATATATAAAACGAAAATAAAAAAGTTTAATTTTGTATCCAGTTTGAACTTTACGCCAACTGCGGCCTTAAATTCTGATAATTTTAGACAAACGGGAACGCTGTCAATTTTAGACGGATCAACTCTATTGTCTAATGTGACAGAGGAGGATTTACCAAACACTAAGCTCAGATTGCCTTCAAAATTATCTGTTGGAACCGGAATCGGCAATGAAAAAAAGTGGTTTGTAGGAACGGAAGTCTCTTTGTTAAGTAAAGGGGATTTAGATATTGATTTAAACGATGATGCGGTATATGAAAAAGGATCTAAATTTTCATTAGGAGGCTATTTCATTCCGAGATACAATTCCTTTTCTAGTTATTTTGACCGAATTGTATACCGAGCCGGAGTGCGTTATGAAAAAACAGGATTAGTAGTTAGGGATGAATCTATAAAAGACCAAGCTGTTACCTTAGGATTAGGTTTGCCGTTAAATCGAGCAATTATAAATTTAGGTTTTGAACTTGGAAAAAAAGGAACGACCAATTCTGGCTTGGTTCAAGAAAACTACATGAATTTCTCGGTAGGATTATCGTTTAATGATAAATGGTTTGTAAAACGTAAATTTGACTAATGATTAGTTTTGAATCTCAAATAAGTATAAAAAAAGTGATGTTGTTAATCTCGACAGCACTTTTTTTTATTTCCTGTGAAAGTAACATAAAGGAGGTTCAGAAGATAAACAGTACCGAAATTAACCCGGTGGGAGAAGCACGAGATTTTACCTTAAAATATACAGAAGCAGGTAAAATTAAAGCAGTATTACAATCTCCACAAATGTTAGATTTTTCTCAGGCCGATTTTCCGTTCAATGAGTTTCCAAAAGGAATTAAATTAACAGTCTATGATGATCAGGCCAATGCAAGTTATGTGACTTCCAATTATGCGATTTCATACGGCAGCACAAGTATTATAGAGCTTACCGGGAATGTGGTCATTACGACTCACGACGGCAAAAAACTGGAAACAGAACAATTGTATTACGACCAAAAAAACGAATGGTTTTTTACCCAAAAACCATATCGATTTACGGATAAAGGAAGTGTTATTAACGGAATTGGAATCGATTTTAGTAAAGATTTCAAACATTTAGATACCCAACAAATTAAAGGAACCTATAACTTATAAATTATGAATTTATTAAAATACACACAATACGCCTACTTGGTAGCGGGAATTTTATTTTTAATCGACGGAACCCTGAAATTAAATGCTGGAGACAGCAATGCTTATGTCATTTTAGGATTAGGAGTTGTGGCTATCGGAATGTTTTTCTTTCGCAGAAAATTTGCTAAGAAATTCGAGGATAAAAACAACAATCAATAAAAAATTAAAGTTTCTATTAAAATAAAAGCGAACATCTTTTATTATTTCACAGATAATTGTATTTTCGCCCACTGAATAAAAATAAAATAAAATATAATGGCAGTTTTATCAAAAATTAGACAACGTTCATTACTAGTTGCTGTAGTAGTAGGATTTGCACTGTTAGCATTTATAATTGGTGCTTTGATTGAGAACGGAGGTTTTAAATCGATGTCTAAAAATGCGGGAACCATCAATGGTCAAGACATTTCTTTCGAAGATTTTAGGATCAAAGTAGATGCAATGCAAAAAAGTCAACAAGGAATTTCTATGATGCAAGCTACCAACGGAGTTTGGGAGCAAGAAGTAAAGAGAGTTTTGTTGGAAGAGCAATTAGAAAAAGTTGGGTTGCACCTGGGAGACGATCAGTTAATCAATGTAATTAAAGAAGATCCTCAGTTTGCTCAAAATCCTCAGTTTTTAAATGCTGCGGGTCAATTTGATAAAGGGAAATTCAATGAGTTTTTGGCTTCAATGAAAAAGCAGCCGGAAAGCTGGAATCAATGGTTAAATTACGAAAATCAAATTGCACAATATGCTAAAGAGCAAATGTATAACTCTATGGTTAAATCCGGATTTTATACTACGCAAGCAGAAGGGAAATTCAATTACGAATTAGAAAACAACAAAGTCACTTTTGATGTAGTGGCCGTTCCTTATACTACGATTGATGATAAAAAGGTAGAATTAACAGATAGCGAAATCATTGCTTACATGAAAAAGAACGAGAAAAAATACAAAGCAGAAGCTTCTCGTGAGATTGAATATGTAGTAATTCAGGACCAACCATCTGCAGCCGATCAAAAAGCAGTACAGGATAAAGTAAATGCATTGATGAATGCTTCTGTAGTATACAATGCAGCTACCGCTAAAAACGATACAGTTGCCGGTTTTAGAAATACAACAAATGCAATCGATTTTGTAAATGCCAACTCAGATATTAAATACGACTCGACTTATATCGCTAAAAAAGATTTACCATTAGAACATGCAGAAGCCTTATTTAATACTCCTCAAGGAGGTATCTATGGCCCTTATATGTTTGGAGATTACTACTGTATTTCTAAATCGTTAGGTAAAAAAGCTGGAATTAATGCTAAAGCAAGTCATATCTTATTGGCTTATAAAGGTTCTGCCGGACCTCAAGCTAACAGAACAAAACAAGAAGCGCAAGCTAAAGCAAACGAATTGTTAGCACAAACACAAGCCAACCCAGGATCATTTGCTATGTTAGCTTTAACTAATTC
>Ga0209599_10001349_pt1 | contig 11913 bp, 17 predicted proteins | sample Shrwel_input2_FT_FD_187534 | JGI IMG/M metagenome (GOLD analysis project Ga0209599, IMG submission 187534) | Subsurface microbial communities from deep shales in Ohio, USA - Utica-3 well 1 S input2 FT (SPAdes) (version 2) ... | reverse complement strand
ATTTTCTAGCTTTATAACATTGACATTTATTTCTTCAGTAACATTAATCTTTGTAAATTTATGTTCTGCCAGCCAATCAAATTTAGCATCTGTATTTAACTTAAGATTTATTTGATTTCTATTTTTATTGCTTGTTAGATGTCTGTCTGTAGTTATATTTTCTACTTGATATTTATATGATGGAATTTGATTAGAGCCATTCGATTGTAAAGTTTGTCCATCTTCACCAGGTTGTATTGCAAAGTACTTATCGTTTTCAGTGTTTTTGACTATGACCGAACCTAAAGGAAGTTCAAGAAGATTTAAACCTGTGCCTCCTTTATCGGCTGGCAGAATTTTAGTTAATCCAGATGCTTTGCCTTTGATATCAGAATCAACTGTGGCAATTTCATATCTATTATTTCCATCAAATATAAGTTTTTGATTATCTTCTTTGATAAATGTGATGTCTTTGAGTTGAGTTTTTAGCTCTTCTTTTATATCTATATCATGCCATTCAGGAAGGCCATTAACAACTTTTAAAACTTTTCCTTCGTGGTTTGTAGTGGAAAGTTTTGAAATATTATTATCTGCAAATCCGAAAACAATATCTCCTCTTTGAATATTATTAAATCCTAGTCCACCTTTTTCAAATGGAATTGTGCCTTTAATATTTTCTGTTAATACTGTTTTATCTGTCTTTTGAAATACCGATTCTTTAAGTAAATCAAATGTTAAATGGTAATCTTCTTTTTCTTCGGGGTCTTTTTCTGATGTAATTTTAAAAGTAAGGCCAGTTTCTGTTATCTGAATATTTGATATAGAAGATTGAAGATTTAGTATATTTTCATTCTGATTAATAATTTTAGAAACAGATGCTTTTAAATCAAGCCATTCTAATGAGTTGTCTTTAGATGTCAAAACTTTATTATCTTCAAATGCTAATGTTTTAAATGAATTAGATTCAAAATACACTAAACCTTGTGCTGGAATTTTGTGCCATCCAGTACCACCATTCTTAACTTCAAGCACTCCTAATGCTCCAGCGGAAAGAATTAATGGCTTCCAAGATAAATTAACACCATCATATTGCAAGTATGATGAAGGGTCTGTAGCTTCTAATAATGAAATTTTATTTTGTAAAGAAACTAAAATTGAGTTTGGCTTATCGTTAGTAATAAAGATTTGACTGGAATTGAACTTTTGGTTTGAAGAAAATTTGATTTCGTTTGCAAAGGAGTGTTTTCCAGTCCAAGCAAAATCTAAATTCGGATCAAAAAATGGTTCTTGGGCATCAGACATAATAGGCTTCTTGTACAAAAAGGGGATATTTATATTGTTCTTAAATAAGAAGATAAGACCTTTTGAAGGAAGAACAAAAATTAAAACAGAAAAGAAACCATGAAAACAAAAAATGTTTTGAAAATAATGTTTTCTTCGAAGAAATATATGAAACACTTAATTAAGGAGTTCACAAATGGCCGTTAATTATCCATCATCCTTTGCGAATGGCAGCGCACCAGGTTTAAGAGCAGTAAATAACGTTACAGATCGCAGAGACTTCAAGTATATCAATGCTATGTCTCCAGCAACTGCAATGAACTTATCTGCAGTTAGCGCTGCAACTGCAACAACACTTCCAAACAGCCCAGTATGGGTCGCAGCAAGCGGAACTTTAACAGCATCCGGTGCAGCGGCAACTTTGATTGTTGACGGTGTAAGCATTACTTCAACAAGTACAAGAGTCTTGGTCAAGAACCAAGGTGGCGGTTCTGGTTCAAGTAATGGTATTTTCGTCTTGTCAACAATTGGTGGCACAGCTACTACTTGGGTTCTTACCAGAACTACCGACTTCAATGAAGATGCTGAAATCAAGAGATTCTCAACAGTTTCAGTTTCAGCCGGTACTGCTAATACAAATACCAAATGGTTCTTAAGCACACAAGAGCCTATTACTATCAACACCACAGGTATTACCTGGAGTGCATTACCAACAACTGTTACTTACAACAGTGCTGCAAAGTACCCAACTGACGTTAATGTTGGTGTAGAGAATATCTCCACACAAACACACTTAGTCAATGATTTTGCTTCAATGCTCAATACTCTTGAGTATGAAATCACTGCGCTCCAAGCCTCAATGGCTTCTATGACTGCAATCGGTGCATCATTCGTCGCTAATGCTAATATTCTTACAATCAGAAACCTTAAGTCAAAAGCTGACAAGTATGTTTTTGAACTCAAGAGACTTAGAGGCGATATCGACGTAATGAACACTGTAGCATTCTCTGGCTCAGTAGCTGCTGGTATGGGTCTTACTGGAAGATATCCATCATCACAACGCAGAGGTTGGGGACCAAACTAATCTTCTGATTAGCCCTATAAATAAAAATAAGGAGAATCTTATGATTCTCCTTATTTTTTTTGACTTTACCAAATAGGACCGTGTTTAAGCTTGCCTTTTAAATGATTTAAATCATTTGTTGTCAGTGTATATAACACTTTCAAAAGCTTAGAAGAATAGCGACTTTGTGACCCAGCACCATTGTACTTGCCCCACATATATCTCAAACTTCTACTGGAACCTGAAGAGCGATCCATAGTTGAACCTCTTTTTACCGTCTTTTTAAGGTGCATACTTAGCTCTTTTGCTCCTAAAGCAATATTTCCATCAATAGTGTATGGATCATATTGTCTTTTTGGATCAATATATCTAGCAGTGGATCTCAATATTTGCATGATACCAATACATGGTCTGCTTTTCATACTGAATTCACTTTCGACATATGCTGTGGAAGCAATAATATAAGGATTAACCTGATATTTTTTGCTATATTTAAATATAGCATCCACAATTTTTGCAATATAAGACTCAGAATATTTAGGTTTGACTAATTTAATAAACCCCTTAATTTTGTTTCTTTTTGCAAGTTCTCCTCTATCTACTTTAACTGCCAAAGTTAAAGATTTTTGATTAGGCTTAGTAGTTTTTTTGGCGCTTCCAGGCAACAATGAAGACACTGCTGCCAAAGAAAGGACCACTACTTTTATGTAACCCATAATCATAGTTTCTCTCCTTTTTCGTTAACAAGCAAGGATTTACTTGAAAACTATAGAATTATTCAATTGTATATATATAATACAGCAGGGAACCGGTAATTGTCAATGCATCCAGAAATTAAAAACTTTTTCAATATTGATGGTGATAAGAACAAAAATAAACACTCAGAAAGAAAGATGTGTTTTGTATGTCAATCCAAAGGCAAGCCAGACTATATGTGCTCGATTATTCCTGGTCGAGAGGTCACATGTGCTTGTGGAAGAACCGTGCATGGCACATGCGCTCAAGTATTACGTTCTCAGGGTCCTTACAAATGTCCTGTTTGTCGTGAAAATGAGCTTAATTTTTTACAGACCAAAACTGCTGGAAAGCTCACAAATGATGATGTAAATTTTATTTTCAGTGAGATTTTTAAGGAAGAAGATAAATGAATCTTGTTGAAAAATTAATCAAATTGGCAGAAGATTTAGAAAAAGAAGGCTTTCTTGAAGAAGCAGATGAGCTTACAGATGCTATAGAAAGCTCAATTCCTGAACAAACACCTAAATCAAATGATGCTCCTGAAGTAATAATTGACAATCCTCAATCACAATCTATTGCTATTCCAAAAGCACAAGATAATATGGTCAAGCCTGATAATGTCACTACTCCTGAAAACGAAGCAGTAGAAGATACAATTGCATTAGCTATCATGGCTGAAATGTCTAAAAGAGGATTAACTTTAGAAGAAATAGCTGCAGATGATAGATTGTTTGTAGATTTGGCTCAATCAATCTTTCCTAATTAGCTTTACTTAATTTCTCAAAATCTTCTACGCATTGACTTGGTGGAGCTTGTATTCTGCAATCTTCACAAAAATAAATTGTATGCACAATCCAATCGTTCCAAGTCTTTAAATTTTTCTTTGGAATTCGATTATTTGCAAATAAATCTCTTTGTGACATTGGAACATAAGTTTCCTTTGTATAGAAACTTTTACCACAATCTTGACAAACACAACTAACTACTGGCATCTACTTTCTCCTCAACTAATAAATGAATCATATAGTCATCAATTTCATGCTCATTTCTTAAATATATGACTTTATTATATTGATTTAATAATATATGAAGATAACCATATATTGAAGAGTAAGATGCGTCTTTAATCAATATGTTTTTTATATTCAAATCTTCTTTGATTTTGTAGTAATGTTCAACTATTTCTGATGTACTTGCAGAACTTTTATTTTGAATATACCAAAATATAGAATCTTGGGGTGGCATTGAATTGCATATGTGAACTATTGGCCTTTCTTCAACTGACATAGAAGAAAGCTCCTTATTATTGTCTAGCTCTTTTCCATATAAATCTTTAAGCATAGACAGTTTTCTATTATCTGAACCCTGCCAACTATAATCCATTATTTTAAACCAACAATCTGTGCTATTGTTTTACCTGAGAATAAGTTCACCATAGTCAAAAATGTTGCAATACCACCAATAACCCACACTATACGGTTAAGAACCATTTTAACATCAAAGTGAGTCTTTTTGATCTTTTCTATCTCTTTGTCCATTTCATTAAAGTTGCGAGTAAAAAGATCACGTATTTCATGCTTCATATGATCCATAGTAGCCCCAAAGTGAGATATCTGGGCTGTGTATTCCTCAATAGTAGTTTCAAACAGCTCTTGTCTTGAGGTCATTACATTTTCAAAGTTTTCAAACACTTTTACTAGGGCGTAATGTTCTTTATCTAAATTTCTGAACTCATCCCTGTTAAGAGTTTTTAAAGCATCCATTTCTTTAATAAGGTGCTTTTGTTTATCTAGAACATCTTGTAGAGCAAGTTGAAAGGCTGTATATACTTCTGTCTGTGCTTCGAATACTGCCTTTAATTTAGAAAGTGAAAGTTCTTCTTCATTTTCCATTATTTATATATGTTGGAATAAGCTTTAGTAAATTTTGCAGTAGACTTTTTTAATCTTTGTAAAGGGTCGTCTTCTAGCTGCAATGTGCAAACGTAAGAATTAGTACCATGATTGATGTCTTTTTTATCAAGAATGAACTGCTTTCCCATATGCTGCACAACTTTTGAAGCACCTACGCTAAGGTCTTGAGCACAGTTAAGAATATCAAATCCTCTTAAGCTGTATTCCTTAGCTTCTTCATTCATCAGTACATTTCCAAATTTATCAAGTATCCACATCGGTTGTGAAAAACTATCTAAAAATGCCATTAATAATTTTTGTGGGTTCTTATATTCTTGATTAACCATTACAACCTCAGATATCAAAAGATTCTATTGTAGTATTCTTCGAACGTATTAAAGCTTTCCTCGTCCTCCATTACGATGAAAATATTCTTTAAATTAGATTCCTTATTAGATTGCAAGTAAGTTTTGATTGATGCTAACTGAACTCTTGCTGTGTCATTAATATCGTGAGTTCCGCAATCACAAGGAATAAAAACAACATTAGCTGCATTATTTTGGTCAGCTAACAATAATGATTTTCTGACTGAGGTTTTTATATCCTCTTCATTTACCAATCTTGATTCACCAGCAACAACAGCATGATAGATATGCTTTGGCTTTACTTGACTGTTTTCGCCACCATTTGATGTGATGTATACGTGTCCCATTTTAATTGGCTTGGGAATTTGTTCACATTCAGCTTGTATTGTGCCTCTTGAGAATCTATTAAGTAAAACATCATCCACATTAAGCATATTATTAGCTGGATACACTAAAACATCAGCCTTAACTAAATATGGGTTTTCAATCTTATGAATTGACACTCTAGCGCCTTTAAATTCTTTTTCAGGCTTATCTGGCTTTGCTTCTTGTTGTGGTTCAGGTGCGGGTTCTGATTTTTGTTGCTTTTCTTTGAACGAACAATTGTCAAAAGAGCCTTCACAATCATACAACCAGGCTTCATTGACTACAGGTAATTTTGTACCAGTAAGAGAGGCAAATAATCTTTCATTAGAAGAAAGTTTGACGAAACAAGATTTAGCTTGAGATATATATAAAGGACAAATGCTCATAAGTTTTACCTATGAGCATTATACATTTTACTTTACTACGTCTTTTATCAGATTCCAATAAGGCTTTGTCATCAGAAAACTTTTATCCATTGGACTAAGTTGCCTAATCATTCTAGCTTCTTCTTTAAGCTTACCGAGTGATAGCCCACTAGGAGATGAGCGGTAGATTGCATAAAAACTTTCAAGCTTAGGAATAACTTGATTAAGCTGAGATTTTTGAGTATCTTTTAAAATTCTCTCCAGCTTTTTTTGTTCATATTCTAGCTTTTCTTTAGGGTGTTTGTTCAAATAATCCATCTCTTCAGGAGTCATTTTAAACTCAATTGGCATACCGGCACCTGGAGCACCATGAAACATACCATACTCTGGATTAACTGATTCTCTTCCTGGAACATAATCTAAACCAGCAGTTCCACGAACGATAGCCTCTGGATCAATAGCTTTACCAATAAAAGGATTTAAAGAACCAAATGGATCTTTTGTCGAGATGATATCTGTCATCTCATTTATTCCAGCTTGAGCTATGACAGTTTTTTTATCTGCTATTCTTCTAATCTTATATTTTGCCATTTTAGCTTCTCGGTAATTTAACACCCAGCGTATTTAAAAACTGGGCCATTGGAGTGAGTTTATTCATTGTTGCTTGAAGAAACTTAAGAGCTTGAGCTTGTTTTTGTTCATCTGTTCCTGGACCTCTTCCAATTTTAGTAAGTTCAGCCATAAGAGAAGAAACAGTCATACTACCCTTTAAAGATTTAAGCTTTTGGATATTTGCTTGGTCAATATTGCTAAGCTTTTTTTGCTCTTGAGGCTGCTCTTCTGGAGATTCTTGCATTTGTTGAGAAATTTTAATATATTTGCTCATAATTTTTACCTAATGAAATTCCTTGCCTCTTGAATTTAAATAATCTGATGGTGTTACAACTGTCTTCAAAATCTTTCTAGTTAAGCTTGTATCTTTATCAAGCTCTGGAATTATTTTATTCAAAAGCTCTCCAGTCCTTTTTAATAATGGATTTACTTGGCCTACAACTAAAGGATCTGTAAAATAGTTATTTGATAATTCGTTAATTTTATAAAATGGAATTTGAGTTTTTAAACCCGCAGCAGTAGATGTAACACCAGTTCCTGCTGAAGCAGCAGGGTTGTTGTATACATATTCTACAAATTGAACTCTATGATTTAAAACTTGTGATAAATCTCTTCCATATTTTTTCAAAGCAAGTTTTTGTTTGTAATCCATTACATTTTTAGGAGTTTTTGCCATTCTGTTTTCAATTTCTTGAGGAAGGCTAACAATATATTTCCAGTTTGAAATTAAACCCGCTCTGGGAGTTTCAGCAATTGCATTTTTTCTAATCATTGAAGACATTGCTCTGTTTGTCATTGCTGAATTCAGGACATCAAAAATTTTAACGTGAACATTATCATTCAACGTTGGTGGAGTAGTGTTTAAATCGCTAATAAGATAATCTAAAAATCCAAGTTCAGTGCCGCTATTTTTTTTGATATTAATATAAGAAAGTGGCAAAGTATATGGTGTTGCTACACCTGTTCCACCTGTTCCTGGAAGCGGAGCTCCTGTACCATCAACAAGCGTTTGGTTAAACCTGGTTGGTGGGTCAGACGGGTTAATATAAACACTCATGGACGCAGAAGAAACCAAAGTCATAACAGCAGGCCTGTCATGAATATCACCAGTTGGCAATTCATTATAAATTTGCCTTAAATTATCTTCTCTGATACATTGACTTGGTTGAAAACTAACTTGTCTAGTACCACCCCTGGGTGTTGTGACAGTAATATTTGTGGGAGAGGTTCCAACTTCTTTAATTTTTTGAGCCCACCAGCTGTAGATTTCTCTTGCTGCTTCTTTATCATCAATAGTTCTAGAAGCGGTAATAAAACTACTTAATTCACTTTGATTTTTAAATTGGCTTTGGTTTGCGGTTTGGGACATTTGAAGTCCCAAACCTTCTAATAAATCTCTCACTCCAGCAGTTTTAATTAATTTGCTAGAGGCAATTTTTTCAAGTACTTCAATGTCGTTGTACTTGCATGCAGTATTAATAATTGACTTTAAATCTTGGTTATTCAATTGATTTCTCCAGAATACGCTCTAGAGTTCTTTTACTGATTTGGCCCTTGTTGTCCTTGTTTTGATAATATATTTATTTGGAGTATCAATACAAGATTCATCAAAAATTACTTCAGTCATCTTGTCGCTATATTTACCAAGCAAGTCAAAAGCTGCACCGGAAACTGCCTTTTTAACCAATGAATTTAATGCTCTAGTTCCTGTGCCCATCTTAAGAACACGATTAATAACACTATCTACAAATCCATCAGTAAATGTAATTTTGTAGTTTGATTCTGCAAAAAGTAATGTATTTTTAATTAATGGGGAAGAAGAAATCTCAAGTAAGCATTTTTTTAGTTGGTCATAGTTCAATGGAGAAAGAGCTACGATAGTTTGAATTCTGCCCACAAATTCAGTAGACAAACCATATTCAATCAAAGACTCTGTTAAAATCTCATGTGAAGCTTGGTTATAAATTTCGAAAGATTTAATTTGCTCTTCTAAAGAACTGTCAAAATCATCTTTTAATGATACCTTTCTTCCGCTAAATCCTAATTTTTTACCAACTATGTCTTGCAAGCCATTAAAAGCTCCACCAAAGCAGAACAAAACTTTATCAGAATCAAATAAAACTGGTGGTCCTTGCTCTCCTGTCAAAGATTGTGGAAGCTTAACTTTCTTGCCTTCAATTAGTTTTAACATTGAGCTTTGAGTGGCTGAATGCAATGCTTCTGTTTTGGAATTATTTGAGTTGTATGAAGCTAACTTGTCAATTTCATCAATAAAAACGATTCCATTCTGAGCGGTTTCAAGATTGCCGTTTGACTTAAGATACAACTCATGAATAACTGAATCTACATCTGAGCCTTGAAAACCTGTAGGAGAGTAAGCTGTTGCATCACCATTAGCGACAGGAACAGATAACTTTTCAGATATTGTGTTGATTATAAGAGTTTTTCCACTTCCTGACGGGCCCAAAAGCAAAATATTAAATTTGTCGTTAGTCTTAGCTCTTTTAATATTTCTTAAATGCTCATAAACTGTGATGGAGATTCTTTTCTTAGCCTCTTCTTGACCCACTACTTTCTTATCTAAAGTTTCATAAAAGTCTCGTGGGGTTAGCAAAAGGTTAGAATTATTATCTGGAATAATTCTTTGAAACTGTTTTAGAGCACCTGGCACCATTTCAAACAGTTTTTCTCTTAGTTCCTCTCCCTTAATTTCATCATCTAAATTAAGGATAAAAGATAAAAGAACATTATTTAACTGCATATGACCAACAACATTACCTACATGGAAAATATTGTAATGGTCTTGACAAAGGGCTAACTTTTGAAAGGGAAGATCAAAAATATTAATTTCATCTTTGATTTCTTTGTAAGCTCTTTTGCTGCAGAGATAACATTTGTTGCTTTGAATAATTCCATTTTTTAACATAAAATAAGGCTTTCCTTAGAAAGCCTTATACATTACTTAGTTTTAGATTGCTGAGCTCTGATTGCTCTTTCAATCATTTTTTCGATATCATCTGGATACCATCTGTCTGGAGTTTTGTCATGTTGAATACTATGAACTTTATCATATTCAAATTTTCTTTCTAAGCCTTTAAGCAAAGCTACAGCAATTTCTCTCATTGATGGTCTTGCCATTGGGGTCATTTTTGCTAATTGCTTGATTAGGTTTTTCTTCATTTGGATAATTCTAAAATCATCTTTAGATAATAAACCTTCTTTAGCAGCAGCACCGGCATCATAACCAGGATCAAATATAGCTCTAATCATATCTGCGTTAAAACCTGTAAATTGTGATTCCATTTGTCTGAGTCTAGGATCATGCATAGTTGATTCTTCAGATGTTAAATAGCTTTCCATTTTAGGGGAAAGGATAACTCTTCTCTTATCACCAGCACCTTTGCCAGAAGCAGTTTCAGTAGAATAACCAATTTGAACAGTGGCAGATCTTGGGCGAGGTGTATGTGATAAAGTGGTTTTTCTTACAAAATCTCTAGCTCTTTGTTCATTAGCTTCAATTTGTTCAGAAGTCATGAATGCAAATTTGGCCAGCTTGTTATTAGAAATGTAATATGCAAGACCAACCTTTGCAGGAATGATAAGGGTTTTTGTACCGAAGCGCATAACTGTTGGTTCTCTTCCACTATCTGGCTTGTAGAGATATTCCTCAATCATACTTGGTAAAGGCGATCCTATTGAACGCAGATAATGGATATCGTTGACATTTCCTAAGTCAATGACATCTTTGCTATGCGCAAATCCATCTTCTTTGAAATCATCTGGTTGTGGCTCTTGATCTTCTAAGATTTCACCAGTTTCTTCATCAATATTCATTTGAGACAACTTGTATCTCTTAAAGTTAAATCTTCTAATCATAAAAAACACCTCTAGATATATGTTCTTATAAGGAGTTTTTGTATCCTTTAATAGAGGTAATAAAATTTAAATAAGAGTAAATTACTTTAGTTTTAATTGTGAGGTTAGGTATGGCAATTCAAGATATGACAACACAACACAGGGGATTAGGACAATGGACTATAACAACATATAATCCTAATATTGTGATAGGTCCAATTGAAGGTTATTTGACTGTTGGTAAAGATTTTCACATCATTTTCAAAGATGAGAGAAATTCCATATGTCTTTTCAATGTTCCTTCCCAAAATGTAGCATTTATTTTAAATTCAAAGTTTGTATCAGATGAAGTAATAGGCAAATAAATATGTGGTATAGATTCTCAAAAACAGAACCAGAAGATAGAAGTAATCCAACTTATTTAAATAAGATGCTTACTTTTCTTGCCATGGAAGAGTTAAGAGATTTATCTACTAAACAAAGAAATTATCATCCTTCTGAAGTAGAGTTGAAAAGTAAGGTGAGGAGATTTTTCGACCATCTACATAAAGAATATGACAATTTAGATAAAGTTATCCTAGAAACTGATGGCAAACTAGGCCCATTTGTGAAAAAAGAAATTCACAAACTTTTCATCAAAAATGTTAGAAAAAATTGAGTTATTGTTACAACAAAAAATACACAATCACTCATCTAGCAAAATCCTCTCCTTAGAAATTCTTTTAAGCTTGCACTCTTATCTGATGCTTAGATATTCTGTGCCTTGTGCTTTAATTACAGATTTCACTTCTGGACAGGATTTAGAAAAAGAATTATTTTTCTTGAGCTCTAAAAACTTATTGATTAAAAATCGAAACAATATCAAAAAGCTCAACCTCAATATTACCGACCTCATTTCACTTCCATTAAATAAAAGAAAGAAACTATATATTTTAGTGGAAGAAGTAATTTTAAACTGTTATGGAGAAGGGGAAATATATTATGATTGTTCCAGGATGTCACCATTCTGTGAAAACAATATAATAAATTACATAGCATCTAAAGAAATAAAAATCGATCCAAATTTAAAAACAATATTAATAGATAGACAAAATAAAAAAGAAATATTTAAAAAGAAATTTGAAAGCCAACCAAAAGAGTATAGTTGGAATTCTGTGTCTGATTTAGCTTTATTTGAAAAGCTCAATGAATTATGGCAAGGGTTATGGGATTCAGAAGAGATATATAGGCTTTACTCTTACGAAGATAAAATGATTGATGCTTTGATCCTGAAAAAGTCAGAGTTATGATAAATATAAGTTTAGTTTTTGTTAGAAAATCAAACTCGAATATTCCTGATTTTTCGTTATTAGGTTTAAATAATATTTCAAATATAGAAATATTAAAATCTCAAAAGT
>Ga0209599_10001347_pt1 | contig 11945 bp, 13 predicted proteins | sample Shrwel_input2_FT_FD_187534 | JGI IMG/M metagenome (GOLD analysis project Ga0209599, IMG submission 187534) | Subsurface microbial communities from deep shales in Ohio, USA - Utica-3 well 1 S input2 FT (SPAdes) (version 2) ... | reverse complement strand
TGCGGCCGCGTCACGCTCGAGTTCGAGAACATCCCGCCCGCGACCGTCGAGTTCGTCGCGAAGTCCGTGCCGTGCCACCCGTCTGCCTCCGTCCTGGCGACCTGCCAGAACCGCCGCCGCGAGAAGGAATTCCTCCGCGCCTCCGGCATCCCTTGCGCCAACTTCGCCGTCGTCTCCTCGCTCGCCGAATTGCAGGCCGCGGTGAAGACCATCGGCTTCCCCTGCGTGCTCAAGACCGCTGACTTCGGTTACGACGGCAAGGGCCAGGTCAAGCTGCCGACCGCCGAAGCGGACCTCGCCGCCGCGTGGGCGAAGATCGGTGGCGCCGTGGGCGTCCTCGAAGCGTGGGTGCCGTTCCAGATGGAGATCTCCGTGCTCGTCGCGCGTACCGTCGATGGTCGCACCGCCGTCTACGATCCCGCCGAGAACATCCACCGTAACCATATCCTGCACCTCTCGCTCTCGCCGGCCCGCATCTCCGCGGCCACCGCCGCCGAAGCCCGCGCGCTCGCCCTGAGCATCGCCGAGAAGATCCAGCTCGTCGGTCTCCTCGCCGTCGAGATGTTCGTGCAGGACGGCCGCATCGTCGTCAACGAGCTCGCCCCGCGTCCGCACAATAGCGGACATCAGACTTTCGACGCGAACGAGACCAGCCAGTTCGAGCAACATGTCCGCGCCGTCTGCGGCCTCCCGCTCGGCGGCACCAAGCCCCTGGCTCCTTCCGCGATGGTGAACCTCCTCGGCGATGTCTGGCGGAATGGCCAGGAGCCCGATTGGACCAAGGTCCTCGCCGATCCCTCCGCCAAGCTGCACCTTTACGACAAGGGCAAGGCTGCGCCGGGCCGGAAGATGGGCCACATCACCGTCACTGCGCCGACCCTCGAAGAAGCGATGCGTCGCGCCGAGGCGCTGCACGCCGCGCTCTGATATATGTCGGCCCCGCAGGTCTTATTCTGGGCCAACATCGTCATCCTAGTCCCGATCGGCTTCGGGACCATGTTGAAGCCATCGCTGACGGATCACGGTGTCTTCGCGGAGAGCGCCGGTTGGCGGACGCTGGTCGGTTCGCTCTGGGTGGCTATCCTCGCCTGTTCCATGCTTGGCGTCTTCTGGCCGTCCACCTTCGCTTGGCTGCTGGTCTTTCAGGTCATCTACAAGTCCGTGTGGTTGCTCGGCTACGCTGCGCCCCGCGTCGTCGCCGGACGCCGGCAAGAGATCCCCTCCGGTATCGCGCTGAGCTTCGTCGCCATCGTGCTGATCTGGCCCTGGTTCATTCCATGGCGCCAGATGTTCGCTGGGCTCTGATCAGTCGAGCAGCTCCGGCTTGCGGCTGAAGAGTTCGAGCGGGATCTGGCCGAGGCAGAGGAACAGCAGGACCGCCTGGAAGACCGGGATGCGCGCCTTCATGCCGGCGGCCTGCGCGACGTAGTTCTTGGCCATGACTTCGGAGATCATCGCGAAGGCGAAGATCAGCGAGGCGACGCAGAGCACGACGAAGAGCCGGTTCCAGACCTTCGGCGACGTGATACGGCGCCAAGGCAGGAAGAGCAGGCCGGCGTAGGCGATGAGGAACCAGCATTCGGCGCGCAGGGCCCGAGGGAAGGTGACGATGGCGGGATTCCAGCGCGGGGAGATCTTCGCGAAGCCGAGGTTCAGGCCGCCGAGCAGTTCGTTGAGAGCCATCAGCAGGCAGAAGACGCCGAAGCCTACGGCGATGAAGCGTCCGTAGCGGATGCGTTGGGCGGTGTTCTCGTGCATGCGGGAAAGGTTGGGCGGCGCTGAGGCGGACGCAAATCCTCAGAGCGGACGGAACAGCGCGACGTCGCTCCACTCGCCCATGATGCGGCCGTCGGCGCGGGTGCCGGCGCCCCAGGCGGCCTGGCACTTCGCTTCGAAATGGGCGCGGACGGCGTCTTGCTCCTTCGCGAGGATGCCACTGAGGGCGAGCACGCCGCCGGGGCTGACGGACTCGACGAGGTTGTCGGCGTAGATGCAGAGGACGTCGCTGATGATGTTGGCCAGCACGACGTCGGCTCGGCCGGTCAGGCGGAAGCCTTCTTCCAGACCGGCGTGATGGAAGGCGACCGCGTCGTCGGCGATGCCGTTCTCCTCACGGTTGGCGATACTGACGCGGACGGATTCCGGATCGCGGTCGAAACCGGCGATGCGCCCGCAGCCGAGCTTGGCGGCGGAGAGGGCGAGGATGCCGGAGCCGCAACCGGCGTCGGTGACCGAGACCTGAGCGGCGGGATGCGTCTCGAGGAAGTCCATCATGCGGATCGCGCAGAGGCGGGTGGTCGGGTGGTCGCCGGTGCCGAACGCCAGGCCGGCGTCGAACCAGATCACCGCGGCGTCGGCGGGGACGGCGTGCTTGCCGCGCATCCAGGCCGGGACCCAATGGAGCCGTCCGTGGTCCCACGGTTTCAGGTGTTCCTTATAGGCTTCCTTCCAGTCCTTGTCGGCCATGACGGTCTCGTCGTAGGCCTCGGGCAGTTTCTTGAAGGCCTTGCGCAGTCCGGCCCAAGCCTCGTCGGCTTCGGACTTCGTATCGAAGTAGCCCATCACGAAGTGCGGCTTCCCCGGGCCTTCATGGAAGAGCATCCAGGAGGAGCGGGTGAGTTCGCAGAAATGGTCCTCCAGCGGCTGGACCATGTCTTCGTGGATGGGGCACTTCAGTTCGATCATCAGGAAAGCGTCTCGCTCAGGCGGGCGATCACCGCGGGGAGCAGGGCGTGCTCGGCGGCGTGGATCTTCTGCGCGAAGGTCTCGAGGGTGTCGGTCGGCTCGCGGGCGACGCGGGTTTGGCCGAGGTGGGCGCCGCCGTCGATCTCGGCGTTGACCCAGTGGACGGTGCAGCCGGCTTCCGGCACGCCGGCGTTCCAGGCCTGGCCGATGCCGTCGAGGCCGGGGAAGGCGGGCAGCAGGCTCGGGTGCAGGTTGATGATGCGCCCGGCGAAAGCGTCGAGCAGGGGGGCCTTGATCACGCGCATGAAGCCCGCGAGCACGACCAGGTCGACCTGCGCGGCCTTGAGGGCGTCGGCCCAGGCCTGCTCACGTTCGGGCGAGAACTTCGTCTTGAAGGGACCCGTGTCGAGGAAGCGGGCGGGGACGCCGTACTTCGGGCCGAGCTCGAGCATCTTGCTGGTCGGGACGTCGCACCAGATCCCGACCACCTTGGCCTTGCCCAGACGGCCTTCGGTTTGGGCGCGGAGGACCGCGTCGGCGTTGGAGCCGCGACCGGAACCGAGGAGGGCGACGCGCATGACGGGAAGGTGTCGGCGGGGGCCCTCGCCTGCAAACGGATTTTCGATTTCGGACTTTGAACCGCTCGGCGAAACGCCGAAGATGCGTTCACTGCTTCCCCATGGACCGCCGCGACTTCCTTCACCTCACCGCCTTGGGTTCGCTGGGCGCCTATGCTTTGTCCGGTTGCGCCGGCGGCGGCGGCGGTTCCGTCAGCGTGCCGTCCGTGCGACCCGCTCCCTCCGGCGGCGCCCCGACCGGCAAGGTGATGCTCGGCATCGACGTCCTCGCGGCCGAAGGCTTCGCCCGCCTGCAGGGTCTCCGTTGCGGACTCGTCACGCATCGCGCCGGCGTCAACGGCGTCGGTCAGCGCACCGCCGACGTGCTTGCGCGCGCGCCCGGCGTGAAGCTCGTGAAGCTTTACGGCCCGGAACACGGCTTCGACAGCGGAGCCAAGGCCGACGTCAAGGTGGGCCACGCGAAGGACGCGCGTACCGGCCTGCCGGTCTACTCCCTTTACGGCGCGACGCGTAAGCCGACCCCGGAGATGCTGTCCGGCCTCGACGCGATCGTCATCGATTTCCAGGACATCGGCGCACGTTCGTATACCTACGTCAGCTGCATGCGCCTGGTCATCGAGGCATGCTTCTCGCTGCCACGCCCGGTGCGCGTCATCGTGCTCGACCGGCCCAACCCGCTCGGCGGCGAGAAGGTCGACGGTCCGTTCCTCGACCGCAAGTGGCGCAGCTACGTCGGCTCCTACGAGACCCCTTACGTCCATGGCCTCACCATCGGTGAGCTTGCTCGCTGGGCGGTCGCCACGCCAGGCGTCCTCGAGATCGACGAAGCCACGCGCCGTCGCGGCCAGCTCGAGGTCGTGACCATGCGCGGCTGGCGCCGCTCCATGACGTGGAACCTCACCGGACTGAACTGGACGGCGACCTCGCCGATGATCGATAGCCCGCAGGCCGCGCTCGGTTACGCCATGACCGGTCTCGGTTGCATGGATTCCGGTTTCAGCCACAGCGCCGGCACCGGTCGCAACTTCCGCTTCCTCACCTATCCGCGTCGCAAGGCTGGCGAACTCACCGCCGCGTTGGGCGCGGCCGTCCCCGGCCTCGCGCTGCAGCCGCAGCAGCTCGCGGACGGTACGCAGGGAGTCTACCTCGCCATCACCGATTACGCCGCGTTCCGCCCTACGGCGATCTCGCTGCATCTCTTCCGTCAGGCCTGCGTCTGGGCGCCGAACCCGTTCGCCGCACTCACCGGCGGCAAGCGCGAGCTCTTCATCAAGCACCTCGGCAGCGAAGCGTTCTTCGAAGAACTGCGCACGCAAGGCGCGCGGATCGACCTCGCCCGCTGGATGCGCCGCTGGGATGGCGACGCGGCGGCCTTCCGCGCGCGCACCGCTCCGTTCCGTCTCTACGCCTGATCAGTAGGAGCGGCCTTCGCGCTTTTCCCAGTAGTTGATGTAGGCCTGGTTGAGGACGCCGAGACCGCCCGGGGTCGGGTAGTCGCCGGTGAAATACCAGTCGCCACGGCTCGTCGGGCAGGCCTTGTGCAGCGAGGCGATCTTCTGGAAGACCAGGACGAGCTCGCCCTTCCAGCCGCTCTTCGCGGGGTAGACGAGTTCGGCCGCCTTGGCGGCGATCTCCTCTTCGGTGAAGGCGTCGTAGATGCGCTTCACGTGATTACGCATCTCCTTCGTCGGCTTCTTCGCCTGCGCGACGCAGTCTTCATAGACCTCGCGGAGCAGGTCGGTCATGCCGCGTTCCTTGCAGAGCGCGACGGCGGCCTGGAAGGCGAGGAATTTGCCCATCTCGGACATGTCGATGCCGTAGCAGTCCGGGTAGCGGATCTGCGGCGCGGTCGAGGCGATTACGATGCGCTTCGGGTTCGGGCGGGCGAGGATGCGCAGGATGGACTGGCGGAGCGTGGTGCCGCGCACGATCGAGTCGTCGACGCAGACGAGGGTGTCGCCTTCGCGCACGGTGCCGTAGGAGATATCGTAGACGTGCGAGGCCATCTGCATGCGGTTCTTCTCCTGGGAGATGAACGTGCGCAGTTTGACGTCCTTATGGGCGACCTTCTCGCCGCGCGGCCAGCCGCCGAGCACTAGCTTCTCGATGAGGGCCTCGTCGAGCTTGCCGGCGCGCTGCGCGGCGACCAGTTTCTCGCTGACCTGCGCCCGGCGGCGTTTGCGGAGTTCTTCCATCAGGCCGTACCAGGCGATCTCGGCCGTGTTGGGGATGTAGGAGAAGACCGCGTTGTCGTGGTCGTCGCGGATCTGGGCCAGGACGTCGTCGGCGAGGGCGGCGCCCAGGGCCTTGCGTTCGGCGTAGATCTCGGGGTCGTTGCCGCGGGAGAAGTAGATGCGCTCGAAGGAGCAGTGACGGATCTCGCCCGGGGCGTGGAAGGACTCGATCGAGTGACGTCCGTCCGCCTTCATGATCAGCGCGTGGCCGGCCGGGAGCTCGTGGACGTCTTCCTGGCTGACGCCGACGATGGTCATCAGCGCGACGCGCTCGGAGGCGACGGCGATGAGGTCCTCGGTGCGGGCATACCAGCAGGGGCGGATGCCGTTCGGGTCGCGGATGACGAAGCTGTCGCCGTTGCCGACGAGGCCGGCGATGGCGTAGCCGCCGTCCCAGTTCTTGGCGGCGCGGCGCAGGACGTTGCCGATGTCCATGTGCTTGGAGATCTCCGCCTGCACGGCGGCGCCTTCCAGGCCCTGGTCCTTGAACGCCTTGAAGAGCCGGTCGTGTTCTTCATCGAGCCAGAAGCCGATCTCCTCAAGGATGGACTGCGTGTCCGTGGAGTAGATGACGTGCGCGCCGCGCTGCGTGAGCGAGGCGTTGAGCTCGGCGGTGTTCGTGAGGTTGAAGTTGCCGGCGACGAGCAGGTTACGGGTCGGCCAGATGGACTTACGGGCGTACGGGTGGCAGGAGACCGAGTCGAAGTTGCCGGAGGTGCCGTAGCGTAGGTGGCCGAGGAGGAGTTCGCCGCCGAAGTCGAAGTGACGCTTCACGGTCTCGGGGAACTCCGGGACGATGACCGCTTCGCGCACCTTGTCGGAGTAGGCCTTGATCTGGCGGGTGAAGATCTGGGTCAGCCCCTGGGCGCCGATTTCGCGGTCGCGGAAGAGGAAGGCCTCGCCGTTTTCAGAGCCGATCTTGACGCAGCCGATGCCGGCGCCGTCCTGGCCGCGGTTGTGCTGTTTCTCCATCAGGAGGAAGAGCTGGTTGAAGCCGTGCAGCGGGGTGCCGTACTTCTCCTGATACCACTTCAGGTCCTTGGTCAGCCGGACAAGGGCAATGCCGCATTCGTGCCTTAAGGAGTCGCTCATCGCAGGCCTCGGAGTTTGCCCGCCCGGCGCGCGTCCTGTCCAGCGCTTACTATTAAGAGCGCAACAACCGGTCGAGCCGGGAGAGGCTCTCGCCGATCAGGCCCGCCATGTCGGCGTGCTGCCGGAAGGCCGGGTCCCGGTGGTATTCGGCCAGGCCGTCGGCGAGTTCCTTGGCTTTTTCAGGCGCGGTCAGGGGATTCGCCCGCATGGCGGCCAGCAGGTCCTTGACCCGGTCAGGCGCGGCGAGGTGGCGGCGGTGGATCAGCGACTGCTCCTCTCGCCGGTACTGGGCCGCGGAGGCGGCGTTGATATGCTTGGCGCACAGCTGGGCGAACGGCCGGTTCTCCTTGAAAGAGCCGGGGAGGTAGAACCGGAGGCGACCGTCGTAGCTCTGCTGGTCGAAGTCCATGGCGCGCACGCGGATGGCGGTGGCGTCGAAGTCCGGGGTGACGGCGATGACGAAGTTGTAGGCGCGCATGTCGCCGAGCAGGCGCACGAGGCAGCGCTCTTCGAACTTGATGAGCTCCTTGGCGAGGCGCACCGGGTGGTGGCCGTCGGCGGCCAGCCATTTCTCGGCGAAGATGTCGCCCGGGATACCGGTGACGTGCTCCTCGACCAGCGTCTCGCCCCAGGTGAGGTAGAGCATGCGGTTCGGCGAGAGCAGATGCTCGAGCTCGAGCCCGCAGACGCGCGAGGCGTCGCCGACCTTCACGTAGAAGTAGTCGTGGTTCTCGTTGTACGCGTTGACGATGCGGACGCGGAAGGGCTGCGAGTTGCCGAACGAACAGAAGTCCACGCGGTCGACATAGACGTGGCTGAACACCTTCATGCCGCCTTCGCCGCGCAGGAGCGCATACGTCTCAAGCAGGCCCTGCGAAAGCCGGCCCATCTCTTCCTGCGGATAGGCGACGGTCTCCCACAAGGTGTCCTTGCCGCGTTCAAGCAAGGGCATCGCCGCGGTGAAGCCGCGCAGCTGGGCGTAGGAGACGGGCAGCGGGACCTCGCGGCCTTCGCGCGAGAGGTAGGCGCGTAGCTCCTCGCCGATCGGATAAGCGGGCTTGCGGTTGGTCCGCTTGAACTCGGCTTCGCTTCCGGCAGCGTCCATCGTCAGTCGAGGTTCGGCTTGGCGCTGGTCTCTTCGACCACGACCCGCAGCGGCGCGCCGGGATGGCATTCGGCGCGGTAGGCGATGAAGCCTCGGCGATGCTCGTCGTACACGGGCCACAGCAACGTACGGTCCGTCTCGGGCACCGCGACGGCGCCGAGTTCTTCGCGCGCGAAGAAGGCGAAGCGGCCTTCGTCGATCGTCTCCGGAAGGGCCGTCAGCGGCTTGCGGCAGTCGAAGAGGAACATCAGCCAGTGTGACTGGCCTTCGTAGCCTTTTTCGGAGATCATGCCGAAGAGGTGCAGGTCTTCGGTCGCGACGCTCACGCCGGTCTCTTCGAAGGTCTCGCGTACCGCGCATTCGAAAGGAGACTCGCCGAGGCCCATCTCGAGCTTGCCGCCGATCGGGCTCCAGCAGCCGAGGTTCGGGGCCTTGGTGCGTTGGATGAGCAGGAGGCGGCCCTCCTCGTCGCGCAGGAAGACGAGGACGCTGATCTTGAAGGGCAGGGCGGTGCCGGCGGTCATGGTCTCACCCTTGCGGGCGGAGTCCGGCGGCACAACCCCGGAGTGCGTTCAGCCGGCGAGGATGGCGTCGATCCGCTTGAGTTCTTCCGAGGCGAACGGCGCCGATGAAGCCGCGGCCACGCATTGCTCGAGCTGGGCGACCTTGCTGGCCCCGATGATGGCGGACGACACGCGTCGGTCCCGCAGGACCCAGGCGATCGCCATGGACGCGAGCGGCTGGCCCCGTTCGGCGGCGACTTCCGCGAGGCGGCGGACTTTCTCCATGCGCGCGGCGTCGAGCTGCTCGGGGCGCAGGTAGCCGTGCGGCTTGCCGGCGCGCGCGTCGGCGGGGATGCCCTGCAGATAACGGTCGGTGAGCATGCCTTGCGCGAGCGGCGAGAAGACCGCGCAGCCGAGGCCTTCCTTTTCCACGACGTCGAGCAAGCCCGCCTCGGGCGTACGCTCGAAGAGGCTGTACTTGGGCTGATGCATGACGCAGGGCGTGCCGAGTTCGCGCAGGAGAGCGCACGCGCGCGCGGTGTCTTCGGGATTATAGTTGGAGATCGCGGCGTATAACGCCTTGCCCGAGCGGACGGCCTGGGCGAGTGCGCCCATGGTCTCCTCGAGCGGCGTGTGCGGGTCGCGCCGGTGGCTGTAGAAGACGTCCACGTAAGGCAGGCCCATCCGCTTCAGCGATTGGTCGAGCGACGCGAGAAGGTATTTGCGGGAGCCGAAATCGCCGTGCGGTCCGGGCCACATGGTGTAGCCGGCCTTGGTCGAGATGATGAGCTCGTCGCGGTAGGCGCCGAGGTCCTCGCGCAGGATACGGCCGAAGGTCTCTTCGGCGCTGCCGGGCACGGGCCCGTAGTTGTTCGCGAGGTCGAAGTGCGTGACGCCGAGATCGAAGGCGCGTAGGGCGATCGCGCGCGCGTTGGCGTAGTCGTCGACGCTCCCGAAGTTATGCCAGAGGCCGAGCGAGACCTTGGGCAGGTGCAACCCGGACTTCCCGCAACGGACCTGGAAAGACTTATGGGCGTAGCGGGCGGGGTCGGCCGGATGCATACCCCTAATCAATTCACCGTCACCGACGAAGCCAGCGCTTAAGCGGCTGCCTGTTGGGCTTGGATGGTGGACTTCTTCGTGCGGGCGCAGATTTCGAAAGTTCCGCTCACCAAGGTGCCGACCGATGCGGCGACCAAGGTCAGGAGGCCATGGCTGTCGACCAGGTTCAGGGCCCGGACGGCCTTGCGGGCGATCTCCTTACCTAAGGTCGCGGTGGCGTGGATATACGTCAGCAGGCAGAAGAGGATGATGCTCCAGAGTCGGAGCATCGGGAAGAGGGATGGCGTGGATGAGCCCATGCTCAATATTATGCAGACCCCGTGCCAACGTCCCTAGGGGGTATTATTGCCTAAAATTAGGCACAAATACCTAGGCAGATGCCCGAAAATCAAAATAAAGCCCCGGCTTTCCTTCGTTCTGGCTCCTGCTTAGTTGGGAGTACCCCCATGCCCGAGCTCGCCGAAGTCGAATATTTCCGCCGTCGCTGGGACGTCGGCTTAGGCCGCAAGGTTTCGGCGGTTCATCTTAATACGAAGGCACGCATCGGCCGCGGGGTGGCCCCGGCGGCGCTGACCAAGGCCTTGGCGGGCGCGAAGTTGGTCGAGTCCTTCGCCGCCGCGAAGCAGATGGCCTTCCGCTTCTCCGGCGGCACCTGGCTCGGCGTGCATCTAGGGATGACGGGACGCCTCGAGGCGGGCGACGCGGATCGCGAGCCGACGCCATACGACCACTTCAAACTGCGGATGACCGGCGGCAAGGAATTGGTCTTCGTCGACCCGCGGCAGTTCGGGCGCGTCCTGTTCTGGCAAGGAGACGGCGTGCCGCCGTGGTGGGAGAAGATTCCGCCCGCGATCCTTTCTCCGGAGTTCACCGTCGGCGTCGTCGAGGTGTTCTTGCGGCGCCGCGCGCGCACGGCGATCAAGCCGGTGCTCCTCATGCAGGAACGTTTCCCGGGCATCGGCAACTGGATGGCCGACGAGGTGCTCTGGCGCGCGGGCTTTCATCCTCAGGCCAAGGCCGGATCGTTCGGACCGAAATCCGTCCGCAGGCTCCACGCCACCTTGCGCGAGGTCTGCGCCGAGGCGATGGACGTCATCGGTAAGGATTGGTCCGACCCGCCTGACACCTGGCTCTTCAACCACCGCTGGAAGGACGGCGGCCGTTGTCCGCGCTCGAAGAAGCCGCTGGTCCGCGAGGACGTCGGCGGGCGCACCACCTGTTGGTCGCCCGAACGACAGGTCCTCGGCGCCGAACGCCGTTGACCTTCCGCGCGGCCGCGCGAACTTGAACGCATGCGCGTCACCGGCGGCATCGCTCGAGGCATCCAGCTCCGCGTCCCCACGCAGGGCGGCGTGCGTCCGGCTACAGACTACATCCGCGAAGCGGTCTTCAACTCGCTCGCGGCCTTCGTCCCGGGCACGGCGGTGCTCGACCTCTTTGCCGGTACCGGCGCCTACGGGCTCGAGTCGCTCAGCCGCGGCGCCCTGCGTGCGACGTGCGTCGACCAGCGTATCGGCGCGGAGCTCACCGCCAATGCGTCCTCGGTCGCAAAGTCGATGGGCGTCGCCGAACTGCCATTCACGAAGATTACCGGCGATGCGACCAAGCCCGGCGTGGCCGCCGGCCGCTTCGACCTCGTGTTCGCCGATCCACCTTGGGAACTCTGGCAGACCAAGGGCGCGGAGATCGCCGCGACGGCGGTGAGCTATGCCGAAGAAGGCGCGCACGTACGCGTGATTCTCGAAGCTCCCGGCGGCTACGAAGTCCCGGTGCCCGAGGGATGGAAGCTGCGCAAGGTGATCGGCAAAGGCAAAGGCCAGCCCGCCGCGTCCGTCCTCGTCCGTAAGGCGTCGGAGTGATCAGCCGCCGACCGGTCGGTGCTTGGCCCAGGCGCGTAGCTGCGCGAGCATGAGCGCGCCGCCGACAAGCGCCGCGGCTTCGACGCGCAGGATGCGATCACCGAGATGCGCGAAGGCGAAGCCGGCTGCGCGCAGCGTCGCGCGTTCCGTTTCCGCGAAGCCTCGCTCCGGTCCGATCGCGAGCACCGCCGACGCAGCCGCCACGGAAAGTTCCGGCGCACCCGTGGCTTCGTACGGATCGAGTGCGAGCTTCCACGCGGCGACATCGATGAGCGCGACGGCTTCGGCGAGTGAGCCGACGCGCGTCACTTCCGGCACGAGCGTCGAGCAGGCCTGTTCGGTTCCCTTGATGACATGCTCGCGCCACTCGCCGTCTTTCCAGAGTGAGCTCGTGAGATAGCCCGGGTCGCCTTTCGCCGACTCGAAGAAGATGATGCGCGCCGCGCCGAGGCTCGCGAGGTCGTGCAGGACTTTCTTCGCGGTCTGCGGACGCGGGAGTCCGACAAGCACCATGAGGGGCAGGCGCGCCTGTGGAGATTTTTCCCAGGCGACGGAGAACGTGAGCTGCGGTGTGAGCGCGGCGATCGTCGCGATGCCACGCAGTCCGTTCTCGATGCCGACGTGGAACGAACCGCCGATGGCGAGTCCGACCGTCTCGCGCAGGTGGCGGGCGCGCGCGTCATCAGCCGGGAGTCCGGCTGCCGCTTCGTCGGGGGTTATCAGCACCAAGTTCACGGCTGCTAAACTGAGCCGCCGACCTCGACTGGCGAGAGGGAAGGGCGCTAACGCTTGCGCGCGACGACGACTCTTTCATGATGGGGCCATGG
>Ga0209599_10001346_pt1 | contig 11947 bp, 8 predicted proteins | sample Shrwel_input2_FT_FD_187534 | JGI IMG/M metagenome (GOLD analysis project Ga0209599, IMG submission 187534) | Subsurface microbial communities from deep shales in Ohio, USA - Utica-3 well 1 S input2 FT (SPAdes) (version 2) ... | reverse complement strand
TCCGCCGACGACCGCGGCATCCACACGCAGCACCTCACGATCGACATCGACGCCGAGACCTACGAGGCGCAGATCGCCCCGGCCCGCACGTTCACGATCTACGAGGACATCGAAGGCCTCATCGAGAAGGGCCTGATCAAGGGCGGCACGCTCGACTCCGCGATCATCCTCAAGGGCGACAAGATTGTCAGCAAGGAGCCCCTGCGCTTCAAGGACGAGCTCGTCCGCCACAAGATCCTCGATATCGTCGGTGACATCGTCCTCGCCGGCGTACGCCTCAAGGCGCACATCATCGCCGTCCGCCCCGGCCACGCGCTCAACGCCCGACTCGCCGCGGCCGTGCGCAAGCAGTGGCAGGAATCCAAGGCCCCAAAGGCCAAGGCTGCGCCCGCCGGCCCGAAGGTCGAAGCCCCGACCGCGCCTGCTGGCTCGGCGCTCGACATCCGTCAGATCCTCAACGCCCTTCCCCACCGTTACCCCTTCGTGATGGTCGACCGTGTGGTCGAGCTCAACGACGACTCTCTCGTCGCGATCAAGAACGTCACGATCAACGAGCCCTATTTCCAGGGCCACTTCCCCGGCCAGCCGGTCATGCCGGGCGTTCTGCAGATCGAGGCGATGGCCCAGGCCGCCGGACTCATCATGCTGCGCCGCGGCGCCGCCGACGAAGCCCCGAAGGTCGTCTTCTTCATGAGCGCCGACAAGGTGAAGTTCCGCAAGGCGGTCACGCCAGGCGACACCCTTGAGATCCGCGCCAAGCTGACCAAGGTCCGCGGTCGTATCGCCGCCGCCGAGTGCGAATGCCTCGTCAATGGCGAGTGCGTCTCGTCCGCCGAACTGCTCTTCACCATCGCCGACTCGCCTAACGGCTGAACCGGATGGCCAAGCAAGTCCACCCCACCGCGATCGTCGAAGCCGGCGCCAAGCTCGGCCAGGACGTCGTCATCGGCGCCTACGCCTACGTGGGCGGCGACGTCACCCTAGGCGACGGCTGCGTCCTGCACCACCACGCGACGGTCGAGGGCTACACGCAGCTCGGCCCGCAGTGCGAGGTCTTCCCCTACGCCTTCATCGGCGGCCGCACGCAGGACCTGAAGGCCAAACCAGGCAAACCCGGCCTCAAGGTCGGTGCCCGCAATACCTTCCGGGAATACGTCAGCGTCCACCTCGGCACCCAGGAAGGCGAATGGACCATCCTCGGCGACGATAACGTCCTGCTAGCCTATTCGCACGTCGCGCATGACTGCGTGATCGGCAATCACCTCGTCATCTCCAGCCACTCCGCCGTCGCGGGCCACGTGCACGTCGGCGACCACGTGAACATCGGCTGGAACGCCGGCATCCACCAGTTCTGCCGTATCGGCGACCACGCGATGGTCGCCGCCTGCTCCAAGTGCGTCCAGGACGTGCCTCCTTTCGTCATCGCCGACGGTAATCCGTGCGAGACCAAGATGATCAACGCCGTCGGCCTGAAGCGTTCGGGCTTCACCGACGAGGAGATCGCCACAGCCAAGCTGATGCACCGCCTCTTCTATCGCGACGGTCTCAACACCTCTCAGGCGATCGAGAAGGCCCGTGCGCTGCCCGAGGCGTCCGGACGCGTAGCAAAGGCCTTCGTGGACTTCGCGGCCTCGACCAAGCGCGGCTTGGCCTAAGTCGGTAGGCACTTGCGCCGTCGGCCCGCCTGCCTAGTTTCGCAGGCATGAAAGCCCTGCTGCCTTCCCTGATCGCCGTTCTCACTTCTTTCGCCCCGCTGGCCGCGGCCATCGTGGAGAAGCCCCTCGAATACAAAGCCGGCGACGTCCTGTGCGAAGGCTGGCATGCCTATGACGACGCCATGCCGAGCAAGCGACCCGGCGTGCTCATCATCCACCAGTGGACCGGCGTCAGCGACCACGAGAAGGAAGCCGCACGCAAGCTGGCTAACCTAGGCTACAACGTCCTCGTCGCCGATATCTACGGCAAAGGTATCCGCCCGCAGCCTCCGGCCGCCGGGAAGGAAGCCGGCAAATACAAGGCCGACCGCGCCCTCCTCCGCGCCCGCGCCAACGCGGCGCTCGACGTACTCGCCCGCGACGAGCGCACCGACGCCGCGAAGTTGGCGGCGACCGGCTACTGCTTCGGCGGCACGGCCGTGATCGAACTCGCCCGCAGCGGCGCCAAGGTGCTGGGCGTCGTCAGCTTCCACGGCGGCCTCGATTCCCCTACACCCGCCGACGGAAGGAACATCAAGGCCAAGGTCCTCGCCCTCCACGGCGCCGACGACCCCTTCGTGGACGCCAAGGACATCACGAAGTTCACCGCCGAGATGAAGTCTAATCGCGTTGACTGGAAACTCGTCAACTACCCCGGCGCCGTCCACAGCTTCACCCACAAGGCCGCGGGTAATGATAACTCCAAGGGCGCGGCGTACAACGCCGACGCCGACAATGCGTCCTGGGCGGAGATGGAGAAGTTCCTGAAGCAAATTTTCTGAAGTGAGGCTTTCGCTCGCACTCCTGACCCTCATCTCGTTCGGCGGCTGCCAGCCGGCGGCGGAGACCCTGCGCGGGACGCCGACGGAGCTGAGCGCCCTGCGGAGCACGGGCGAGCGCAGCTTCAGCGCCGGAGACGTCGTGACGTGGGCGCAGTTGGACGATCATTTCCGTGACCGGACGGTGAAGCTGGCCGTCGGCCAGGCTGACGGCAAAGCCCTGCTGGGACGACTCGTCCTGCTGGAGAACGCCGCCGATGCCGCCGCCTTCCTCAAGGCCCATGGCTGCGCGCGGATCTCCGGCCCGATCGGCGTACGCAAGCTGCCGACCGCCCTGCAGGTGGACATCGAGCTTACCGGCAAGGATGGCCAGAAACTCATCCTCATCCTGTCCTCCGACGGCACGCCGGCGGGCGAAGGCTGAAAACAAAAGAGCCGCGGATCGCTCCGCGGCTCTTCTTCTTTCTTGGCTGGCCGACTTAGGCCACGCGCTCGACGACGAGCGGGGGCATGTTCGGGCGCTTGGGAGCGAGGCGGTAGGCATCGCGGAAGTACGGCAGTGCGGCGTCGACCTTGGCCTCGTCGTTGTAATGGATCATGATCAACGGCTCACCCTGCTTGACCTGCGTGCCGACCTTACGGATTTCGGTGACGCCGACCGCGGGGTCGAGCGTGCCGTCCTTGAGGGTGGCGAGGAGACGGACGCCCTGGGCGATCTTGCCGGCGTCGATGGTGTGCACGTAGCCGCGCTTCGGGGCGGGCAGCTTGCGGATGAACTTCGCCTTGGGGAACTTCGAGGGATCGTCGATCCAGTCGGTCTTGCCGCCCTGGGCGCGGACCATCGCCTTGAACTTCTCGAGGGCGGAGCCGTCCTTGAGGTGCTTCTCGACGGTCTGCTTGGCGGAAAGGGTCGAACCGGCGACGCCGGCGAGGCGCACGACTTCCATGCCCAGCTTGAGGACGAGGTCCTGCAGGTCTTCGGGGCCTTCGCCCTTCAGGAGGCGGACGGCTTCGAGGACTTCGAGGCCCGTGCCGACGGAGTCGCCGAGGGGCTGGTTGATGTCGGTCACGAGGGCCACGCACTTGCGGTTGAGCGAGCGGGCGACGCGGGTGACGATGCGGGCGAGCTGCTTGGCCTGCTCGAGGTCGCGGATGAAGGAACCGTTGCCCCACTTCACGTCGATCACCAGGCCTTCGCAGCCTTCGGCGAGCTTCTTGGAGAGGATGCTGCCCGTGATGAGCGGCAGGGACGGGATCGTGCCCGTCTTCTGGCGCAGTTTGTAGAGGATATCATCCGCCGGAGCGATCTCACTGCACTGCTCGGTGACGGCGCAACCCACGCGTTCGAGCTGCTGGCGGAACTGGTCCATCGTGGCCTTGCCCTTGAAGCCCGGGATCGAGCTGAGCTTCTCGACGGTCGAGAGGCAGAACTCCTCGTCCTTGCCGTTCATGCCGGGCATGATGACGCCGGCGGCGGCGCCGAGGGGGCCGAGCACCATGGAAGTCTTGTCGCCTACTCCACCGGTCGAGACCTTGGCGATCTTCGGCTGGGTGAGACGGTCGAGGTCGATGACGTCGCCCGAGAGGCGAAGCTCTTCGGCGAGGAGCGCGGTCTCCTGCGCGGACATCTGCTTGAAGAAGATCGCCATCGCGAGGGCGGCCTGCTGCGCCTCCGGCATCTCGGCGTCCATGATCGAGTCGACGATATGACGGATCTCGTCGGCGGTGAACTCGCCGCCATCCCGCTTCTTCTCGATGAGAGAGGTGAAGGAGGGCTTCTCCTTACGCTTGTGGTCCAAGATTTTCTCTGTCATAAGTAGTTAGGATTTAGAAGGTTAGGGCCATTCTGCTTTGGACAGGGAGGCGGACTCGCTGTGATGTAAGATTTTCTTGAAAAGTCGAGCCAAAACAGGCAAGGCGACCCGTTTGAGCCAAAAAGACCCTCACCTTCCTGCGTTAGACGGTGGAATCGCCCCTAATTCGGCCTAGGAGGGTTTTCTAGAAGGAAGGCAGGACTTACCCCAGATGACCCTGATAAAGGGCGTCTGAGCCGACCAGGGAGGCCTTGAGGAGCCCCGCAGGAATCGTCACGCCATCCTGCCAGCCAGGCGCCCCCGGATCGCCGGAACGCGGCGCGACGAAGGCATACAGATAATCGGCGGACCCGGTCGCCAGCATGGCCGACGCGAGCCGCGGGCCGGCCTCGACGAGCACGCCGATGACCTTCTCCTGGGCGCAGCGCTCCGCCCAGACCTTGAGGAAGGAATCCTCGTCGCCGACCAAGGTCCAGACCTTGATGCCCTCGGCTTCATACCAAGCGAGGTCGGACTTCTTGGCCGCGGAGCCCAGACCGACGACGATGGTGCGGGTGCGGTGCGCGTCCTGGAAGAGATTGAGCCCGTTCCGTCCGGCGGTCTTGAAATGACGATCCAGCACGAAGCGCACCGGACAGGTCTCGCCCTCGTCGCCCCGCGCGGTGAGGCGCGGATTATCGGCGAGCGCGGTATCGGCGCTCACGGCGATGGCCGGGAAGAGACGGCGCAGGCGATGCACGTAGGCCTGCGCGGCCGGGCCGGTGATCGCCCTGCCCTGCCCGGCCGGCAAGGTCAGCTTACCGTCGAGCGTGGCCGCGACCTTGAGCGCGATGAGCGGCAGACCGCGGACGACCCAATGATTGAAGATGAGGTTCAGGCCGGCGCATTCCTCGCCGAGCACGCCTTCGACGACCGCGACGCCCTGGGCGCGCAGGAGTTCGAGGCCATGGCCGGCGTGGGCCGGATTGGGATCGCGGGCGCCCACGACGACGGTGCGGATGCCCGAAGCCAGGATCGCGTCCACGCAAGGCGGCGTGCGCCCATGCGTGCAGCAAGGCTCGAGCGTGACGTGCAGGACGGCCTCCGCGGCGGGCTTCCGGCCCAGCGCGCGCAGGGCCATGACCTCGGCGTGCGGCTCTCCGGCCTTGGCGTGGAAGCCTTCGGCGACGATCCGGCCGCCTTCGGTGATGACCGCCCCCACCATCGGGTTGGGGTGCGTGCGTCCCCAAGCCTGACGAGCGAGCTCGAGGGCTCGCCGCATCGGAGGCTCGGACGCGGAAGCGGACACGGTCAGCGGTTGCGCTTACGCGAGACCGCGGCCGCCTTGGCGCTGCCCGGGGTCAGCTGCGGTTCGGAGTAGTAACGGAAACCTTCGAGCTTACGGCGTTCGATGGTACGTCCGAGGAGGACTTCGATCTGCTGCAGGTGGTGCATCTCGTCCGGCGAGTAGAGCGTGAAGGCTTCGCCTTCGGCGGAAGCGCGGCCGGTGCGGCCGATGCGGTGGACGTAGTCTTCCGCGTGCTCCGGCACGTTGTAGTTGATGACGTGGGTGACGCCGCGGATGTCGAGGCCGCGCGAGGCGATGTCGGTCGCCACCATGATGCTGAACTTGCCGGACTTGAAGCCCGCGAGCGCGGCCGCGCGTTCGGACTGGGTGCGGTCGGCGTGCATCGTGGCGACGGGCGTGCCGTGGCCTTCGATCCACTCGGCGATACGGTCGGCGTCTCGCTTGGTACGGGTGAAGACGATGACGGACTTATAGCCGCTCTTGTTGAGCAGGGACAGCAGCAGGTCGTACTTCTGGAAGATGTCGACCGGGTAGATCGCGTGCTCGACCGTGTCGGCCGCGCCGAGGCCCGTGCGCACGTCGACGGTGACCGGATCGCGGAGGGCCCAGCCGGCGATGCGGCCGATGGCGTCGGAGATCGTGGCCGAGAAAAGCAGCGTCTGGCGTTCCTTCGGGCAGTAATTGACGATGCGGGTGACGTCCTCGATGAAGCCCATGTCGAGCATGCGGTCGACTTCGTCCATGATCAGCATCTGGATGGATTTCAGGTCCAGGATCTTCTGCTCATGCAGGTCGAGCAGGCGGCCCGGGGTGGCGATGACGACGTCGACGCCTTCCTCGAGGGCCTTGACCTGGGCGCCGTAACCCACGCCGCCGTAGAGGAGCGCGGTGCGGGTGCCGAAGTGCTTGCCGTATTTCTGGAAGTTCTCGTCGACCTGGACGGCGAGTTCGCGCGTCGGCACGAGCACGAGGCAGCGGGGCTTGCCCGCGGCGGGACCGAGCAGGGAAAGCGTCGGGAGCGCGAAGGCGGCGGTCTTGCCGGTGCCGGTCTGGGCGGCGCCGATGAGATCCTTGCGGGCCATGATGACGGGGATCGCCTGCGCCTGGATGGGGGTCGGCGTCACATAGCCGTGTTCGGCTAAGGAGCGCAGGACTGGCTCGGGCAGACCGAGGTCGGAAAACGTAGACATAAAGTTAAGTTAGAAAGCGATACGCAGGGGCAAAGGGAAAGGATAAAGGGAGGAAAACTCGGCTGAGAAGCCAAACCACCGCCAAGGCGCGGCTTTTGCCCGCCTTCGGGTCCGGGTTTGACAATCCCACCGAGATTCCCTGCATAGGACTTCCTTCCTCCCAAGGAAGGACGCACGGTGGTTGTAGCTCAGTTGGTTAGAGCACTGGTTTGTGGTACCAGGGGTCGGGGGTTCAAGTCCCCTCAATCACCCCACTTTGCAAGAGCCTCGGAGCAATCCGGGGCTCTTCTCTTTTAGCCCCTAGCCTGCCTAGCCCTGGCCCTAGCTCTATCCGTAGCCCTGGGCTCAGCCGTGCGCGCCCTTGGACTTGAAGTAGGCCTCGATGGTGTCGCGAATGGCTTTCTCAAAGACATCGTCCTTGGCCTTGATCTCGGCGTCGATGGTCGGCTCCCCGACCTGGGCGCCGCGGCGGAACCACTTCTCACCGCTGAAGGAGAAGTGCTGCCCGTAGTAACTGACGTAGGTGACGTGGAATTTATAACCTGACGGATAGTTGGTCAGGAACACGGAGGCCTTGGCGACCGGGTAGTCAGGCTTCACCTTGAGCAAGGCCTTGCGCACCTCGGCGGTCACCTCCTTCGAGTCGCACTTGATCTTGTTATCCATGAAGCGGGCGTCGTCGAACTCGACGTCCATCGGAAAGAACACGCCGGACTTCATACCGTGGAACGCGGTGCCAGGGACGCCGAAGTAGAGCAGCGCGGCCGAGACGGCGGTGACAGCGATCAGCGAGCCCATGACGGCCAGCGGATGCATCGGCTTCTTCAGTTCGACGGAACACATGGGCGAAAGAGATAGATAGCCCTCGCCCCGAATCAATCAGATTGGGGCCAGGGCCGGCGGCTTACTTGAGCGTCTGGAGATAGGCCTTCACATCCTCGAGCTCCTGCGGCTTGAGGATCAGGCCCATCGGGGGCATCGGGGAGACGCCGAGCTTCTCGAAGCCCTTCGCGAGGACCTTGTTGGGCTCGACCAGGGATTCGTGGATGTAGGCGGGCGTCGCGCGGGTGGCGATGCCGTCAAGCGCGGGACCGATGGCACTGCCCTTCCCGCCCACCATGTGGCAGATGGCGCAAGCGGCCGTAGGATGTTTCCAGAAGATGTCCGCTCCGCGGGCCGCCACGCCGGCGGTCACCGCAGCCTCGCCCGCGACGGTGAGCTCGGAGAGACGGACGTCATCATAGAAGGAATCGCCGGTGGCGACGTGTAGCAGGTTGATGCTGGCCTTAGGACGATTGCCGCTGTTGAAGACGACCTCGACTTCGGTCCAATCCGATTCGCGCGCGGTGACCTTCTCGGTCTCGGCGCGGCCGATGTGATCGTTGAGGCTGGCCTTGCCGCGCATGGCATGAGTCTTGATCCAGGCGCTCAGACGATACTCGGTGTTCGGCTTCAACGCGACGTCGGCGAAGAAGCTCGTGTCGGCATCGGCGCGGGTGATGGCGCGCATGGCGTGCTTGCCGGAGCGGACGTTCTTCGGGTCGATGACGACGCCCCAGTTGGCGTCCTTGTTGCCCGTGCGCTGGCCGTAGTCGCGGCGCTTCCAGCCGATGGGCGTCTTTTTGTCATCAGCGACTTCTTCGAAGCCGGGGTTAGGCAGGAGATTGGGGCCTTCGACGTAGACGGCGGTCTTGTGCTTCTTGGCGAGCAGGCGGGCGGCTTCGTTGAGCCATTCGTCGGACTTCACCGCGGAATCGGCGGCGAGCTGACGCACGAGCGTCTGGACTTCGGGCGAAGTCGGGAAGTCAGCGAGTTTCACGAGGGCGGCCAGTCGGGTGGCCGGGGCCTTGTCGGCCACGACGCCCGCGCCGTAGAAGAGCTTCTGGGCGGCGGCATCGGCGCCGAGGGCGCGGATCGCATTGCGACGTAGCTCGGGCGAAGCGGAGAGGAGCGCGACCTGGTGGGTGGCGGCGTCGAGTTCGCCTAGGCCGTGCAACGACCAGAGGGCGTGGATAGCGGCGACGTCGGCGGAGGATTTCGTCACCAGGTCGCGCAGGGCCGGAGCGAGGTCCTGCTTCTTGCCTTCGATGATCAGGCGCTGGGCGCGGAGACGGCCATACTGCGTACCACCAGCTAGACCCGAGAGGAGGTCGGCGGAGGAATCGCCCTGCGACGCCTTGGCGACGGCGCCGGACTTATCCCAGACGATGCGGTAGATACGGCCACGGGCGTGGTCACGCAGGTCGTTCTCGTGCGCGCCACCGACGCCGGTCTTGGCATCGTAACCGCCGCGGTTCACGCTCGGGGTCGGGTTGTGCTGGATGATGAAGTTCTGCCAGTCGGCGAACCAGATGGCGCCGTCGGGACCGACCTCGGCGAAGACCGGGGACATCCATTCGTCGGAGCTGGCGACGAGGCTGTACCCGTCCTTGGCGACGTAGCCGGCGCCGGCGGGCAGGACGTCCATGAGGCCGATGAGCTTCATCGTCGGCTCACAGACCATCGCCTTACCCTGCAGTCGCTCCGGCAGCTGCGGAGAGTAGATGAAGGTCGCTCCGGCCGCGGCGGTCCAGCCACCCATCACGTCGACCTGACGGAAGTTCGGGGTGATCGTATGGGCCTTGTCGACGAGGTTGATCTTCTTGGCCGACATGCCGCGGGAGCCCTTGGCCCAGGCCGTGGCCGGGATGCCGCCGAAGAAGATCGGGGCATTGTTGGCCGTGCCCCCGAAGGAGTCGCCGGCCGCATTGGCGCCGTAACCCCAGGTGTTGTTGGAGAACTGGTGGAGGAACTCGAGCTTGGCGCCGTCCGCGCTGAAGCGATAGCTGCCCATCGCGAAGTTCTTCTTCTCGCCGCCGACCTCGCCGGTGAAGCCGCTGTAGCCGACCGCGCCGCGCAGCCAATTGTCGTAGCCGTAAGAGAGGCTGCTGGCCTGGGCGTGGGTATCACGAATGCCCCAGCCGGTGATGATGACCTGACGGACATCGGCCTTGTCGTCGCCGTCGGTGTCCTTGAGGAAGACGAAGTTCGGGGACTGGGCGACGATCACGCCGCCGTTGGCGAAGACGAGGCTCGTCGGAATGTTGAGCTTGTCGGCGAAGACCGTGAACTTGTCGGCCTTGCCGTCGCCGTCGGTGTCTTCGCAGATCTTGATGGAGTCATTGCCCTTCTGCTGGTCTTCCATGACGCCGTGCGGGTAGTCGCGGGTCTCGGCGACCCAGAGGCGGCCACGGGCGTCCCATGCGAACGCGATCGGCTTCATGATGTCCGGCTCGGCGGCGAAGAGCACCAGCTTCAGGTCGGCGGCGACTTGGGTACGCTCCATGCTACCCTTGACCGAATAAGGCTTCTGGAAGGTCAGCGGCTCCGGGCGCTTCTCGTAATTGGCGACGTTGCCGTTCTTCTCACGGACCTCGGGCTCGCGCTGGGCGAGGAACGCCTGCCAGGACGCCTTACGATCAGCGGAGAGCGCGGCCTCGAGCTGCGGACGGAAGCCCGCGGCGTTCGTGTCAGCCTTGATGACGAGCACCGGCACCAGCGCACCGGAAGGAAGCTTGATGACATTGTTCAGGGCCGGCGAACTATCGACCTTCGGCTTCACCGCCAAGGCGTCGTAGCGCTCAAGCGTCGCTGCGTCGGGGGTCGCGCCGGTCGCGTAGTCGAACCAGATCGCATCGCGGCCGAGCTCAGCCATCAGCGAGTGGAGCGGGCCGACGGCGGACTGCTCTTCGCCCGAGGCGTCGAGATAGAGGACGCGAATCGGACCGGAAGTCGACGCGGCGGAGACGAGGACGGCGAAGCAGGCCGACAGGAAGGCGACGAAGGGGCGCATAGGGGTATGCAACAAGCCAAAGCCCCCAATGTTCGGAAGCAACCCGCAGAATCGTCAAAAAGTGGGCAATCCCGACCGCGGCAGCGGCTGGGCTGTCGTAAAAATGAAAGGCCCTGGCTGGCGGCGGCCCACTCGGCCAAAAAAACGGCGCCCAATCGGGCGCCGTGTTCAGGGAGCGATCGCTCAGCGACCTCAGTGGTCGTGGTGGTCGTGACCACCGCCGGCAGGCTTGCTGTCTTCCGGCATGTCGGTGATCAGGCACTCGGTCGTGAGCAGCAGGCCGGCCACGGAGGCGGCGTTGATGATCGCGGTGCGGGTGACCTTGGTCGGGTCGACGACGCCGGCCTTGATGAGGTCTTCGTAAGCGCCGGTCGCCACGTTGTAACCCTCGGCACCCTTGTGCTTGAGCATCACTTCCTGGACGATGAGGGAACCTTCGACGCCGGCGTTGAAGCACAGCGTGCGGAGGGGCTCTTCGATCGCCTTACGGACGATCTGGGCGCCGATCTTTTCGTCGCCGGCGAGGGAGTTGATCACGGAGTCGATGGCCTTGACGGTGCGCAGGAGAGCGACACCACCGCCGGGGACGATGCCTTCTTCGACGGCCGCACGGGTGGCGTGCAGGGCGTCGTCGACGCGGTCCTTCTTCTCCTTGAGCTCGGTCTCGGTCGCGGCACCCACGTGGATGACGGCGACGCCGCCGGCCAGCTTGGCGAGGCGTTCCTGGAGCTTTTCCTTATCGTAGTCGGAGGTGGTCTCGTCGATCTGGCGACGGATGAGCTTCACGCGGCCCTGGATGTCGGCGGACTTGCCGGCGCCCTGGATGATCGTGGTGTTCTCCTTGTCGGCGACGATGCGCTTGGCGCGACCGAGGTCGGCCACCTTGACGGACTCGAGCTTGATGCCGAGGTCATCGGTGACGAAGCGGCCACCGGTGAGGACGGCGATGTCTTCCATCATGGCCTTGCGGCGGTCGCCGAAGCCCGGGGCCTTGACGGCGCAGACGTTGATCGTGCCGCGAAGGCGGTTGACGACGAGGGTGGCGAGGGCTTCGCCTTCGATCTCTTCGGCGATGATCAGGAGCGGCTTGCCGGTCTTGGCGACTTCCTGGAGGAGAGGCAGCAGGTCCTTCATGGCGCTGACCTTCTTCTCGTAGAGGAGGATGTAGGCGTCTTCGAGGATGGCCTCGAGCGTCTCGGCGTTGGTCGCGAAGTACGGGGAGAGGTAACCCTTGTCGAACTGCATGCCTTCGACGACGTCGAGGGTGGTCTCGATGGTCTTGGCTTCTTCGACGGTGATGGTGCCGTCCTTGCCCACGCGGTCCATGGCTTCGGCGATGATGTCACCGAT
>Ga0209599_10001344_pt1 | contig 11953 bp, 19 predicted proteins | sample Shrwel_input2_FT_FD_187534 | JGI IMG/M metagenome (GOLD analysis project Ga0209599, IMG submission 187534) | Subsurface microbial communities from deep shales in Ohio, USA - Utica-3 well 1 S input2 FT (SPAdes) (version 2) ... | reverse complement strand
CTTCATAGCTATCAATGCAATAACTGGCATCGGTTGTTGTAATGAGTGATTGATTGGCAGGCGTGCCTTTGCGATAAGCACAACCTTTACATGTGCGCTTTTGACTAATGCCTTGGCTTAACTCATAACCATTTAACGCGCCTGTCAGCGTTGGCAAATTTGCACCAGATAAACGATCGGGATGAGTCACACCACATTCAACCAGTATTTGTTCAACTGCTAAAAACGTGTTCTCAGATACGCTATTCGCCATGCCAATAAAGTTAGCAAATGCCAACAGAAAATCGTCTTGACTAATTTGTTCGGCCAAAAAAGACACGCGATGTTGTAATGGCAAATTGATTGCCACACTCAAGATATTGGCTTGGTTGCCTGAAAAATCGTATTGGGTGGTAGGCTTAGGTGTCACTTTTTTAGTGGTACGCATTACGCCACCTCAGCAACAAAACGCTTTTGAAAGAAAGTCAGTCCTTTACCTGTAATCAGTGTTTTGGTGTAGGTGTGGCTATCACCGTGCTTTTTATCTTTGTATTGCCCCTCAATGACTTTGAAATAGCCGCGATCAAGGTAAGGCTGATACGGTTGATTGTCTTTCATCAAAATCTTTTGCTTACGAAGCCATGCAAAGAAACGATTACGGCCAGTCCCTAAAACCTTGGCCACTTCTTCAATGGTTTGGCAGTTGGTGGCGTCAGTAACTTGATCGTGAAATTGAACTTTAGGCACGTCTGCTTGTACCTGCTCTTCTAGTACGGCTTTTTGTTCGGCTAGGTCAGCAGCAAAACGCAAAGCTTCATGCAGATTAGTGGGAATAATGAATTGAGGGACTGGCTGACTAACAACTGCATCAAAAGTACGAATAACCTTCAAATGAAACGATGCACTAATCCACATGGCATAGGCGTAAACCAGTTCTTTGCAGACGTAAGTTCCTTGTGACATTCCTCCCTGCACCACTAAAATAGCGTTCCTCATTTCTGAGGAACGGTCTATTTCTTCAATCAATGCGATGGTTGAAAATAACCGAAGAAAATTAGATGGCTGATGTGTAGATAATCCACCTGCCGCTTTGTGCAAATCATTCAAACAATAACGACCTTCGTTGTCCTGACGGATACGAACATTAGCAATCGAAATTGCTATTTGCTGTTTGTGTAAATTGGCCATATAATCACCTCACTCTTTGTGATGCTCTCTGAGCGTTACGACTTGAAGCCGACTGTGCAGGTCGGCTTTTTGTTGCCTGAAATTCCTCCTTGTTGGTCGCCAGCTAGGGCTATCACCCTACGGCCAACATTCCTAGTTGTTGTAATTTCCTTTCGATTGTTAGAGCTTCAACGTCTTTTCAGATGAGGGTATTTCGGGCGCACTCATCAATCGAGCTACTACAGTGCCTTTTTCACATTCACAACAACCGCATGGGCTTTTCTTGCGACTCGGCCTCGATCGAGGACTCCCAGCCCAGAGCTAAAGCCCATGCGGTTGTAGTCGGCACTGCATCCCTGCGTTGCCATTCGTGCGTCCACGGCTCAATCATTGAGTCTCATTGTTGTGGCTTCATCATCTAGCCGAGTTGAACGGCATCTTTGGGCATGACCCCAACGTAGTACCCATCTACCAAGATGACTAAAAACGATTTTTGCCAACCTTGCCAAAACAAAAACCCACTTATCACCACAACCGTATAGACACTTTGAAAATGCCTATAAGGTTTTGGTTAAACCATGCCGTCTGGAAATTTGTCATCGTCTTTCTTGCTACGATGAATACGAATACATGCTGCTATAGCCAAAATTAGACCAACTAGGTTTATCGCTAAAACTTGTAATAGGTGTCCTAAAGTCATTTTTTCTTCCTATTTATTAATTGTTCTACACTCAAACTAAATAGGGGCTAATCGTCCCCCACCATTTCCGCCATTTGTTCTCGATTTGGGCTAACCTTTCCATATAGGTATGCACGGAGAACTTTTCTAATGAACGGACTTAATTTTTCAAACCCCTCACTAGCTGCTTGTACCTTTGCATCGGCTTTCAATGTTTCGCCAAGATGCAGCTTTATTTCTGAGAGGTTTTTTTCGAAAGGTTTATCGGCCATGACTTTTTTCTCGTTAGGCGGCTTGTTTTTTTCTCAGATAGTCAAAATCAACATCTGGACAAAGTTCATCACACTTAATCTCTCCATTACTCTCTCTATCAAAGTTGATAGCCAAAGATGGATTGCAAGTACGATTCCCAGAATAAATCTGAATAATTTGACCAGTAGTCGTACCGCATTTTTTCGCAAACTCTTCTCTTTGGTCTTTCGTAAGAGAGAGGAAGTAGTCTCGAAGGTTCATCTAATCAAAACCAATTGCTAATTTAATTTAGCATACTTTAGCTTTTGCTAATCATTTAATCAATAACAATAATTAGCTTTTGTTAATTTACAAATTGCTAAAGAAGATAAAGACTCACACTTGAAAAAAAGAGGTAGTCATGGCAACCAGTGAAGATAGAAAAATCGCATTAAAACGATTGATTAACACATCGGGCAACACTGTTGCTGATTTTTGTAGAAGTCACGATTTAGACCCTAGTTACATCTCTCAATTGCTAAATGGGCATAGGAATATCGGTGAAAAAGCGGCACGGAAAATAGAAGATAAGGCTGACTTACCACAAGGCTTTCTTGATGCCGAAGGCGAAGTATTGCAAAGTCATGAATCACTCTTACGATCCACCCATGAAGAAGATTCTACAATTCCCATAATAGGTACACTCTACTTTAATAAAGGTCAGTTATGGACACAGACTGATAATGTAGCCGAAGGTGTGTTACCTAGCGTTTCATGTAGTCGCCAAGCCTATGCGCAACGAATTAAAGGCATGGGCATACACAATATTATTAGAGATGGCTGGCTGATTACTTGCGACCCACAGGCCGCTTTACGTGCTGGTGAGTTTGTACTCTTAGAACAAGGAAAAAATACAACCATTGGCGAGTACTTATTTGAATCGGGAGATGATTGGCATATTCATGCTTTTGCCACAGACGAGCGTATTATCTTGGCTAAAAAAGATACGAGACTCATCCCAATACTCGCCATTACCCCACCTAGCCGCAGCAAGCCCGCATCACGTTTTGCTACACCATCCATTGCAGATAAAAGTGAAGTTAATCGTATAAACAAGGAATTATTTAATGGTGACTGAACGGATTATTGCCACGCTACGCGCCAATAGCTTTGGCTCATTTATTGGCTGGGCAGGACAGGAAGATGGACACCTTAACCCTGTATTTGTGGCTACCTTTAACCACCCCACACTACAAAAAACAGTGAGTGCATATTGCAAGCTGTATCCACTCAATGCAGGCGAACGTGGTTTAATTAATGAAATTACAGGTTATTTATTTGCTCATGCACTTGATATTCCTCAGCCTGACCATGCGTTTGTCGCTCAAATCCCGATTCATGCGCTACATAAAGAGCTTTCAGCTAAATTAGGAGACAAACATTGGATACTTAATCACACTAATTATCCAGTTTTCTGCACAACACGATTAGATGGCAAAAGCGCAGGAATTTATTTAAGTGAAGGCTCTCAAGACATTTACGATGACATCGCAGCATGGCCAGACCTTCCAAAAACCATTGCACTTGATGAAAACATTGCACACACTGATCGTCACATCAACAATCTATTACGCATCAAAAAAAACACGTACGCCGCTATTGATAATGGACGCTTAGTCTGTGCCAATAGCGAACGCTGGACAGTTGATATGCTTGATGTAAATAAACTGTATCGCAACCGTCTTTCCGAGCATATTTGGCAGCATAAGCCTACGAAAAAAAACATTAATCACATGATGTTTTGTGCCGAGCAGCACACCACAAGTAAAATTGAAAATGAATTGTTATACTGGGTGCAGTCCTTCATTAAAGACACGAATGACCAACACGCATTTTATGATTTTTTGCAACAGCGTACAGGAGCAACATCATGCCTCATTCGTCAGCGTTATCAACATCTGATTTAGGGTTTGATAGTCTATTTAATGATGACTCTCACGCATCTTCTACAGTGAGCGGCCAATGGTTTACCATCCGTTTAATGCCTGATCTTGTAGCAGGTGAGTTATTTAATGTAGGTGTTGCATTTATTGATAACTCTGGGCAAGCACACCATAAATTTATTCCTGACGCTCGTCCTTTTCAGTGTTTATTTGGGTATAAAGGCTTAGATAACTTTAACTTTTTACTCAACACTATTAAAAAGAGATTTTATCAAAACTTATTTACCACTTCGCCATCGCCTCATATTTTGTTTACCAATTCAACTTACGCATCAGGCGATAATCCTACGCAAATTATTGATTCGTTATACGATACGATGATTAATTTACAATGCCATGAGAGCGATAATACATTACTAAAAGATAAGTCTCCTTTAGGAACAACAAAATTACGGAAAAGTATTTTTGGCCGCATGAAAAAAGAAATGCCTTCTGTATACGAACGAATTTACCGCGAAACTCCCGTCTATATTCGAGATGCTAGTGGCTCAAATGGACTATATATTGATCTTCCCATTTGGAACGGTAATGGCAATTTACACGACGAAGCTCCCTCTTGCTTTGGCACAATTGTATCAGCCGCCTACAAAACCGCCATTCACCGAGGTTACTACATTGAGCATGGCTGCTTAAATGTGCGTAATGCCTGTGACATGCTAGGAAAGAAGTCTAAAGGCGGTATTTTTATTTTTAGACCATCTGCTGAATTAGGTTTTGGCGAAACCATTAACCAGCAAATTGATAATGATATTGACAGTGCGGTTTATGCACTCAATAAAATGAAAAAAAATGGCTACCCATTGGATATTGTTGTTACTGACAAAAAAGAAGACATTTATCGGGCGGCGGCGGCATTGGCATAACCCTCACCATAAAAGTTGTATGGGCAGTCAGCAATAAATCGACTTGCAATTATCGCCTATACAACCTATTCCTTTCGGCATCACGCTATTACATGGCTCGCTTGCTCAGGAGGTGCATACTGCACTATAGGTGGTATTTTTTGGCGTGCCTGCCACAAGTCATAGCTTGACTGCATACGCAACCAATGCTCCGCATCTCCTCCTCGCTCTTTACCAAGCCAAGCTTCAATACGCAATGCCATATCAGGCGTAATACCCGTTACACCATGCAGTAATCGAGATAATGTCACACGCGACACGCCCAACTGTTTCGCCGCTGCCGTCACAGTTAAGCCTAGTGCTGGCAACACATCTTCACGCAATATTTCCGCAGGATACGCAGGATTAAATAACATACCCATTTTGTTTACCTCTCAGTGATAATCTTGATAATCGACCAATACCACATTCTCGCCTTCAAAATAAAAAGTCAGTCGCCAATTCCCGTTCAGTGATACAGCATAATGCCCATCAATACTCTGGCCTTTAGGGTTCTTGCCCGTCAGCTTATGCAAATTCCACCCTACAATATTCATGTGTTGTGGATTAGTTGCGGTATCAAGGGACGTTAACTGTAATTTCAACTTACGCGCATGAGCAGCTTGTATGCCTGCGGTACTGCCCGTTTTGGCGAAAGTCTCTACCCCTTTATGCCTAAAGCTCTTAATCATGCCCTTACTCCTCGGCAAAAGTGTATCCGATATAGATACACTTTTCAATTTCTAATATTAAAAATTCACGTTTCTAATGTGACATTTGCCTTGCCTGACATTAAAAATCATGATTGTTTGTTTTTTAATCACTTGGCATTTTTGCTAAATTATAATTAGCATTTGCTATTGTTAAATCAATTAGCATTTGCTAAATTAAACCCATACTAACCCGTATGGAGCAACACAAAATGAGCATCTTAAACAGTTCAATGACCCGCACCAGAGCCTACCAAGAAGCGGTCGCTCACGAAGTTTTCAAACGCGAACACGCCGCTGAACAATCTGCAAAACAAGCTGAATACCAACATTTTGCCAATCGCCGCAGTCTTGATGATGACGAATTCCGTGCAGCCTGTGGCATTGGGTCAACCAATTTTGGCACACCACCACGCCGCCGCTAATCACTCCAATATGAATAAAAAGCCCCTCTTTTGGGGCTTAGGTCACCAAGAAACACCACTGCCAAAACGAAACTAAAAACGCATGGCCACTCGCTCAACACGGATTTTGCTCAGGAGTGGTCAGCCGTTTTTAGTGTCAAAACAAAAAAATGAGGTAAGCAAAATGGAATTATTCATTCTGGCTTTATTGGCCATTTTTGCGATCGAAGAAATACGCGCGTTTTTAAGCCGTAAGCAGTTTGCACAAATGATGATGAAGCAACTCTTGGTAACTCAAGAGCCTGAACCCAAAGCGGTTGAGCCAACAGTAACCAAACAATTGGCCATTCGTGCCAGTTATGAACTGGAGTGCCAGTAATGCCAAATTGGTTAGTTTTACTGGTGTTTTGGAGTGTGATTATTGGCACTTTTGGGATTGATGGAAATGAAGAATACAACCGAAAGTGCGCTAACGCTCACAAAATGAACCCTGCCGAAACCTGTCCTTTAGGAGCTAATCCATGAGCTTAAAAACATTAATCATCTATGGCCAAGTGTCATCCGATGATGAATTGCAGATTTATGGCAACCGTGATGGCTTGTTTGCATTGCGTAATGCAGTAAATCGCGCACTGGCAACCAATGGCCGTTTTGTCGCGGATGTTGTCGGCAAAACATCGCCGTATAACGTGCAAGTCAATTGCAAAACGGATGATGCGTTAGCGCGTATGCCTGACCCTCTCACCTACTGTGAAGAAGGCGTTGATGACGTATCTATCCTTAATTGGATTGATACCAACAAGGCCAAAGTCATCACGCATGACGGGTGGCTAACTAAAGTCACTTGGGGTGATTGGCAGAGTCCTAAATCGGCTATGGGCAAGAATGTGCGTGAAGCTGTCATCAATGCCATGAACTCAACCACCACATCGGCCAGCATATTGCCTGTTAGTTATTGCCGCCAATGCAAACACATGGAGGATACATGGCAACTCTTAAAGTCGGTGACATCGTTGCACCAATTGATGCAAACAGACCGCTTATGTGCAGCACCAAAGTTTATCCGCACGCCATTGTGTGCTCTCTTTTCCCGTTTATTTTGGTGTCTGAGTGTACTGAAATGCGTTGGAACAAACGGGAACAACATCAATTCAATGTGATTGGTACGGCCTCAGACAAGGTGTTGCATGAGTGCATTAACCGAATGAAGCGTGACCACAAAATTACAACCACTCAACTCGGAGGTATTCGCAATTGATTACCCAAACCAAAGATGATGATGAACTAGACCGCGAGTTATACGATCCGTGGGACAACCTAGACCCTGATGACGAGTAAAAATCACGACTCAGCACACGTTATGTCTAGCTAGTGCGTCGTGCTGTTTAGTTAACCAGTGCTAGAACCTGATGAAACTTGCCGCGTGATGCTGTGGCAGACACTAAATGCCGAGTGACTACCGTAAGTAGTTTTTTATGACAAACCCAAAAAAGCCAAGGCCAAACAACAAGGCTTTTAGGTTTAGAGGAGCAACCAAAATGAGTGAGCACGATACCGACACATCTTTTATTTTAGCTATGCGCTATCGCAAACCAGTCATCATGCTTGAAGAGGCTATAAAGGATTACTTACCGCACTTAGAGCTTGGTGCAGCTAAACGCCAAGCAAGTACGTGCAACCTGCCATTTCCTGCCTTTCGCCCTGCTGGACACAAATCGCAGTGGATGGTTAATGTGGCAGATATTGCTACTTGGTTAGATAAAGAGCGTGAAAAAGCGTCTAATGACTGGCATAAAATGAGGGCTTGATATGGCTAAATTATGGTACTACGAAGCAGATTTAGGTGGCGACCAAGATCAAGATAATGAAAAATGGATACAGCGAGGGATTGTACTCGCTGCCAGTATCCAAGATTTATTTTGGAAAATTGATGAAATTTTAGACCCCTATATCGTGAGATTCACAACCGATATAAGCATGTTAAATATTGGCTGGGAAAGCACATATACAACTTATAAAAACACTGATGGAGATGACGAAATAGAAGACTCAAAAAGTGAGGTTGACAACGACTATGATGGTATAACGCTGTCAACAAATGCCGTGTGGTATTACTTTAAAGACAAACAAACCATTATTTGTGATAACTCATACAAATCTTGTCATATCAGTCAGCTTTAGCCACCTGCATAGCATCTTCATAATTAAGCCTTTCTCCCCTTGGCTCAACATTCACGTATAACTGCAAACTACCCCATGACTCATGCAAGGTTACTTGTTGAATTTGGGGTATAGTCAGCCCATCCTCTGCCAATCTTGTCGCCCCCTCATGCCTTAAATCATGCAGCCTTAAATCATTAATCGCTAAAACATTACACGCACGGGCAAAATAAGTGCTCACGCTTTTGGCATCGACTGGTATTAGCCGATCATCATCACAATCCAGCTTTTCCCTTGCCTTTAATAAATCGTTAATCACCGATACTGCCAATTCAGGAATACGCGCCTTTTTGTGATTCCCTGCCGACCCATCTGGACTTTTAACATCCCTAACAATCATTGTGCGTCTTGCAATGTCAGTATCACTAATTTTTATTCGGCACAACTCAGCATCACGTCTGCATAAGTAAATTGCAGCCCATATAATTAAGTGCATCGGATAAGTGCTGTTTTTACGCTGATAACGCTGATAAAAGTAATTTGTTAATTGTTGCAGTTCTTCAGCCGTAGGTAATCTATGTCTAACCGCCGACTTTGAGATCACTCGACTTTTTGATAATCCCCTGCGTGCCGCATCTAGCTCATCAACTTTTACAACATCACCCCAAGTCATTTCTGCATGAATCAAAACAGCACGAATGTAATAAAGGTCTTGGCCTGCCGTTGACGGCGCGATTGGGTTTGCATCTAATGGAGGATAACCATTGCGCCGCAAATTAATATGCTCAACATAATCTGTGCGTGTTAATTCGTCTAATCGCTTACGAGCAATTGGCCACTGTCCAATAAAACGGGTAGCTTGCAATTTTGACTTGGCAAACGATGATCCAACATCATCTAAATACCGCGAAATAGCCTCGGCTAATGTCATTACCTCTTTTTTAACGACAGCGAGTAGAATATTAGGATCGCGCTCAATTTCAGCCGTTCGTTGACGCAACCACTCAGACGCTAAACTTTTCTTGCTGAATGTACGCGATTCTGTAAACTTGCCGAGTCCTTCGCGGTCTATTTTAATTTGCGCCCTGTATCGAATTTGACCATCTTTTGTCTTGCGATTAGTGATTGTGCCACGCATTATTTACACCATGAGAAGGTAAAAAAGTTGATGGTGTAAATTGGGTGTAACCATCAAGCGATAATATGCAAGAATGTACGTGAATATGCAACAATATGCAGAGTGAAAAACAGTTTGAAACCTAATGAAATCAATGAAGTCCTTGTGGCTGTAGAACCGAAGGCATTATCAGTCGCGCCGATGATGGATTGGAATTACCAACATAATTAACCAATAAAAATCAACAAGTTAAAATAAATCTCATGGTGTAAGGTGTAAATAGGGTTCAAACTGCACAAATAATGAATTTATTGACGAAAATGATTGGACGGACAATATAAAAAACCGCCCGAAGGCGGCTATTAAAAACTCAAGGTGATTGGCGTTTGCGGCCATAAAAAACAATGTCGAGGATCAATACGATGCTCGATGTCATTTCTCATAAATGACATAGCAATTTTCTTCATTTTAAAAGCAAACCACTCTGAACACCAAAAAGCATCATCTTCTTGCCAATTCTCACCAACCCCTAAGCCTATCGCCCCTTTTAAGTCGTATTTAGTCCCTTCGTAGCGTTTGGCAAGATTTAGAAGGTCATCAAAGCAATCTGTTGGCTCATTAAGCTCCGTCACCAAATAAGCACTTGCATGACTCATAAAGCTCTTTAGCGTCGAAAAATGTACACCTTTTCCTTTAACACTTGATTCAGTAACCAGTGAATCAAGTGTGATTAGTTTTTTATCTGGCTCAAGAATTAACCCTACATGACTGTAAGGGAATAGCTTTTCACCCTTCGGAGTAATACGCCATCTTATCGCGTGAGAAAATAGAGACTTATCAACACGACTGTAAACTGCATAAACCTTTGCCATGATTACTCTCCAAAAATGGGCGGCCAGCCAGTAGAAAAGTCATAACTTAACGGGTCGTTTGAGGCTTGCATCGCGGCTTTGTGTTGTTCTGCTTTTATAAACGACAAAGAATCGAACCCTGCAATAGCCGAAAATATCTGTCCTGCCAGTAATTGTGTCATTGGCACAAAATCACCAGACATGGTTTTCCACATTAACGTATTAGGGATATTTGCCCCCATCATCAACAAGCCAAGATATTTAATTCGGGAGGGTTCGTCAGAGTGAAACCAATAATTACCCACCTTAAAACCTAATGATTGGCGTTCATCACGAAAGGTCTTGATGTTTCCCCAAGCCTCTAGCCGTTCCTGTTCTAAGCGTTTAATTGCTATATAAGCCTCATATTCTGCCGAATGGCTTGTGACATAAGCGTTATATTCGTCAACAGAATTAAACCGAATCCAGTTTTCAGCCAATGAATCTTCACTGTCATTTTCATTTAATAATGCTGGCCAATTACTGGGAATACCCTGTGTGTTTTCTGCAAATTGATAGGTTAAAACATCATAAACTTTAGACATGGTTATAATCTCCAATTTGCAGAATTAGCATCACTACGAATATAATGTTGATAAATACGGTCTATGTTTAGTGTAGGGGTTACTGTAGCACCCACGGATTTTGCAATGCTAAATTTAGTATCAAATGTACGCCCTGCCGTTGTCGGTATATTAGTTGTAATACTGCCTAATAACGTATTATTTATATAGAAGTCTGTTTGAGTACCTGCTGAATTACATACTATTTTTAAGTACATCCAGTTATCGCCAGTTATAGCGACAGGAGCTACAGTAGAATTTACTTTTGTGCGTGTACTATTAGACGCAGTACAATAAACCCAGTTGCCTGAATTTACGTTATCGCTATATTCTATATATCCTGCACTATCTATATTATCCGCCGCCGCAGTTGTAGTATCACCAAAACCTAGTCTTAATGAGAATCTATTAGTCGCATTTGATAATACATTTAGCTTAAACTTAACTATACATACAAGCTCACCCGCACCTGCTAGATGTTTTGTAGTAGTACCTATATCATGTACTACTACTGAACCAGTAGCAGTAGTACCTGTGGCCATACTAATTATGCCAGTTACGCCCGCAATAAAAGTACCTAATACGCTCGCCCCTGCTCCAGCAACAACACTAGCATATCCCTGCGTCCCTACCGTACCTTGTCCAAAGTCTTCATCTTTAATCCATGCGCCTGCGTGCATCATCGCCAGCAGTTTAGTCATGGTAATGTCTTCGGCATTACCTGTACTGAGTGCCGTATTACCTTTGACTGTGCCTTGTGCCATTTGTGCTAACTTGGCATTAGAGACAGCATTATTTTCAATAAATTTCTGTTTAACTTGCGACATAAACCCACCCCAAAAGAGGCTGATAAACAGCCTCTTAGTTCACAACTTAAAACGCTGAGTAATTCACAACCACTTTATCGCCTGCAACTAGCGCACTTACGCCACCAGTCGCCAAGCCACCTGCAAATGTGATACGGGTTTTAGAGCTTGCGCCACCTGTGTAGTTAACGGTGTAATCATCCGTCTCTACCTGTGCGCCTGCACCAACAACGCTAAACAAAACGCTACCATCACCTGCAACATCGGGCAAATCAACGTACTGATTGGTAATGTCACCACCAGCTAAAGTGAATGTAGATTTTTTATCTTTTTTAGCGGATACCGCGCCTGTTGATGGGTCAA
>Ga0209599_10001342_pt1 | contig 11961 bp, 7 predicted proteins | sample Shrwel_input2_FT_FD_187534 | JGI IMG/M metagenome (GOLD analysis project Ga0209599, IMG submission 187534) | Subsurface microbial communities from deep shales in Ohio, USA - Utica-3 well 1 S input2 FT (SPAdes) (version 2) ... | reverse complement strand
GCTGATTTGCAGCAGTGAGGTGCCTGCCAATTGCTCGGCCTGATAACTGCCGGCCACCCCAAATTCTGGCCGCGTTTTTTTCAGTTGCAGCAACAACTGATACAGCCGCCATAACGACTGAGGCTGGGCTTGTTGATCGGCCACAGTGACACCAGCACTGAGTTGACTGGCCAGAAAGGCCGGCCACCAGTCGGTGCTTTGCTGTGGTGGAAACAAAGTTCCAGACTGCACCCAGGCCTGTGGCGCTTTGGTAAATCCACCTTGTGCTGACGAGTCCCACAGCATAGGGGCCCGGCGCTGAATATGTTCGGCATCCGAAGCCTGACTTAAGCCAATTTCTTCGCCGTAATACAGATAACTGGTACCAGGTGAGCTAAGCAGCATGGCAGCAGCCAGCTTAGCTTTGGCCTGATTACCCGCCAATTGATAACCAATTCTGGGTTGATCATGGTTGGTCAGGAAGGGACTGAAATAGCCAAGCGGCACCTTGGTTGCCAGCCGCTTTAGATAATTTTGCTGTAACAGTTGCTGTTCGCCTGTGGCCGTGCCTTGTTGCATAGTGCCAAATTCAGCTTTGACGCCCGCATCACCTTGTAATAACGCCAACACCTGATAACCAAATTCAAAGTCAAAACCGGCAGCTAAGCCTTTGCCATCGCCATAATAACTGGCGGCCACAGGTAAATCGGCCCAGGCTTCGCCCACCAATAAGGCGTTGGGTTGCACCGAACGGACAAAACTGCTGAAATCCTGCCAATAAGCCTGGGTTTGGGCGGTATCAGCCTGCTGACCGGGGCCATTTTCAATGGCATAACGTACGGCATCAAGCCGGAACCCGGCCACCCCTTTATCAAGCCAGAATTTGGCCATTTTTTTCATTTCAGCCACCACTGCGCTCTGGGTCAGATCCAGATCCGGCTGCGACGGGCCAAAAGCGCCGTAATAGTACTGCTTGCGTTGTGGATGATAATGCCAGACCGCCTTTGGATCGGTTTTAGTGCTATCCCAAGCTGGCCCCCAGCCATCGGTGGGCAGCTCAGTGCGCCAGATAAAATAGTCGCGATAAGGCGCTTCGCCTTTGGCCGAGCGCTGAAACCAGTCATGTTGATCTGAAATATGGTTGATGACTAAATCGAGGATCACCTTGATATTTTTACTGCTGGCGGCCTGGATCAGCTGTTCAAACTGCGCCATGCTGCCGTAATCCGCTTCCACCTGATAAAACTCAGTAAAATCATAACCATGATAACTAGGGGCTTCGAATACCGGCGTGAGCCAGATGGCGTCGACCCCTAATTCTGCCAAATAAGGCAACCGGCTTTGGATACCGGCAAAATCACCATGGCCATCGGCATCACTGTCGGCAAAACTACGGGGCCAAATTTGATAAACCACCGCATCCTGCCACCAGTTGGCTGCCAGCGGTTGGAGCGCTGCAGCCGCAACCGGCTTGGCCACATTGACCGCAGCTGTCTGGCCCTGAGTGGGTGACGGTGTCGCAGAGGCTGGCGGAGCATTGTCGGGCTGACAAGACAGCAGCGTGCCGGCCGCCAACGCCAGCAGCAGGCGGGAAAGTATCGGTTTCATAGTCTATCCTGTTGATTTATTGTATTTCTTGCGTCCAGCAACAGTGCAAAACCTGCACTATTGCCAGACACAGCTAAGCTTCAGCTTAGTCGAAATCGGCTATCACAGGACAGTCGCTGCATACGTTTGCAGCCTATCACCGGTCGTTATCCGCGCGGGGAAATTCCTGGAACAGTGCCTAACACAGTTACTGACCACTCAGTCTTTTGCCAAAAGACACGGCATAGGCGGCCGACCGCATCTGTAACACCGGATCTGCACTTGGACTGATGCCAGCTGCCAGTACATTCGGGTCAAAATTCAGATTGTTGCAGGCGGTGCCGCCACTTTGGTTGATCCTAAGCTCACCCCCGCTGATGATCTGGCGCCCGGCTGGCCAGGCTTGTGATGGATCCAATAACTGATCCGCCGCTGTCGCCAGCACCAGTTGCAAGCGAAAGCGCACCGGGCCTTGCTTTAACCGTTGTTGTAAGCGCTGTTCAAGGAACTCGGTCGGTGCGGCATTGATTTCTGCACTGGTTAAGCCTTGATGACCGTCCACAGGCTCAAACTGCCAGCGCACCGCCTGCTGTTTGCCATCAGCCGTGTTTAGCAGAAAACTGTGTAAACCAAAATAACCCGTGCTGGCATAACTGGCCGGTGGCGCGGTTTTGGCCAGATAACTGGCTTGCGCCTGAGTATCCGGATGGGCCTGCCGGTAAGCAGCAATTTTCGCACTGTCCGGCTTGCCTGTGGCCGGATCCGGAATAGAGGCCTGCAACAAGCCTAAAAAACTATCCGGATCTTTGGCGCCAAACACCGGCGTCGATAACAGCGCAAAATGCTGCAGCTCACCATTGGCCAGCTGAATTTGCGCCGCCATACCCCGTGGACTACGGCTATTTTCGGCCGCTTTCGGATTGCCACCGGCCATCGAAAAACGGCCGGTCAACGGATACACAGCGCCGCTGAATAAAGCAGAGTTGCTGTAACGGGCCAGCGCCGGATCGCCCTGAAACTCGCCGCTGAAACAAAATCCTTTGGCATGCCCTTTTCGCACACCTTTGTGTTCACCAAAAATCTTGCCAAAGGTCTCAATAAAAGCGGTCGGGGTCGCCGTTTCAGCCTGCGAGCTGACAGGCCATAGCAAAGTGCTGAATAAACTCAGGCAGAACAGAGGTTTGCTTAGCATCATCATTCCTTATTACCAAAAAGAAAGCGCTCCCCCTGATCCGCTAAGACCGGGAGAGCGCACAAAGTGTGGACAATAGACCGGCAACCGGCAGCGCGACTTACCGCCATTGCGACCAAAACCCCGGCAATCACGTTAGGGCGTTGCTGCAGCTCTGTCATTACCCGGGCGGCAACTGAATTTGCCGATAGTGATACGCGTAATACACCACCGGGATCACCAGTAAGGTCAGCAGCGTCGAGACCAGGATGCCGAAGATCAGCGCCACTGCCAGACCGCCAAAAATCGGATCATCCAGAATGAAAAACGCCCCCAGCATGGCCGCCAGCCCGGTCAGAATAATGGGCCGTGCCCGTACTGCCGAGGCATGGATCACCGCTTGCTGCAAAGCCACCCCTTGCGCTACCTGCTGCTGTATAGAATCGACCAGCAAAATTGAGTTACGCACTATGATGCCCGCCAGCGCAATCATGCCGATCATCGACGTCGCCGTGAACTGGGTATCCAGCAGCCAATGGCCCGGCATAATGCCAATGATGGTCAACGGAATAGGCGCCATGATAATCAGCGGCACGCCATAAGATTTAAACTGCGCCACCACCAGCAAGTAAATCATGATCAGGCCCACGCCATAAGCGATGCCCATATCGCGGAAGGTTTCAAAGGTAATTTGCCACTCGCCGTCCCACTTAATGCTGATGCTGTCGGTGTGTTCAGGGGCGCTGAGCAGCGCCTGCGGCATAGCCGCTGTGGCTGTGGCCAGCGCCGCTTTGATCTGCAGCATGCCATAAAGCGGACTATCCAACCCGCCCGCCAAATCAGCAGTGACAAAAACCACTGGCCTTAAGTCTTTGCGATAAATGGTATTTTCCCGTGTTGTCATCAGCCGTTGGGTTACTTCTGCTAAAGCCACAGTACCGCCCTGAACTGTGGGCACCGGCAATTGCAGCAACTGTTGCCAGTCGGCAATGGCACCTTGCTGCAGTTTCAGAAACACAGGCGTCAGGCTGTAACTTTGCTCGTTGCGCAGATAACCTGCGTTGGCGCCCTCTACCGCCAGTTGAATCGTCTGGCTGACGGTGGCCACTGACACCCCAAGCTGAGCCGCTTTGGCCTGGTCCACCACCAGTTGCCACAACGGCTGCGGCGCTTCGACTGTGCTGTCAATATCGACAATATTGTCAACCAAAGCAAAGCTTTGCATTAACTCTTTGGCGGCAGTTAATTGCGCCGGATACGCAGGGCCATACACTTCAGCCACCAGCGGCGCCATCACCGGCGGGCCGGGCGGCACCTCCACCAGCTTAATGCTGGCCCCGGTTTGTGCTGCCAGTGCCGCCAGCGCGGGTCGCACTCGCAGTGCAATGGCATGGCTTTGTTCGGCTCTGTCTAACCGACCGGCTAAATTCACCTGCACATCGCCCTGCCACGGAGACTGCCGCAAATAATATTGCCGCACCAAGCCATTAAAGTTAATTGGTGCGGCGGTGCCGGCATAAGTTTGCAGATGAGTGACTTCCGGCAATTGCAGCAGGGCCTGACTGACTTGCTGCAGCACAGCCTGGGTTTGTTCCAGCGTGCTGCCTTCGGCTAAATCAACCACCACCTGAAATTCAGATTTATTATCAAACGGCAGCATTTTCAGCACCACCTGCTGACTGGTGACCAGCAGCACCGACACACTGATGGCGGCCAATAAACCAACCAAGAGTTTGACCCGGTTTAACCGGCCCTGCCGGGCCGCCAGAAATGGGCTCATCAGCCGGCGAAACAGCAATTCCAGTTTAGCGTCGACTTGGTGATGACCAGCAGCTACAGGCGCACTATGGTTGGCGAAAACCTTTAAAAACAACCAGGGGGTAAAAATAAAAGCCACCAGCAAAGAAATCAGCATGCCCATACTGGCGTTGATTGGGATCGGGCTCATATAAGGCCCCATCAGCCCGCTGACAAAGGCCATCGGCAACAGCGCAGCAATCACGGTAAAAGTCGCCAGAATAGTTGGCGCGCCCACTTCTTCGACCGCCAGCGGGATCAACCCGCTCAGTTGTTGTTTGCCTTGCAACCAATGCCGGTGCAGGTTTTCTACCACCACTATGGCATCGTCCACCAAAATACCAATGGAAAAAATCAGCGCAAACAACGACACCCGGTTCAGGGTAAAACCATAAGCCCAGGATGCAAATAAGGTCAGCGCCAGGGTGATAATCACCGCCATCCCCACCACAAAAGCTTCGCGCCAGCCAAGGGCAAAACCAACCAGCACCACCACAGATAAAGTGGCAAACAGCAGTTTATGGATCAGGGTATCGGCTTTATCTTTGGCGGTATCGCCGTAGTTACGACTGACGGTCACTTCAATATCCTGCCCCAGATAATGCTGCTTGAGGTAGGCCACTTTTGCTAACATGGCTTGGGTGACGTCCACCGCATTAAAACCGGCTTGCTTGGCCACGGCTATGGTCACCGCCGGGCTTTGCAGCAACTGCCGGGTTTCGGGCTGTAATTGCCAATGTTGCACATAACTGACAGGCTCAGCACTGCCGGGTTCAATGTCAGCCACATCAGACAGATATACTGGTAACAAGGCGCTGCCAGTGGCGGCAGAGCCAGCGTGCACCGCCACCACCAGCTGTCCCAACTGCGCCGGTGTGGTTAAAAAATTACCGGCCTGCAGCTGAATTTGCTGATTGGGTGCCAGCAAAGCCTGGCTTTGACTGAGCCCGTTATTTTGCTGTAAGGCTTGTTGCAGCAGCGGCAAACTCAGTTGATACGCCTGTAACCGCGCCGGATCCAGCCGCACCGAAACCTGCTGTTGGGGTCCGCCAATGCTGTAGATATCGCGGCTACCGGCGACTTGTTGCAACTGTTCGCTCAGGCCTTTGGCGGCACTGTGCAGATCTGCCGCTGTGACCGCCGGATTTTTACTCCATAACGTCAAGGCAAACACCGGCACGTCATCGATGCCTTTGGGTTTGATCAGCACAGCACCAATCTTGCTATCCGCCGGTTGCCAGTCCGCTTTGGCATAAAAAGCATTGTACAGCCGGACCAAAGCCTCAGTGCGTGGTTCACCCACTTTAAACTGCACCGTCAGCACAGCCCGACCCGGTTCCGACACTGAATACACATGCTCCACGCCGGCAATCTCAGCAATAATTTTTTCTGCCGGCACCGCCACCTGCCGCTCCACCATGGCGGCGGAAGCGCCCTGATAAGCAATAAAGACGTTGGCAAAAGTCACTTCAATTTGTGGCTCTTCTTCCCTTGGCGTCACCAGCACCGCAAATAAACCGAGCAGAAAACCAACCAACGCCAGCAAAGGCGTGATTTGATTTTGTTTAAAATAGGCGGCCAGACCACCAGAAATCCCAAGTTTGTGCACTGTGCTCATGTTAGCCTCCGCTGGCAGCAGCAGTCAGCGCCGCCAATTGGGCTGCGGCATCAGTGGCAATGTGCTGGCCTGCAGTTAAACCCGATAACACCTGATAACAGGCCGGATGACCGGCACTGGCAGGGATCCGTTGCACCCGGACCGGCTGTAACATAAACCCGGTGCCGCTGGCAGATTTTAAATAGACAGTGCTGACTTCACCACGCCACAGCACCGCAGTGAGCGGGATCCTTAATTGGCTGGTTACATTATGCTGCAGCCGCAACCGGACCCAGTTGCCCGGCAACATGGTGTATTGACTGTAATCTGCCGCCGGTAACTGTAACCGCAGCAGAAAACTGTGACTCTGACTGTTGGCCTGCGGTGCTATCGTCAGTTTTGGCGCTGGCAGTGTGATGACGCTGCCATCGGTCAGCTCCAGCTCGGCCGCCGGGCTTTGCCGCACCGCCTGATACTGACTTTGTGGCAGTTGCGCCACCAAGCGCAGCTGTTCCAAACTTAACCCCCGCAGCAGCGGTTTGCCGGGCACGGCCAGCTCGCCCAGTTCAACAAAGCGTTGTTGTAAAATACCGCTATAAGGCGCCCGCACCACGGTTTGCTCCAGTTGCTCTTTGGCTTCTGCAGCTGCAGCTGTGGCTTGATCCAACCGTGCTTTGGCCGAATTAAAATTAGCCTGCGCCAGATCCAGTGCTGCTTTAGCGACTAAACCTTTGCTGTGAATATCCCGCACTCTGAGCAGCTCTTGTTGTTGTTCATCAAAGCGGCTTTGAGTTTCCCGCACCGCCGCTTGCGCCTGACGCAACCGCGCCTGTTGTTCAGTGTCAGTGAAACGGACAATCACCGCACCTTGCGGCACTAAATCATTGACATCAAATGGCAACTCCACAATCCGGCCCGAAGTTTGCGCCGACACAGTGCCTTGCGCCACCGCTTCTACCTGGGCACTCAGTTCCAGCCATGCTGGTACTGTGACGTTTTGCAGCCTCAGCCAGTCAGGCTGCGGACTGGCTTGTTGTGCCAGCGTCTGGCTAGACCAGCCCAGGCTGCTGATCGCCAAAAACAGCGCCATTGCTGACCCCTGCAGTAGGGTAAGGTGGCGAAAATTCAACCTTGTGACTGAATGCATCTTGCTGTCCTCTTGCATTGTGGTGATAGCTTGGCAGGGTGATGGTCTGAAATTTCGCTCCAGACAGCTTAGCAGGCCAGCCAAGCCCGACATCAACATTAGATAAAATTAATATAAGTATATATTAGAATATTCTAAACATAAAAGCCGAACAGCAACTGCTTTAACTGAACCACTGTAATAGTGAAGCCAAACGTCAAGCCAGCTTGCCAGTCAAGCATGGGTTGAAGCTATATAAGCGTGAGCGAAATTAACAGACTATCCGCCCGCTGCAAGCTATTTAACCCTGACGGTTCGTCAGATTAATCCGGAGAAATGGGGTTGTTTGCCAATATCGGTCATTGGCGGTGACCTTTTGCCGGCGTTGCAGCCGGCTTTTGCTTTGATCCGTGACACAACGGATGGTGTTTTTTAAGCTTGCAGCTTGCTGCTTTTAAAAGCTTTCGCCTTTGGCGAGTATCTTTCTTTTGCTTCGCCAAAAGAAAGATACTCGCCAAAGGCGACCCCGGGATCGCTCGAAAGCCCGCAATAAAATCAATAGTTTGAGGCGCTGGCGTAACTCGCAGTTCGCTAGCGTCGAACTGCTCAAACACCCCCGCTGGTCGCCACGCGATTAAAACCTCAAACCATTGTTTTATTACGGCTCGCTAGACGGGGAACAAGAGAAAAAGAGTTTGTTAGCGTTTAACTTATTTTTTTACATGAATTTAGCCACTAGCGACTGAATTTTTACCGTTGGTGTTTTGTGCACCAATTTCAAAAATTAGTTTCCCATGTTACGAAAAATATTCTCAAGAGCAATTCAAGATTTAATATTTATAATCAATAGCTTAAGTGTCCGCTCTTTCTTGTAATTAACCTCCCCTTAAAGCGAGCCGCAATAAAACAATGGTTTGAGGTTTTAAGCTGGGGAGTGTTTGAGGTCGCCGACGTTAGCGGCGGCCGAGTTGCCCCAGCGCCTCAAACTATTGCTTTTATTGCGGGCTTTCGAGCGATCAGGGGTCGCCTTTTGTTGGTTACTTATTTTGGCGAAGCAAAATAAGTAACTCGCCAAAGGCGAAACGCTTTTCAAAGCCACCAGCTGTAAGCTAAAACCAAAACACACATCCGTTGTCACGGATTCCAATAGAAGCAACCGCCAGCTGCAAGCTAAGAAAACCAAAACACACATCCGTTGTCACGGCGACAAAAAGTCCATGCCATTGACCACGCATGGCCATGGCACTTTGCCAGCCTGCCGTCTGGACGGCATAATAGACCCTCGTTTGATTTGCTGGCGCACCGCTGCAACACAACAGCAGCACAACACAATATGGAGTTCGGGTGGAATTACTGAATATTGACTGCCTTGGCAGAAAATTACGGCTGGAAGGCTCAATGGCAGGTTGGCAACAATTGTTCTGGGATGGTCAGTTGGTGTCACAATTAGCGGCCACCGCAGAGCCAAACGCCCTGCGCAGCCATGTTTTTCAGTTACAGCTGCAAACTGCCGCGGCTGAGCCTGCCGCGCCACCCGGCTCAGAGCCAGACAGCCAAAGTGTGCAGATCAGACTCGACAGTCAGCTGAGCTGGCAACCATTTTTAATTCAGTATCAGTTATTTGCCAATGATGCTTTACTAAGCACCGGCGAACGTAACCACAAAGATATTGAACAGCAGCAGCCGGTGGTCGCACCGGTGAAACAGCAAAAAATCAGCCTGGTCGGACTGGCATCGCTCGGTTTTAAACTGCTGAAAAGCGCCAAGGTGATTAAAGTGGTGCTGGCCGGGGCCAGTGTGGCGGCTTATTCCTGGTTATTTTCTTTCCAGTTTGCCTTAGCGCTACTGGCTTGTCTGGTGTTCCACGAATATGGCCATATCCGCGCCATGCAGTATTTTGGTATGAAAACCAAAGGCATTTATTTGATCCCCTTCCTGGGCGGACTGGCGCTGTCGGATGAAAAAATCAACACCCGCTGGCAGGATGTGGTGATCTCAATTATGGGACCCACTTTTGGTCTGCTGCTATCCCTGGCTTGTTTGCTGGCGTACTGGCTGACCGGCAATGTGTTTTTCGCCGGGCTGGCCACGTTTAATGCCTTGCTGAACTTATTTAACTTATTGCCGATTTTACCGCTGGATGGCGGCCATATTCTGAAAAGTATCAGCTTTTCGATGAATAGTATCGCTGGGTTAATCGCTTGTATTGTCGGTGCCGCCATCGGTGTCTGGGTCAGTTACAGCTTTGGTCTGGCACTGCTGGGCTTTTTGCTGCTGATCGGCAGTCTGGAAATTGTGTTTGAGTGGCGCAGCCGCCATCACAGTCATTTATTGCCGCTCGACCGTTATGGTCAGCTGTTTTCAACCTTCTGGTATCTGCTGACCGTCGGCGGCCTGGTGTGGATTATTTGGTTTTTTGCCCAAAGCGGTGACGACATGTTAAGTCTGCCGTTGCAGATTTTACAGAGTTAAGGCGATAGCAGATGTCGTATGACGATGGTTGTTGCCACCTCCGCCGGCTGGCAATCAGGCTGCAACGCCCGCTGCTGTGTTTGTTATTGATATTTACTGGTTCTGGCCTTGGAGGCTGCAGCATGCTGACACCACAAAACAATATTGCGGTTTATTTTGAAATTCCGGTCAAAGATATGGCACGCGCCAAAATATTTTATCAGCGCGTCTTTGCGGTCACTTTTACCACCGAAGTGATCGATAACCATCCGATGGCACTTTTCCCCTTCCATACTCAGGGCAGCGGAATTACTGGTGCTCTGGCTTATGGCGACAGCTATGAACCAGGCCAAAGTGGCATCAGAATTTACTTTGCTGTAACCGATATCGACGCCACGCTGGATCTTGCGACAGCCGCAGGCGGCCGGATTTTTTATCCGAAAAAACAGCTGGCTGATGTGGGCTGGGTGGCTGAAATTATTGATTCAGAGGGCAATATTATTGCGCTGCAGCAAGCGCCCTAAGCAAAGGCTTTGCTTCCCGAACCACCGCTCACAGCGTTAAAATCACGTTTATCATAAAAACCCGGCGCAACAGCCGGGTGAACGGCATGCTGACTGCAGTTTCATCACTGAGGATTATCAGATGTCGACATCTACCGCTGTTATTTTTCCGGCCTTACTGGGCCTAAGCCTGGGCTTAAGCCTGACCTTTCCGCTGACCGGACAGGCGGCAACACCCGCCGCAACGCTGACACCAGCACAAATGCAACAGCAAATGCAGCTATTAGTGAGCCAGAAAGTCAGAGCCAATCAGCCAGGTTTTACCGTGATTGTGCGCAAAGGCCAGCAAGTGCTGTTGCGTGGCGGTTATGGCCTGGCCAATCTGGAACTGGCGGTACCGCTGCAACCTGACAGCAACCTGCGACTGGCATCGCTGACCAAACAATTTACCGCGCTGGCGGTGTTGCAATTGGTGCAGGCTGGCAAAATCACGCTGCAACATAAAGTGGGCCAGGTGTTACCGGACTACCCGGCGGTCGGACGTGACATCAGTATTCATCAGTTGCTGAGCCACAGCAGCGGCATCCCGAATTTAAGCCGGCTGCCGGAATTTCGTGACAACAAAGCCAAAGACGCCAGTTTGCCACAACTGCTGGCACTGTTTTCGCGCCAGCCGTTGCAGTTTCAGCCGGGCAGCAAATTCAGTTATTCCAACTCGAACTATGTCCTCCTGACCGCCATTATCGAACAGGTCAGCCAGCAGTCTTATGCCGATTATTTGCAACAGCATATTTTTCAACCGCTTGGCATGAAAAATACCGGCTATGACAGCGCCAGCGCCCTCCTGCCCCGGCGTGCCAGTGGCTATGAACAAAACGCAACTGGTTTTCGCAATGCCGATGTCATCAGCATGACCCGACCGCAGGGCGCTGGCGGGCTGCGCAGTACGGTTGATGATTTAAATCTGTGGGATCAGGCGCTTTACGGCAATCGCTTGCTGGAACCAAGTTTATTACAGCAATCTTTTGTTAAACACCCGGCCAGCAATGGTCAACAGCAACCTTATGGTTATGGCTGGATGATGGCCGATCTGGCTGGCCAGGCGACCCAGGAACACAGTGGGGGCATTGAAGGTTTTTCCAGTTATGCGATTCGTATTCCGTCGCAACAGGTTTATGTCGCCGTGTTGGCGAACAGTGGCAGTTTTGACAGTTATACCCTGGCGGTGAAACTGGCAGCTATTGCCATCGGCAAGCCGCTGGAACCGGATCCGATCCAGCTCCCCGCCGCCACTTTAACCGCCATTACCGGCAATTACCGTTTTGACGATGGCACTGAACGGCGTATCACGCTGGAGCAAGGTCAATTAGTTTGTCAGACCAAAGAGGGTGCCCGCCAGTTACTGACGCCATCCAGTGACGGCAAGCTTTACCTCAGCGACGATATCAGTTACTTAAAGCTTGGCCCTGTCCGCCAGGGCAAAGCTGAACTGACCTTGGTGATCCGTGGTTTTGGTGAGTTTCCGGCTCAGGCTATAGCTGAGTAACAGCACTCTGCGGCGCTGGCAGCTACAAACTCAGCTGCTGGCGCAATTCGGCACTTTGCCGGCGCGAGACTTCGATTTCGGTGCCACAGCGCAGCCGTAACAGCAAACCACCGCTGATGGCAGGTTCCACTGCCACCACGAAACTCAGATTCACCAGTTGCTGCCGGTTGGCGCGAAAAAATAAGCCAGGGGCCAGCCGTTGTT
>Ga0209599_10001340_pt1 | contig 11973 bp, 14 predicted proteins | sample Shrwel_input2_FT_FD_187534 | JGI IMG/M metagenome (GOLD analysis project Ga0209599, IMG submission 187534) | Subsurface microbial communities from deep shales in Ohio, USA - Utica-3 well 1 S input2 FT (SPAdes) (version 2) ... | reverse complement strand
GTATCAAATAAAAAAAGGCTTGCAATTGCAAGCCTTTTTTTATCAATCTTAACTTGTCGTTCTAAATTTATTCAGAACGACAAGTTTTTATTTAGAAAAGTTTTTATTTCCACTTTAAAGATTCCATCAACATCCTTAAATCATTTTTGATATAATGTGCAGCGGGTAACACCGAGTCAAAATTAGGTTTTGCATAAAAATAAATAGAACCCATCAAGAAATGCTTGGTACTGTCCGTTAAATAAAACTGTGTTTGCGAAGCTGCATTTCCCCCTACCTCATAAAACATGCCATAGGTTTTGTGTTTGTCGTTGACAAAAGGTTGTTCGGTAATTTCATCAGCTTTTACCACGTGTTCATAAGTTAGTTTTTGGGCATCTCGAAGTAAAACATCAATGTTTTTATTTACCGAACGGTAATTCAAATAAACAGTTGCCTTTAAGTTTGGATAAACGATATGAAAATTACAATTGCCTTTGTCTTCTACTCGTCCAATAGCGTTGTATTCAAATGAATAACCACATGTATTGTCAAAATACATGTATTTTGGTTCGGGATAATTCAGGCTTAAAAAAGCTTTGGGTTTGGGTAGCACATCGTCTTTACAGCCTATCATGCAGGCGCATATTCCAATAAAAAGGAGTGTTCTTATATAATTGTTAATCATTACTGTTTTAAAAAGGTAAGTCGTTTTCAACCGGATTGTCAAAGTTGTTGCTTTTTGGCGCCTCGGGTTGTTTTACATTTTCAGCATCTTTTTTGGTGGTTAAAAAGGTAAATTCGGTAACCTGAATCTCGGTGGTGTATTTGGTAGATCCGTCTTCGGCTTGCCACTGACGTGATTTTATACGGCCTTCCACATAGATTTTATCGCCTTTTGAAAGGTATTTTTCGCAAATTTCGGCCGCTTTATTGCGAACCACCACATTATGCCATTCGGTTGAGGTTATTTTTTCTCCGGTAGTTTTATTAATATAAATATCGTTGGTTGCCAAAGGGAATCTCCCGATACAGTTTCCTCCGTCAAAATAGTGCATTTTTACTTCATCGCCCAAGTGACCTATTAATATCACTTTATTTAATGTCCCGTTCATGGCTGGTAGATTTTTGGTTTATTCAAAGATAAGGATTTTTTTAGAAACGATTGCGTTCTATGAAATGATGCAATACAATAGGTACGGGAAGGTGCAACAGTTCGTTGTGGTTGATTCCGTTTTTGTGGATTTCATTGATTTCTATTTTCCAAAAATTAATATGCAAATGCTGGTGCGATAATTTATGAATGGTGATTTCTGATACTAAATGAATAATGGTAGTAAGGTTGGGAACTTTTGTTTTAATCATCTCAATAATAACTTCACTTGATTCCGGTTTCTCGGTTTCAATAAGTGGGAATTCATATAAATTATGCCAAATCCCTTTTTGATTTCTTTTGTGAGCAATGGTTTTATCTTCTGTATCTATAATTAATAGGTAATTAAAATAGCGATTTATGACCTTGGTCTTTTTGATTTTGACAGGAAGTGCTGTTACTTTTTTATTGGATATGGCAAAGCAGGAGTTGTTTAGTGGGCAAACGGTACAATCTGGATTTTTGGGTACACATTGTAAAGCACCAAACTCCATAATTGCCTGATTAAAGACTGCGGGTTGCTTTTTGTCTATTAATTCGAAAGCCAATGCCGTGAATTCTTTTTTTGCTTTTGGGGAAGAAATATCGGTCTCAATACCTAAATAACGCGCGAGTACTCGGTATACATTGCCATCTACAACAGGGACCACTTCGTTATACGAAAAGGAGGCTATGGCAGCGGCGGTATATTCGCCTACTCCTTTTAATTGTAATAGGTCAGTGTAATTGTTTGGGAATTTACCATCCAATTCGGTTGCTACGTATTTTGCAGTATTGTGCAGGTTTCGTGCTCTTGAATAATAACCCAATCCTTGCCAAAGTTTTAGAACCTGTTCTTCGTGAGCGTTGGCCAAATCAAAAACCGTAGGAAAAGCTTCTAAAAAGGCGAAATAATAGGGTAAACCTTGTGCAACACGTGTTTGTTGGAGCATGATTTCTGAGAGCCAAATAGCATAAGGATTATTCGTTTTACGCCAAGGTAAATCGCGCTTGTGGGCTAAATACCACGTAATTAATGGCTTACTAAAATGCATGATTAAAAATTAGTTGGCAAAAATAAATCTTTATGTGATTAAATTTTAATCATTTATACTTGAAATATTGTTTTTTTAATTTATATATTTGCAACCTCAAAAAATTACATAAACTTAATTATATAATTAAAATGACAAAAGCAGATATCGTAGCTAAAATTGCTGACAAATTAGGCTTAGAAAAGGGAGATGTTCAAGCTACAGTAGAGTCTTTTATGGACGAAGTAAAAAATTCACTAGAAACAGGTGATAATGTTTACTTAAGAGGTTTCGGAAGTTTTATCGTTAAAACAAGAGCGGAAAAAACAGGAAGAAACATTTCTAAAAATACTACTATTAAAATTCCTGCTCACAATATTCCAGCTTTCAAACCTGCAAAAGTGTTTGTAGAAGGGGTAAAAACAAATAACGAAACAAAATAATATTTACTAATCAATAAAACTACAAAGTTATGCCAAGTGGTAAAAAAAGAAAAAGACATAAGGTAGCTACTCACAAACGTAAAAAAAGAGCGAGAGCTAACCGTCACAAAAAGAAAAAGTAGTTCTAAACTACTTTTTTCTTTTTAAACGTTCATTGAAATCGGGAATTAGTAAGCAGTATTCAGTATTCAGAAAGCAGTTTCTGCTGCAATCTTTAAATCTGCAATCTAAATGCTAATAATCCCATCGGGTGTAAACCTGTAACAAAATGTTTAATCCATCTGTAAAATTTGGTTTTGGGCTTTTTAAGTTTTGGTTTTGAGTTTTTGCTTAATGCCTCCCGCTTATCGCCTATTGCCTTAAATGCAGATAAAAATGTATAGTGTGAATAAAGAACTTATTATTAGATCAAGTCAAGACGCTGTAGATTTTGCCTTATTAAAAGATGGAAAACTAGTTGAATTACACAAAGAAGAAGAAACCAGTAACTTTCAGGTGGGGGATATTTTTATCGCCAAAATCAGAAAACCAGTGGCTGGACTTAATGCGGCTTTTGTAAATGTAGGGCACGAAAAAGATGCCTTTTTACACTACCATGATTTGGGTCCAAATCTAGCTTCTCAGTTGAAATTCATCAAACAAGTAAGCGCAGGTAAATTAAAAGATTTTTCCCTAAAAACATTTTCTTTTGAACCAGAAATAAATAAGGATGGGGTGATAGCCGATGTGCTAAGCGCCAATCAATCTATACTGGTGCAAGTAGTCAAAGAACCAATATCCACCAAAGGACCGAGAATAAGTTCAGAACTTTCGTTGGCCGGTAGATATATCGTCTTGGTTCCTTTTTCAGAAAGAGTCTCAATTTCTCAAAAAATTGAATCGAAAGAAGAAAAAGACCGACTTAAAAGATTGGTACAATCAATCAAACCAAAAGGATTTGGGGTTATTGTTCGCACAGTAGCCGAAGGCAAAAAAGTAGCCGAAATTGACAAAGATTTACAAAATTTGATGGACAAATGGACATCAATGAGTAAAAGGCTTCCAACAGCTCATCATCCCTCTAAAATTTTAGGAGAACTTAACAGAGCTTCTTCTATTTTAAGAGATGTGTTTAACGATACGTTTAGTGCCGTTATCCTAGATGATAAAGAACTGTTAAATGAAACAAAGGACTATTTACAGGAAATAGCTCCGGGAAAAGAATCAATCGTTAAGCTTTATAATTCGAAAGAAGTACCGCTTTTTGAAAAATACAATATAGAACGACAAATAAAAACTTCTTTTGGGCGAACGGTTTCTATGAGTAAAGGGGCTTACCTGATCATAGAACATACAGAAGCCATGCATGTTATCGATGTAAACAGCGGTAACCGTTCCAATAAAGCAGCATCGCAAGAAGATACCGCTTTGGAAGTGAATCTAATTGCGGCAGCTGAGGTTGCACGTCAATTACGATTAAGAGATATGGGAGGAATTATTGTGGTCGATTTTATTGATATGCAAAATCCGGATAACCGTAAAGTGTTATACGACTTCTTAAAAGAAGAAATGAGCGACGATAAAGCAAAACACAAAATATTGCCTCCAAGCAAATTTGGATTAGTTCAAATTACTCGCCAGCGAGTACGCCCAGAGGTGAATATTAAAACTCGCGAAGAAGATCCGAATAACGAAAATGGCGAAATTGACGCGCCAATTCAAGTGATTCATAAAATTTCTTCCGATATCGAAAGAATTATAAAACAGCATAAAAAAGTGCGTTTAAATGTACATCCTTTTATTGCTGCTTACCTTACCAAAGGTTTTCCATCAATACGTTCAAAATGGTTTTTTGAACATAAAAAATGGGTAAAAATCATACCGCGTGACGCTTACACGTATTTAGAATACAAGTTTTTTGACGAAAACGGAAATTCTATTTTAGATTAAAAAACAACCGCCTTGAGAAATCTTGGCGGTTTTTTTGTTTTTTTTGTTTAGAATGAATAAAAATAACGTTTAGTTGGTCGATTTTTCAGTATAAAAATTGAAATTTAATTCCAGCCAATTATCTTTGTAGTTCGGATAAAACTATTCAAATTTATGCAAACAAATCAGTTAGATTTCATACCTATCCTAATGCAAGTTGGTTTAGCCGTAGGTTTCGTAGGGGCTACCATCTTTATTTCAGGATTGTTAGGGCCTAAACGTCATTCGGCAAATAAAGATAAGAACTTTGAATGCGGTATTGAATCGGTTGGAAATGCACGTATTCCTTTTTCGGTAAAATATTTCTTAGTGGCCATTCTTTTTGTATTGTTTGATGTCGAGGTGATTTTTATGTATCCTTGGGCGGTAAACTTTCGCGAAATGGGGATAGAAGGATTACTTAAAATGGGTCTTTTCATGGCGCTTTTAGTAATTGGCTTCTATTATGTGATTAAGAAAAAAGGATTAGAGTGGGAATAAATAATTATTTTAAATGCTGAATTTTAAATTATAAATAATAATTCAAAATTCGCAATTCAAAATTCAAAATAATTCAAATGAGTGATTCTTCAAAATATACAATGGCTGATGCACCGGCAGGTTATGCAGGAGAAGGTTTCTTTGCTACAAAATTAAGTGATGTGGTAGGATTGGCTCGTGCCAATTCACTTTGGCCATTACCCTTCGCAACTTCTTGTTGCGGTATCGAGTTTATGGCAACCATGGCATCACATTATGATGTGGCACGTTTCGGTTCTGAGCGTATGAGTTTTTCTCCTCGTCAGGCCGATATGCTTTTAGTAATGGGTACAATCGCTAAAAAAATGGCACCTATTTTACGTCAAGTATACGAACAAATGGCAGAACCTAAATGGGTAATTGCGGTTGGTGCTTGTGCTTCTTCGGGTGGTGTTTTCGATACGTATTCTGTCTTGCAAGGGATTGATAAAGTGATTCCGGTTGATGTTTACGTACCAGGTTGTCCGCCAAGACCAGAGCAAATTTTAGACGGTGTGATGCGTTTGCAAGAAATTGTGAAAAACGAATCGGTTCGCCGTCGTAGTTCAGACGAGTATCAAGATTTATTAGGTTCTTATAACATCAAATAAATATGGCTTTAGAAAGCGCTGTTATTCAACAAAAAGTAATTGACCAATTCGGACTAAAAGTAGCCGATTTTGTGCAATTACACGATATCTTAACTTTTGAAGTAGCGCCTGAAGCTATTTTAGAAGTGATGAAATACCTAAAAGAAGACGAAACGCTTCGTTTTAATTTTCTAACTGACATTTGTGGTGTACATTATCCGGAATATGCTCAAGAGCGTCAATTCGCCGTGGTGTACCACATGCACAATTGGGTAGATAATGTTCGTGTAAGAATTAAATGTTTTCTTCCAGCATCCAACCCAGAAATCGATTCGGTAGTTTCTTTGTTTTTAGGAGCTAATTGGATGGAACGTGAAACGTATGATTTCTTTGGAATCATTTTCAAAGGACACCCACAGTTAAAACGTATTTTGAATATGGATGAAATGACGGTGTTTCCTATGCGTAGGGAATTCCCATTAGAAGACGGAGGTCGTACGGATAAAGACGACCGTTTCTTCGGAAGAACACAACAAAATTGTTAATAAACCTGAAATACACTATACATGTCAGAGTTATTATTACCACCGGAACAACGTTACGCTAGCGTCATCAATCAAAGAAGAAATGAAGACGGAAGCGAACTTTCTATATTAAACTTAGGACCTACGCACCCAGCGACACACGGAATCTTTCAAAACATTCTTTTAATGGATGGGGAACGAATTCTAGATGGCGAAAGTACCGTAGGATATATTCACAGAGCTTTTGAAAAAATTGCCGAAAATCGTCCGTTTTACCAAATTACTGTATTGACCGATCGTTTGAACTATTGTTCGGCGCCGATCAATAACATGGGTTGGTGGATGACTATCGAAAAAGCTTTAGGTATTGAAGTGCCAAAACGCGTACAATACATGCGTGTTATCGTGATGGAATTGGCTCGTATTGCCGATCATATCATTTGTAACTCCGTATTAGGAGTAGATACAGGAGCCTTAACCGGTTTCTTATATGTATTTCAATTCCGTGAAAAAATATACGAAATCTACGAAGAAATTTGTGGGGCTCGTTTAACAACCAATATGGGACGTATTGGTGGTTTCGAAAGAGATTGGTCACCAGCCGTATGGGCTAAAATTGATGCTTTCCTTGAGGAGTTTCCAGCGGTTTGGCAAGAATTTGAAAACCTATTGGTGCGTAACCGTATTTTTATGGACAGAACCATCAATGTAGGGTCAATTTCTGCAGAAAAAGCCATGAGTTATGGTTTTACAGGTCCAAATCTTCGAGCTGCAGGAATCGATTATGATATTCGTGTTGCACAACCGTATTCTTCTTATGAAGATTTTGAATTTGATATTCCGGTAGGAAAATCAGGAGATACGTACGATCGTTTTTGTGTTCGTAATGCCGAAATTTGGGAGAGTTTAAAAATCATCAAACAAGCGTTAGCAAAAATGCCGGAAGGTAATTTCCATGCTGATGTTCCTGAATATTACCTGCCTCCAAAAGAAGACGTGTATACTACAATGGAATCTCTAATTTATCACTTTAAAATTGTGATGGGAGAAATTCCAGTGCCGTTAACAGAAGTATATCATCCAGTAGAAGGCGGAAACGGTGAGTTAGGTTTCTATTTAATTACAGATGGTAGCCGTACCCCATACCGCTTACACTTTAGAAGACCGTGTTTTATATATTATCAAGCATTTAACGATATGGTAAAAGGTCAGAATCTTTCTGATGCAATTGCTACTTTATCAAGTTTAAATGTTATCGCTGGCGAATTAGACGCATAATGAGTATGGAAAAACATAATTTTAAGCAAGAAATAAATATTACTCCCGAATTGATGGCTCGTATCAATGAGTTAACCAGTCATTATCCGGAGGACAAACGTAAATCGGCATTAATACCAGTATTGCATGAAGTACAAGATGCTCATGACCATTGGTTAAGCTATGAATTACAAGACAAAGTGGCTGAAATTCTAGGGATTTTACCGGTAGAAGTCTACGAGGTGGTGTCGTTTTATACGATGTTCAACAGAAGACCGATTGGTAAATACATGTTCGAGTTTTGCCAAACGTCTTGTTGTGTAACCCGCGGTGTAGAGAATTTAATGGATTACACGTGTGAAAAATTGGGCGTTAAAATAGGCGAAACTTCTGCCGATGGACTTTTCGAAGTGCGTGGAGTAGAATGTTTAGGCGCTTGTGGCTATGCACCCATGTTACAATTAGGCGATTTTTATCACGAAAATCTGACCAAAGAAAAAGTAGACCAGCTTATAGAGGACTGTAAAGCAGGAAAAGTAACATTATTGGATAAATAGTGCTATGGGAAAGAAGATATTATTAGACAAAATCAATATTCCAGGGATTAAAACCTACGAAGTCTATCGTCAAAACGGCGGTTATGCTTCTGTGGAAAAAGCATTGAAACAAATGACTCCTGATGAAGTTACGGAAGAAGTAAAAACATCTGGAATTCGTGGTCGTGGTGGTGCAGGTTTCCCTGTGGGAATGAAATGGAGCTTTATCGATAAAAAATCGGGTAACCCGCGTCATTTGGTTTGTAATGCCGATGAGTCGGAACCGGGTACGTTCAAAGACCGTTACTTAATGGAATACATTCCGCACTTATTAATCGAAGGGATGATTACCTCTTCGTATGCTTTAGGTGCCAACCTTTCGTATATCTACATTCGTGGAGAATACATGTGGGTATATAAAATTTTAGAAAGAGCTATCGCCGAAGCAAAAGCTGCCGGTTGGTTAGGAAAAAATATATTGGGTTCAGGTTACGATTTGGATTTGTACGTTCATGTTGGTGCAGGAGCATACATTTGTGGAGAAGAAACTGCGCTTATCGAATCGTTGGAAGGAAAAAGAGGAAATCCTCGTATCAAACCACCTTTCCCAGCGGTAAAAGGATTATGGCAAAACCCAACGGTAGTGAACAATGTGGAATCTATCGCAGCGGTGCCTTGGATTGTATTAAATACAGGAGAAGAATACGCTAAAATCGGGATTGGTCGTTCTACAGGAACAAAATTAATCTCGGCGTCTGGACATATTAAAAATCCTGGTGTGTACGAAATTGAATTGGGTCTTTCTGTGGAAGAGTTTATGAATTCAGATGAATATTTAGGCGGAATGATGAACGATCGTCCTCTAAAAGCATTAGTGCCAGGAGGTTCTTCGGTGCCTATCTTACCAGCCCATTTGATTTATAAAACCGCAGCCGGTGAAGACCGTTTGATGTCTTACGAATCTTTATCGGATGGTGGATTTGCAACAGGTTCGATGTTAGGTTCAGGTGGATTTATCGTGTACAATGATACGTCTTGTATTGTTCGTAACACTTGGAATTTCTCTCGCTTTTACCACCATGAATCTTGTGGTCAATGTACGCCTTGCCGTGAAGGTACCGGTTGGTTGGAGCAAATTTTACACCGTATTGAGAACGGCCACGGTCGTGAAGAGGATATCGAATTATTATGGAGTATTCAATCCAAAATTGAAGGAAATACGATTTGTCCATTAGGAGATGCGGCTTCTTGGCCGGTAGCTGCTGCTATTCGTCACTTCAGAGAAGAATTTGAATACCATGTTCGTTTCCCAGAAAAAATTAAAAATAGAGAGCACTTTGTGAATGAGCCTTTTGAAAAAGTTCGCCATTTAGTCGCAAAACAAACAGTTTAAGAATATTAAAACTCCGTGAGGGTGACATATTTATAGATATGAAAGTAACAATAGACGGTCAAAGTATAGAAGTAGCACCAGGAACAACGATCCTGCAAGCTGCTCGTATGATTGGTGGGGAAGTAGTACCACCAGCCATGTGCTATTATTCAAAATTAGAAGGAAGTGGTGGTAAATGCCGATGCTGCTTGGTAGATGTTACCAAAGGGAGCGAAGCCGATCCAAGACCAATGCCTAAATTAGTTGCCTCTTGTGTAACGGGTTGTCAGGATGGTATGGAAGTAGCCAGTAAAGCTTCACCTAGAGTACAAGAAGCTCGTAAATCGGTAACCGAATTCTTGCTAATCAACCACCCGTTAGATTGTCCGGTTTGTGACCAAGCAGGAGAATGTGATTTGCAAAATTTAAGCTTCGAACACGGGAAATCTGAAACGCGTTTTATTGAAACCAAAAGAACGTTTGAACCAGAAGATATCGGTCCGAATATTCAATTGCATATGAACCGTTGTATTTTATGCCAACGTTGTGTTCAAGTAGCTGATCAGCTAACAGACAAACGTGTGCATGGTGTAATGGATCGTGGCGATCATGCCAATATTTCAACGTGTATTTCTAAAGCAATCGATAACGAAATGTCAGGAAACATGATTGATGTGTGTCCGGTTGGAGCCTTGACCGATAAAACGTTCCGTTTCAAATCGAGAGTATGGTTCAGTAAGCCTTACAATGCCCATAGAGATTGCGATAAATGTTGTGGAAAAACAACTGTTTGGATGTTCGGTAACGAAATTCAACGTGTTACAGGAAGAAAAGATGAATACCATGAAGTGGAAGAATTCATCTGTAATACGTGCCGTTTCGATAAAAAAGATGTTAAGGATTGGACGATTGAAGGACCTCGTACTTTCGAGAAAACTTCGGTAATCAATCGTAACAACTATGCACTTCACGCTCCGAAAGTGGAAATTAAAACCGAAGACCACATCCTTATTGGACGCGAAGAAGACCGCAAAAAAATTAGTATGGTGGATGTTCCTTTAGCGGACACTGAAAATTCAAAACAATAAGAAATGGACAGTGCAATTATTATAGAAAAAGGAATATTTATCACCGTAATTTTTGCGATTACGATGATCATGGCAATGTACTCAACATGGGCTGAACGTAAAGTAGCCGCTTGGCTTCAGGATCGTGTTGGTCCGAACAGAGCAGGACCTTTTGGGTTGTTTCAACCCCTTGCAGATGGTTTGAAACTTTTCTCCAAAGAAGAGTTTATGCCGGATACACCCAATAAATTTTTATTCATTCTAGGGCCAGCCATCTCTATGAGTATGGCGTTAATTACCAGTGCGGTGATTCCTTGGGGTGACTCACTATCCATAGCTGGGCGCACCGTAGTGCTTCAAGCAACCGATATCGATGTCGCTTTATTGTACGTTTTTGCGGTATTGTCGACTAGTGTATACGGAATCATGATTGGAGGTTGGGCGTCTAATAATAAATACTCGCTAATGAGTGCGCTTCGTGCGTCTTCTCAAATGATTTCCTATGAAGTAGCGATGGGATTATCTGTTATTGCTTTAATCATGATGAGTGGTACTTTGAGTTTACGCGAAATTGCAGCGCAACAATCGGGGATGAATTGGAATATTTTCTACCAACCGGTAGGGTTCTTAATTTTCTTAGTATGTTCTTTTGCAGAAACCAATAGAACGCCTTTCGATTTAGCAGAATGTGAAGCAGAACTTATCGGGGGTCACCACACCGAATATTCTTCGATGAAAATGGGATTCTATTTGTTTGGTGAGTATGCCGCTATGTTTATTTCTTCAGCAATCTTGTCTATTTTATATTTCGGAGCGTACAATTATCCTGGGATGGACTGGATGGCTGAAAATGTAGGTGGAAACATCGCTAATATTTTAGGAATCGTTGTCTTGTTTGTCAAAATTTGTTTCTTCATATTCTTTTATATGTGGATTCGTTGGACAATCCCTCGTTTCAGATACGATCAATTAATGAATTTAGGTTGGAGAATGTTAATTCCATTGGCTATTGCGAATATAGTACTGACAGGAATTATCATAATCATAGCTGATAAACTATAATAAAATGTCATTAGATACCATTTCATTATCAGGAAGAAAAAAAGAAGTCTCTAACAAAAAGATGAGCTTCTTAGAAAGTCTTTATATAGTTGCCATAGCGAAAGGATTGGTAATTACGATCAAACACTTGTTCAGAAGAAAAGTGACCATTAAATATCCGGAACAAAAACGTGAGTTTAGTCCAGTATATCGTGGACAACACATGTTAAAACGCGACGAACAAGGACGTGAAAACTGTACCGCTTGTGGTATGTGTGCCGTGGCTTGTCCGGCGGAAGCAATTACTATGACGGCTGCAGAACGTCAAAAAGGAGAAGAGCATTTGTACAGAGAAGAGAAGTATGCTTCGGTATATGAAATCAACATGCTACGTTGTATTTTCTGTGGGTTGTGTGAAGAAGCTTGTCCAAAAGACGCCATTTACCTAACCGAATCCAAAGTAATTGTAAAATCGGCTTCGAACAGAGAAGATTTCATATACGGAAAAGATAAATTGGTAATGCCTTTAGAG
>Ga0209599_10001339_pt1 | contig 11976 bp, 10 predicted proteins | sample Shrwel_input2_FT_FD_187534 | JGI IMG/M metagenome (GOLD analysis project Ga0209599, IMG submission 187534) | Subsurface microbial communities from deep shales in Ohio, USA - Utica-3 well 1 S input2 FT (SPAdes) (version 2) ... | reverse complement strand
TTTTCCAACCGAGGTGATATCTGCCTGAACAACAGTGCCAACTTGAATTTTGCCAACATACGATTCTGGAACGGAAGTGCTTACATACATGTTGCTTAAGTTTACAATACGCATTAAGCCTTGTGGCCCTGCAGAAACGACCTGTCCTCTTTCTACAAAAACTTCGTCTATGATTCCGGTGAAAGGAGCTTTAATAACGGTTTTGTCTAATTGTGCTTTCATTTGAGCAACCGATTTTTGTAAGCTTAACATTTGCGTTTTTGCTTGTAAATACTGAATCTCAGAACCAATTTTTTGATCCCATAATCTTTTTTGGCGTTCAAAAGTGGTTTTAGCCAATTCGTATTGTGTTTGTATACTCGCCAATTGTTGGCTCATACCGCCGTCATCAACACGTCCTAAAACTTGTCCTTTGGATACTTTTTGACCTGCTTTTACATTTAACGCTATTAATGCACCTGGGATTTCAGGTTGTACTAATATATTTTCGTTGGTATCTACGTTTCCTTGAATTTCAAGAAAGTGACTAAATACGGTATCTTTTACCGTTATTACTTCAACCAATGCCTCATCCGATTTTTTATCTAATACCGCTAAGGCGGCATCAATTTTTGTTAAATCGGTTTGAAGGGCATTTCTTTTTTCTTTTAATGCCACTATATTTTTAGCTTCGATTAATTTATCTAGTGTGGTTTCCTTTTCTTTGCTTCCGCAAGCGAAAAAGAAAAGGGAAACGAATGAAAGTAGGAGTACTTTTTTCATAGGAATGGTGTTTGAATTAATTTTTATTGATGATTTTTTCTAAGGTGGCTCTTTTGTTAATGATATCGACCATTGCTTGCAAATAGCCTTGTTGTGCGGTGTACAATTGTCGTTGTGCTTCGGTAAATTCAAAACTGGTAGACAAACCTTCTTTGAATTTTATTTGCTGTTTGTTTTCGATGCGTTCGGACAATTTTAAAGTGCTTTTGGCTGAGTTGTATTGGGCTACACTGTACTCGTAGTCACTTTTTGCCTTTTGATATTGTAATTTTAAGGTTTGTTCGGTCTCTAGCAGTTTGGTTTTAGCTTGTTCGAAAGCAATTTTGGCTTGGGATGTTCTAGAATTTCTTCCAAAAGAGCTAAAAATAGGAACATTTAATCCGATTTGTAAATTCGAAAAATTATACCATCTGTTGTCAGAATTGAACATGGTAAATTCGTTTCCGAAGGTGTTGTAGCCAAAATTCATTTGAGCTCCCAGTGAAGGTAAAGCTTTGCTTTTTTCTAACTTTAATAGTAATCGTTTTGATTCTTCCATGTTTTTACCAATTTGATAATCGATATTGTTTTGCACGTCAAAATTTTCACCTAATAAGGTTAAATCGATATTGTTTGTGGTTAAGGTGTCTAACTTGTCGGTTAAGACAATTTGGTCGTTCAACTCAATCCCCATTAATAATTTTAGCATATTGGTAGCAATGGCTTTCATTCGGGTGGCATAATCAAGGGTGCTGTTAACAGAGGCCAATGTAATTTGGATGCGTTCTACTGCTTCTTCTTCCAGAAATCCATTTTTATACGTTTCGCGGGTTTCGGTTAGTGTTTTTTCTAATATTTTTTTATTGCGCTCCACAATGGCAATGCTTTCTTCGGCTAATAGCACATTTCCGTAAGCATTTGTCGTTAATTCGGTAATTTCTTGTGCTGTTTTTTTCTGAGCATTTTCCGAAATCTTTAAATAGGTTTTTGCCGATTCTAATCCAACCAAATAAGAACCGTCAAAAATTAACTGACTTAATGTTAAAGTTCCAACCATATTGTGTTTTAATCCAAAACCTATGACATTTATTTCATCCGGTGGTGCTGAGGGGTTAAAATTAGTAGCTTCAACGCCTTGCTTTTGGATTTCGAAGGTGTTTTGGTAGCCCAAACTTCCGTTTAATTGGGGCAACCCCATTGTGGTCGTTTCCCATTTTTTAAGTTTGGCTATTTCTAAATCCCGATTGGCATTTATAGAGTTGTAATTGTTTTTTACAGCATGTTCAATAGCTTCTTTTAAGGTGTATGAAAGTGTTTTAGAATCTTGTGCGAACAGATTCATATTTGTAATTATGACTAAGAACAAAATGATTTTTCTCATCGGTTATAGTTTGTGTATTAATAATTGTTTTTCAAGTTCTTGTATTCCTTTTTCGGTGGCAATGGCTCTGGTGTGGTACTCTAAGGCGGCAAGTTCCAGTTTTTGGGTGTCTTTCTCTAGAGCTGTTGTTTCATTTATTTCTAAAATGAGGGTGTAATAAAAACGAATACTCGATTCTATGTCTAAATCCTGACGGTAGTAATTGTTGGCGATTCCTTTTTGAATGTTTTGCCGGAAAAGGTGGTTGCACGATTCGGTTTCCTTACAGATTACCTTTTCATAAATCTCGGGGTAATGTTTTTTTAACTGAAACAAAGGGGTAGAATCGGCACTGTTGAACAAATCATCAAACATTCTTCTAATCACAAAGTTTTCTTCAATTGGATTGTAGTCTTTTCCGATAATTTCTTCAATTATGTGATGAATTTTTTCATGCGTTAAATTGGTAGCTTCTTCTATCAGCTCTTCTTTGTTTGCATAATACTTGTAAATCGTTTTTTTTGAAATCCCCATCTGGTTGGCAATATCATCCATGGTAATACTCTTAAAACCATGTTTTAAGAACATATCGGTTGCCTTTTCAATTATCTTGCATTTCATAATTCACATTTTTGGAAACTAAGGTTTTAGATTCCAATTCAGATGCAAATATAGAATGGAAACTTTTAACACGAAAATAGTTTCCATAGTATTTACAAAATTTTAACATTTTCATAATTTTGCCATTGTAACAGAATTGGAGTACTTTAGCTGAAATTTTTACTACATGCATTCGGTATCACATTATCAAGAAGTAATTTCGGCTCATTTTTCTGGTTTAAACATAGACAAACAGCCTACTAACTTATATGAACCTATTCGTTATATTTTATCGTTAGGAGGGAAACGCATGCGTCCGGTTTTGACCTTGATGGCTGCAGAAATTTTTAATGTAGATTGTCAAAAAGCCCTAGATGCCGCTACAGCGGTTGAGGTTTTTCATAATTTTTCATTGATTCACGATGATATTATGGATGATGCCCCTTTGCGCCGTGGCAATGAAACGGTTCATGAAAAATGGAACATCAATACCGGAATTCTTTCCGGAGATGCGATGTTGATTTTAGCGTATCAGTATTTTGAATCCTACGAGCCAATAATATTTAGAGCGTTAGCCCAATTGTTTAGCAAAACAGCGCTTGAGGTTTGTGAAGGACAGCAGTATGATGTAGATTTTGAAACCCGTGATGATGTTACGGTTTTAGAATACTTAAAAATGATTGAATATAAAACGGCTGTTTTGGTAGGTGCAGCCATGAAAATGGGAGCTATTGTGGCTCAAACTTCTCAGGAAAATGCCGATTTAATTTACGATTTCGGATTGAATCTTGGAATTGCTTTCCAGCTTCAGGATGATTATTTAGATGCTTTTGGTGACCCAAAAACTTTTGGGAAACAAGTAGGAGGTGATATTATTGAAAACAAAAAGACTTTCTTGTACCTAAAAGCCATTGAATTTGCCACAACACAAGAAAAAGAGCAATTATTGCATTTGTTCTCTATACAGCCATCGGATAATACCGATAAAATAAATTCAGTAAAAGAAATTTTTACTACTTCCGGGGCCAGCCTCGCTACCCAGGAAGCCATAAAAGATTATACTTTTCAGGCGTTTAAAACTCTGGAAAGAATGAATATTGAGACCGATAAAAAGACCCTACTAAGAGCTTTTGGAGAAAATTTAATGAGTAGAAAAGTTTAATAAATAATCAAGTCAATTTCAATAAGTAATCCTAAGAAAATTGCAATTGTTGAGATTGATTGTTATTATTGAAATTGAATATTGAAAATGTTTGTAGCCCCTCAAAATACTGATTTACTGCTTTCTGAAGCACAGAAAGAAGAATTGTACATTAAATTAATCGAGCAAATCAACAAAGATTTTACGCTTGCCAATGAAAGTGTTGATTTTTCAATTTCAATGGCGCCTATTGATTTAAAGATTCAGTTGCATGAAAAAATCTACAAACTAATTCAGCATAAATTTGCCGAATACCTGAACTTACTCTATATTATAGATGTCTCCGAAGAACAAATTAAAAGGCTGGACGGCTCTGATGTTTTAGAACTCGCTGAGCAGGTTACTTTTTTAATTTTAAAAAGAGAATGGCAAAAAGTATGGTTTCGTCATAAATATTAAGGTTGTTTTGCCAATTTATCTGCAACTATAAGAGTGGGGATTAATCGAAAATCAGGCGTTTTTTTCAAATCAACTTCCATGAATAACTTAGAATCCTCAAGGATATTATTTTGTATGAGGTAAGTTTCATTGTTAAACCAATTCTCTATGAAAGGAGTGTAATCTTTGTTTTCACTGACAAAATTAGTATCGCAATGATTAAAAAGTATATTTTCAAACTGAAAAGGAAGTATGCTTTCATAATTGTCCTTAATTAGGCTGCCCATTACCACCCCTTTTTTAAAGCCAGAAATAACACTATTTTTAATTCTAAGGGCTGTTTTTTCTTTTAAATAAATAGACTCACTAACGATTCCCTCAGCATTGTTGTTGTCATTGATTAAGGTTAGAAAGTCTGCTTCTACACGAGTAGTTTTTTTATTCAAATCAACATTAGAAGCCAAATCATAAGAATCAATTTCGATAGCTCTTGAACCATTTGATCCAGAAACAAAAGAATTTCGGATAGCAATAGAGTTGTTGATTTTACATTGAACTCCTTCTGTAAAATCAAAATCATCATCTAAAGATCTAAAAGAAATTAAATTTTTGGTATCAATAATGCCTCCGTAAAATTGAAAGGCGTCATCTCCTGAAAAACTTATCTGAATGTATTCTAGAATTGTTTTTTTACCAACGCCGGCTAATGAAAGACTATTAAGATTATTTGCGTGTCTTCCTTTTTTTCCGGCAAATTCTATGCGTACATATTTTAAAATCCCCGAATAGCTGTCTTCGTTTGTTCCGCCGTATTTGTTGTAGTTCACCTCAAAATTAAAGGGCAGTTGTCCTGAAAATTTATTTATAGGAGCGTCACCCATGATAACGATACCGCCCCAATCTCCAGCTTTTCTCTCAAAATTAGGTTTGTTAGAGGTAAAAACAATAGGATTGGTCTCTTCTCCGATGGCTAATATTTTTGCTCCTTTTGTAATGATAAGACATCCGTTGGTATCAAAATCACCTCTTATTACGGTTCCGGGTTCGATAAAAAGGATGGCCCCATTAGTCAAATAAACATTTCCGGTAAGTAAATAAGTTTCGTTTTTAGTTAATATTTTGTCTTTGTCAATGATGCCTTGTAAGACGGTTGAGGTTTCTCTGTACTCTGAAGTTTTGGGTTTAAAATTGGTCCAATTCTTAAACCAGTTTGAATTCCCGAAGATCCCTTTGTTTAACTGAGCGTTTAATGAAACAACTTGAAACAGCATTAAAAATAAGATAATTTTCTTCATAGCTATAAGATTAATAATGAATAATCCTCTCTTGAGTTTTCATTACTAAAGCTAGCTATAATTGTAAGAAAAAATGTACGGTTTTTCCGTACATTTTGTTAAACTTTTTACGGGAAGAAATTTGTTTAAAAGACGATTCGAATAAATGGCATCCAAGGATCTGAATAAATCCGATCGGTATCATCGTGTAGGACATTGTAACGAAGTCCTATGGTAAAATTTCCAGAGCGATAACCAGCCCCCAGAAAAAGTGCGGTATTCCAAAAATCATCACTCACTGTTCCGCCTGTTGTTTCATAATTTACATTGGCACGAAGTTGTTCCAGTTCAGCAGATAGCTGGACAAATTCCATCGGATTGACTATACCCAGAACACTTCCGCCATAAAGCCAAGCATTATATTCGTTATTGCTTTTAATATAACTGCCGTTCAAACCTAATCCTAAAGTCACTTTCGAATTAACATTGTAATATAGGTTGGGAGAAAGCGCAATGTTGGTAAAACCACTTCCCATATTGAATCCGACTCCTCCTCCAAATTGTACTTTTTGCCAAAATTCGCTTTTGCGTTTGGGGATGCTGTCGTTTTGTGCTTCTAAAATAGACGAATTTAAAAATACGACTAAAAAAAGTATCGATTTGAGAATGTTTCGTTTAAAATTAGAGATCATAACAAATAATTAGAAATTGTACAGATAAATGTACTATTTTATTGATTAGTTTCCAGCAAAAGTTTATACTTTTGCATAAATTTTTTAACATAAAACGTCTTAAGACAAGATTATGGATAGGTTTTCCTTTTTAAACGCAGCACACACGGCTTTTTTTGCCGATTTATACGACCAATATTTACAAAACCCAGATAGCGTTGAGCAAAGTTGGAGGAGTTTTTTCCAAGGATTTGACTTCGCTAATGAATTTGGTGCAGGTCCAATTGAAGGATTAACATTGTCAGCTAACGGTCAATCAGATTGTTCGGTTGTAACAGATAAACTGCAAAAAGAATTCAATGTTCTGAAACTGATTGACGGCTACAGAACTCGCGGACATTTATTTACCAAAACCAATCCGGTTCGTGACAGAAGAACGTATTCGCCCGACCTGAACATTGAAAATTTTGGTTTGTCAGAAGCGGATATGAATACCGTTTTTGACGCTGCGAAAGTGGTGAATTTAAATCCGTGTTCGTTAAAAGATATTATCAAACACTTAGATAATGTATATTGTCAACACATCGGAGTAGAGTACATGTACATTCGTGATCCAAAAACAATTGATTGGATTCAACGCCGATTAGACATTAACGATAATTTGCCTAATTTTAATGCTGATCAAAAGAAACGCATCCTTAAGAAATTAAACGAAGCGGTTTCTTTCGAAAACTTCTTGCACACTAAATATGTGGGGCAAAAACGTTTCTCGTTAGAAGGAATCGAATCTGCAATTCCGGCATTGGATTTCTTAATTGAAGCCGCTGCCGATAAGGGAGTAGAGCAATTCGTGATGGGAATGGCGCACCGTGGTCGTTTGAATGTATTGGCAAATGTGTTTGGGAAACCAACTCAAGATATCTTCTCTGAATTTGACGGAAAAGATTATGACGACGACGCTTTGTTTGATGGAGACGTAAAATATCACTTAGGATTAACGGCCGACAGAAAAACGCAAACCGGAAAAAACATCAACATCAATTTAGCACCCAATCCTTCGCACCTGGAAACGGTAGGAGCGGTTATTGAAGGGATTACTAGAGCTAAACAAGATAAATATTACCCACAAGATCCTTCTAAAGTATTGCCTATAGCCGTTCATGGTGATGCGGCAGTAGCTGGACAAGGAATTGTGTATGAAATTATTCAAATGGCGAAGTTGGACGGTTACAAAACCAACGGAACCATTCATATTGTGTTGAACAATCAAGTTGGATTTACCACCAACTATTTAGACGCTCGTTCTTCTACGTATTGTACCGATATTGCTAAAGTTACTTTGTCGCCTGTTTTACACGTAAATGCAGATGATGCCGAAGCAGTAGTACATGCTATGTTATTCGCTTTAGAATATAGAATGGAATTCGGAACCGATGTGTTTATCGATTTATTAGGATACAGAAAATACGGTCATAACGAAGGAGATGAACCTCGTTTTACCCAGCCTAAATTATACAAGGCGATTGCCAAACAAAAAAATCCAAGAGACATTTATGCCGAGCAATTAAAAGCAGAAGGTGCTATTGATGGTGCTTATGTAAAATCTCTGGAAGAAGAATACAAAGCTTCCTTAGAAGAAAACCTAGAAAACTCACGTAAAAAAGACTTAACGGTAATTTCTCCGTTCATGCAGGATGAGTGGAAAGGTTTTCAACAAGTTGAGGCGGCAGGAATGCTTCAAAAATATGAAACCAAAGTAAGCAAAGAAGTTATTGAAGCGGTGGCTAAAACCGTTACAGAACTTCCGTCTGATAAAAAATTCATCAGCAAAATCACAAAACTAATCGGGGACCGAAAAACGATGTATTTCGAAACCGATAAGTTAGATTGGGCTATGGGGGAAATGTTAGCCTATGGATCGTTGTTGACAGAAGGTTACGATGTGCGTATCTCTGGACAAGACGTAGAACGTGGTACTTTCTCACACCGTCACGCAGTAGTGAAGGTGGAAGATTCAGAAGAAGAAGTGATCTTATTGAATCACATTCCGAACAAAAAAGGAAACTTCTCGGTGTACAATTCACACCTTTCAGAATATGGCGTTTTAGGATTCGAGTATGGGTATGCTTTAGCCAATCCGAATGCTTTAACCATTTGGGAAGCACAATTTGGAGATTTCGGTAACGGAGCGCAAATTATGATTGACCAATACATCTCGGCAGCAGAAGACAAATGGAACAACCAAAACGGTTTGGTCATGTTATTGCCTCACGGGTATGAAAACCAAGGTGCCGAACACTCTTCAGCACGTATGGAACGTTTCTTACAATTGTGTGCCCACCATAACATGTATGTGGCCGATTGTACGACTCCTGCCAATTTCTTCCACTTGTTGAGAAGACAAATGGTAACGAAATTCCGTAAACCATTAGTGGTCATGACTCCGAAAAGTTTATTACGTCACCCAGAAGCGGTTTCTTCTGTAACTGATTTTACAAACGGTGAATTCCAAGAAGTAATTGACGATGCGAATGTAAATACAGCAGATATCAAAACTTTGGTATTCTGTACTGGTAAATTCTACTACGATTTAAAAGCAGAAAGAGAAGCCAACGGAAGAAACGATGTCGCTTTGGTAAGAGTAGAACAATTGTTCCCACTTCCAGTAGAGCAAATGAAAGCGATTATCGCTAAATACCCTAACGCAGACGATTACGTTTGGGCACAGGAAGAACCAAGAAACATGGGAGCTTATGGTTTCATGTTGATGAACTTCAACGAGGTGAAATTCAGAATTGCTTCGCCAAAAGCCTACAGTGCACCGGCAGCAGGTAGTTACGTGCGTTCTAAAAAACGTCATGCCGCAGCTATTGCCATGGTTTTTGATAAAAACCTATTTCAATAAAAATTGTATTTTTGATAAACTGATATATAACAACACTTTATAAAATTATAACCGATGATTTTAGAAATGAAAGTCCCTTCACCGGGAGAATCGATCAAGGAAGTAGAAATTGCCACTTGGTTAGTAAAAGATGGCGATTATGTAGAAAAAGACCAAGCGATTGCTGAGGTTGATTCCGATAAAGCTACGTTAGAATTGCCTGCGGAAGTAAGCGGAATCATTACGCTTAAAGCGGAAGAAGGTGACACGGTAGCTGTGGGTGCTGTGGTGTGTTTAATCGACACTGACGGTGCAAAACCAGAAGGAGGAAGTGCTCCAGTTGCTAATCCCCAAGCTTCGGAACCTAAAGCGGAAGAGAAAAAAGTAGAAGCGCCAAAAGCAGCTCCTGCTCCAGAAGCTACCTATGCAACAGGTTCGGCTTCGCCAGCTGCTAAAAAAATATTAGCAGAAAAAAATATTCAGCCTTCTGAAATTGTTGGAACTGGAAAAGGTGGAAGAATTACTACCGAAGATGCTGCCAATGCAATCCCTTCTATGGGAACTCCAACGGGTGGTTCTCGTGCAACGGAAAGAGTAAAACTTTCTATGTTACGCAGAAAAGTGGCAGAGCGTTTGGTAGCAGCTAAAAATGAAACAGCCATGTTGACTACTTTTAATGAAGTAAACATGACGCCAATTAACATTATTAGAAACCAATACAAAGACGAATTCAAAGCAAAACACAATGGTGTTAGTTTAGGGTATATGTCGTTCTTTACAAAAGCGGTTACGAGAGCTTTACAGTTGTACCCGGATGTAAATTCAATGATGGATGGTGATCATAAAGTAGCTTTTGATTTTGCAGACATTTCAATTGCAGTATCTGGACCTAAAGGATTGATGGTTCCTGTAGTAAGAAATGCAGAATTATTAACTTTCCGTGGTGTAGAAGCGGAAATTAAACGTTTGGCTTTACGTGCCCGTGACGGACAAATTACAGTTGACGACATGACGGGTGGAACATTCACCATTACCAATGGTGGCGTTTTCGGTTCGATGTTATCGACTCCAATTATCAACCCTCCTCAATCTGGAATTTTAGGAATGCACAATATTATTGAGCGTCCTATCGCCGTAAACGGACAGGTTGAAATTCACCCAATGATGTATGTGGCATTGTCATACGATCACAGAATCATCGACGGTCGTGAGTCAGTTGGGTTCTTAGTAGCTGTAAAAGAAGCGTTAGAAAACCCAATGGAATTATTGATGGATAATAATCCTAAGAAAGCACTAGAATTATAATATTTCAAATTGATAAATAAAAAAGTCCCTTTTATATAAGGGACTTTTTTATTTGTTATCTGTAACGTTGTAAAAACTCCGAAGGGGTTTCGCTACACTTCTTTTTAAACAATCTCGAAAAATAAGCATAATCTACATAGCCCAAATCGGTCGCAATTTCACTAAAACTGAATTTTTGTGTGATCAATTCGCGTTTGGCTTCCAGAAAGACTCGCTCGAGGATAATATCGGTGGTAGTTTTATTGACCATATTTTGGGTAATCCTATTCAGGTGTTTCGGAGAGATATGCAGCCAGTCGGCATATTGAGAGGCCGATTTTTCAGTTTTATAATGCCTCTCTACTAAATGTTCAAACTGTTGGAACTTTTCCGAATAGGCATTCAGTTTTACTCTTTCCAACGATTCGTTTCCTGTGTACAGGCGGGTACTTTCTATATAGATCAATTCAGTCAGCGCAATAATTTTTGAGACTTTAAACAAATTAATCAATAAGCTTTCGTTTAAAATCTCATCGAACAACCGACTAAAATATGGTACCTTCTTTTTCTCCAGATACAATACCGGTAAATTTTGAATACTTTGAAAAAACGGATAATGGTTAATTTTTCCCATAGCAAAATGCAGATCATAAAAAGATTGCGAATGAAAGAAAATAAATCCGCGGGTAGCATCCGAAAGTTCCCAATGATGCATCTGTCCCGGATTCAAAAAGAAGAGGCTGCCCGGTTTTACTTCATACTTCACAAAATCGATTTCATGTATGCCGCTTCCGTGCGTAAAAAGTGCAGTTAGGTAAAAATTATGCTTGTGCGGTTTATGAATGTTGCGGTGTGCTGTAGCTAGATGTTTTTCAATTGTATTGATGTAAAATCCTTCTGTTTTATTTCTAGTTTCGAATTGGTCAATATTCAGCACCGTGAAATTTTTCATATTTATCCTATTTCATAATGTCTTAAAAGTACAAATATTAGCGTGAATTAGCAATAGGTAAACGCTGTTGTCCTATTACCTTTGTAAAAAAACAAGTTATGTCAGTTTTCTTCAATATTTTAAAAGAAAAATGTCCAAAATGCAGTAAAGGACAAGTATTTGCCACCAAAGGAAATATATTTCTTTTGCGCCTACCCAAAATGCATAGTAATTGTTCCCATTGTAATCATAAGTTTGAGAAAGAGCCTGGGTATTTCTTCGGATCGATGTTTGTGAGTTATGCCCTTTTGGTCGCCGAAATGGTGGTTCTTTTTCTAATTGCCTACCAATTTATTGATAGCTTTTTAGCGATTTTAGGTTTAATTGCACTCATGGCTGTTTTGTGGAGTACTTTCAACTTTAGATTGTCTCGAATGATTTGGATTTACATGCTCGACGGACCAAAAAGACAATTATAAGATAGTGCAAAAAGACTAAAATTTCGTTCTGCTTTTAAAATCGGACGGGATTTTTTGTTTATTTGTATTTATGAAAAAAGAACAAAAGCAAGCCGCAATAGGATTCATATTCATCACCTTACTAATTGATGTCATCGGATTGGGGATTATTATTCCCGTGGTTCCCAAGTTAA
>Ga0209599_10001337_pt1 | contig 11990 bp, 21 predicted proteins | sample Shrwel_input2_FT_FD_187534 | JGI IMG/M metagenome (GOLD analysis project Ga0209599, IMG submission 187534) | Subsurface microbial communities from deep shales in Ohio, USA - Utica-3 well 1 S input2 FT (SPAdes) (version 2) ... | reverse complement strand
AAGTACAGGTGTTCCGGGTACTACAGGTGCTACCGGTGTTCAGGGAAGTACAGGTATTCAGGGAAGTACAGGTATCCAAGGTGCCACAGGCGCACAAGGCGCTACTGGTGTTCAAGGAGCCACTGGCGTAGGCGGTGCTAACGCAACTTACGCAAGTAATAATGGTATGGTTATCGGTGTATCAGGTAGCACCGTTACTATTAGCACTCCGCAAGACTTACAAACAAGTGCCAGTCCAGTTTTCCAAAACGTAACGGCACAATCCGATGAGCGTGTAAAAATCAACATCAGAACAATTGAAAATGCCCTAGACAAAGTAATGTTAATGCGTGGGGTAATTTACCAAAGTACAATTGATGGACTAGAAAACACCGGTGTTATTGCCCAAGAAATACAACAGGTATTGCCTATGGTTGTAAGATCCGATGAAAAAGGTATGTTATCTGTTGCTTACGGAAACATTGTAGGTGTACTAATCGAAGCAATCAAAGAGTTAAAAGAACAGCTTGATGAAGTTAAGAAAAAATTACCCTAATGTTTATTAAGTTAAATATTAGGTAAAAACGGAGTGATATAGTGTCAACTACAGCAACAAATTATTTAAATAATATCAATGAAGGTTTTCCTGTCAAAGGGCAGGACAATGATTCACAGGGGTTCCGCGATAACTTCTTAAACATCAAACGTTCATTAGATACTATTAATGAACAGGTCGATGACTTAGAAAAGTATTCTATTAAGACAAACAGCACAGCTACTTTCTTAGGTAACACCATTGAAGATGCTAACTTAAAAAATTGTACCACAGAACTTTATAACTACGAAGAATTACAGACTGCAGCAATTTACATTGATTACACTTTGGGCAGTTATCAAAAGTTTGATCTCAGCGCAGGCGTTCACGAGATCAATGTTGAAAATTGGCCAGGTTTATATAAAGCTGGTAACCTACGTTTATCCGTTACTCCAAATGGTAACGCTGCAACTTATCTACAGTTTCCGTCTAATTACATCGACTTAGGTCCTCAAATTAATCCTTACAGTTTAACTGTTGGTAAGGCCAACATTTTTGACCTATGGAGCGAAGAAGGTTCTGACACTGTATTTGTTAAACAAATCAACGATTATGTATTTGATGCTAATACAGTAACACAGGTATTATGGGGTAATCAAATTAAAGTTGGTATTCTAGGCAATCAAGCTGAAAGTAATACGTTTACCACAGGAACTAATCACGTAACTAAATTAAGCAATGGAACTAGCACATCACAGTTAGCTCTTGTTCCAAATAGAATTGCTAAAAATTTAGTCAGTGCCACGGAATCAAATCCAGGGTGGGTTTCTTTAACCTTTGCTGATGTTTCTGATATCTATCAAGACGCTAAATTTAACCTATCATTTACCAGCACAATTTACACGGTAAACACAGTTACAACTTCAACTGTGTTAATTGTTCCCAACGACTTTGATGTAAGTAGTTTAACAGTCGGGGCTCCGATTACTATTATCAATCCAACATTTGGCAATCAACCACTAGTATCTACATTAGCGGCCAATGCGGCAAATACATCAACTGGATCAATTACAAATTACAAAGGTTCTGTTTATGCGGCAAAGAACAGACTTGAAGTAACTTATGAACATTACGGTAATAACAATACTAACACATTTGTTGTTACCACACCTACAGACAATAAAAATGTAGCAAATACCAGTACCGACCTAGCCAGTGTACAATTTATACATAGTGTTATGCCCTACGGTGCTATCATTATGTGGTACGGATCATCGGCCACAGTACCGGCAGGTTGGAATATCTGTGATGGTACAAACGGTACTCCGAATTTAATAAATTCATTTATAGTTAGTGCCGGAGCAGATTACAACGATTATCTTAACAGTAGACTATTACCAGGTACTACAATTACAGGTACAAATGCTAACTCAGGCGGTCAAGCTAACATTGAACTAATCCAGCACACGCACACTGCTACATTTGCAGGTAGTGTATTGCCAGATCACGTTCACAGTATTACAGATTTAGAACACCAACACATTTCACCTACAGCAGACTGCGGTACTGCTGTATTCGGACTAGACACAGGTGTAAGCACTGATAAGTTCTGTGACTCAGACGGAGTAGGGCCAGCTGGTTGGTATACATCTGCTGTTAAAACTGGTATCGACGGAACCAACGGTATTGATGGTACTGCCCTAACACCTGCTGGTTCAGTAACTGTTTATAATACTGGAACAAACAACGGACAATATAAAAATATTCCTCCGTTTATTGCTGTATACTATATCATGAAGATTTCCGGTCAACACATTGTTCCTACATTTAGTTAAACATGTTCCATCCTCTATTAGAGAACCCTCAGGGTCTTAAAGACGCTGAGTTAGAAAATAAGATCACAGACCTAAGTAGAAAATATCACATTGCCGCCAGTATGGGGCAAGGTAGTGTCTGTCAACAGATTGTCACAGCTCTAGAAATGTATAAGATAGAATTGAGTCGTAGACAACAAGAGTCTATGAAATCAATAATCAAAAAACAAGACAAGGGCCTAGACGATCTGATAAATGTCAGTTAAGTATGACTCAATTTATTTGGCCCGCACAATTTGCTTGTACATTAATCACAGAGAACGCAGTTCTTCCAAATTCGTACAGCATCAGCATCAGCATAGAACCCATCGACAAACAAGCTAACATTGCTCTAGGTTTTAGAAAACTCCGACACTTCGTTGAGAACCATTTACACAACAGCGTCTTTATTTGTAAAGATAATCCACTAGCGGCTGCTTTGGAAAATGTTGAAAACAACCGAGTAATCTTTCCAACCGAACCCTACGACTACTGTGTGGGTTCAATTCTTTATACCAAATTTTTAACTATCTGTGACAAATATTTTGATATTGAGTTTATTACCATTGACAGCGCAGTTGGTGATCATGTACAATATACAATAATTGATCCAGAAGAAAGTGGTTTAGATCTAGAAGGCGACCATTGGTGGAACTCCGATACTGCTGATACAGGCACCGGTAATACCATGTCTTGGAAGGAACTAAACATTAAAGAAGGCTCGAGTTTTGAACCTACTATCATTCAAGGTGGGCTTAATAGCAAACAATCATGATCGCAACTAATGTTATAATTTACAATGTAATAGACTATTCTTTAAAATTAACATGAAAATTAATACATTTGGACAAGTAGAAATATCAGAAACAGAAGCGTTTGAAGCATTATACACAAAAAAGATCACAGATCTAAGTCGTGTATATATTGACGGTGAAAACGTCATTGATCAATACAACTCCGCTAAAAGCAGAAACGCTGATAAAATACCAGAACTTAAAAAACTAGAAGTTGATCTAACAGTTGATCAAAAGCTGTTCGACGAAGCTAATCAGCGTGATTGGTTTATGCCCGAAGATTACTGCCCAAATCTAATCGAGCATCTATATGGGCTATGTACCACAGACATAGAGCGAAATCGTGTAAGTGAAGAACTAGATTTGTTTATTCAACATGGCATGCTAGACCTACTATTTTATCTTAAATACTTAGTAGATACAATGCGTGGTAATAGCATTGTATGGGGTGTAGGTCGTGGTAGCAGTGTAGCAAGTTATGTGCTATACTTGTTAGGTGTACATAAAGTAGATAGTATCAAATACGATCTAGATATAAACGAATTCCTAAGATAAGGAGAATAAAATGGTTTACAGAACAATGCAGGGTCGAGAAATTGACATGGACAAATTAAGAGCTCAAAATGAGTTAATGCCAGCTATTGGTAACATGAAAGTAAATGCTCGCGGTGACGAACTAGGCCCAGGCGGCCAGATTATCCGTCGTCGTGAAGAAGTTGTAGGCGAATACTACGATACTAATCCAAATGCTCGCGGTAGTAGGACAACGGCTCCAACTCCTGACCCTACTCCAGAACCTGTTGTAGAAAAAGCGCCGCCAGCCGTAAAATCCAAGAAACTAGATTTCAACGAAGAGGAATAAATGAAAGTTACAGGAACCGTTAAGCCGTTAGGTGCTAAAGTCTTTGTCAGCGACATGGAATTTGGCGAACAAAAATCCGCAGGTGGAATTTTTATTCCCAGTGCCAACGGAAAAGCAGAAGGAATTACTCCACGTTGGGGTCGGGTTTGGGCAATTGGTCCAGATCAACAAGACGTTAAAGTGGGCGAGTGGATCTGTGTAGAACACGGTCGTTGGACTCGTACTGTAGAAGTAGAACAAGAAGACGGTTCAATCATAGAAGTCCGAATGGTTGACACCAAAGATGTTATGATGTCCTCGGACGAAAAACCTGAAGATCAAGTCTACCGCAGACTAGATTAATTGTTGACATAAATTAAATCCTGTGCTATTATAAAGCATGGGATTTAAAAAGAACTGGGACGTTGCCAATGTGGCCCAACAAGTAAACACAATGGCCTATGAATGCTCTAGCCCGTACAATGACGGATACGTTGCTTGGGGTGTTAAACAAGATCTCTATAGAATTAAGTGGTTGGTAGAAGATGCGCTAAAACGGTGTAGTACGTTCTCACCTGAAGAAGAATGGCTCAAGGAACAAGAGCAGAAAAAAATTATAAAGATTCTCAAAGATGATATTCAATAAAATTAAACAACTAAAAGCAGAAGGCCAGCGAATTGGAATTGTATTCTCTACATTTGATTTGCTACACGCAGGACATATTGCTATGTTAGCCGAAGTTAAGAATCATTGTGATTACTTAATTGCTGGACTACAAACTGATCCAACCATTGATCGCCCGGATACTAAAAATGCTCCAATTCAAAGTATTGTTGAACGGCAAATCACACTCAGTGCTACTCGTTATGTAGACGAAATAGTTGTCTATCAAACTGAAAAAGATCTAGAAGATATCTTGCTGACATTGCCTATTGATGTTAGAATATTAGGTGTAGAGTACGCAGAAAAAGATTTTACAGGCAAAGATATATGTTATGATCGAGGAATTGAAATTGTCTACAATGGACGAGATCATTCATTTAGTAGTTCAAGCCTACGCAAACGTGTAGCAGAAGCAGAAAGGAATAAACAATGAAAAATTTTACAATTAAAGAAAACGAAGCATTTAGACTTAGGGTTCAGTTACGTAAATGTCTTACTCCGTCAGATCTAAACTCCATTGAATTTATCCAAGAGAGTTTAAAGGATGGAACAGTTATTGATACATCAACCTATAACTTTTTTATGACTGATGAAGAATTAAAAACATTGGCACAAGGACTAGTAATATGAGATGGCTTAGAATAAAAATTCGTAGATGGCTTAACGATCATGAATCTATGGACGATGCGTTTGTTAATTCCAAACGTGGCAGAAATACACTTGTTGCCGCCAGAGACAGTCATGAACTAGACGGCGAACCTATTCGCTTTAACATCTTTAGAGCCAACGGTGGTACTGTGGTACAAACCCATATGTACGATAGACAAAAGGATCGTAGTTTTCAACAACTACACATTGTTGGGCATGATCAAGACCTTGGTGAAAGTTTGGGTAAAATTGTTACCTTGGAGAGTCTTCGTGGATAAGTGTACAACTTGCGGTAGAGAATATAGTATAACATGCGACTGGAATCAAGGGCGTTGTCCTAGCCATCCTCCGATTATTAATACTCATTCACTTAGATTTTATAACTTATTTCAAACAATTAAAGGATTTTTCAAACGTGGAAATTGAAGTACAACCAAAAGATACCAGCAAGGGACACTTCTATGTCAGCCTTGCTAAGAGCGCACTACGAGTAATTGCCGGCGGCAATTTAGTAATAGGTAATTTGTTTTGGGCAGGAACATTTTTAATTCTTGCCGAAGTGTTAGGCGTTGTTGAGGAACTAGTATAATGTGGTTTTTTATTCTAGGATTATTTTTAGGCGCATTCTTGGGAGTACTAGCAATGTCCTTGGCTCGTATTGCTAAACAGCCCGGTGAAGACACATCGGAACATCAATAAAATGAACATTCCGTGGTATAGAAAAGTATTGTACATTATCATTGCCCCTGTTATAATAGGAGCATGGATGATCGCAAATCCGCGGAAAGTTTGGGAACAAGCAAAGAAAGAATGGAATATTAAATGAAAGAACTTTGGGTAGAAAAATACAGACCAAAAACTATTGAAGACTATGTGTTCAAGGATGAGGCACAGAAACGTCAAGTAAAGTCTTGGATCAAGGAAGGTAGTATTCCACATCTGTTGTTTAGTGGTAGCGCAGGTATTGGTAAGACAACACTGGCAAAAGTCTTGCTTAATGAACTAGACATCGAAGACTATGATGTGTTAGAAATTAATGCCAGTCGTGAAAATAGTGTAGACGTTATCCGCGATAAGATCACAAACTTTGTACAGATGATTCCGTTTGGCCCATTTAAGGTTGTACTGTTAGATGAGGCAGACTACTTGACATTAAACGCACAGGCTATTCTGCGTGGATTGATGGAAACGTATTCTAGCACAAGTCGATTCATCCTAACTTGTAACTACCCTAACAAGGTTATTCCTGCGTTACACAGTCGTTGCCAAGGCTTCCACGTTGAGAAAACTGATCAAACAGAATTCACTGCTCGTGTTGCTACAATCCTAGTAACTGAAGGTATTGAGTTTGATTTAGATACACTTGACACTTATGTCAAACTTACATATCCAGACCTGCGTAAATGTATTAATCAAGTACAACAAAATGTCACAGAAGATAACGGCCTAGCAAGTCCCACAGCAGGCGACAATGATTCCAGCGATTACAAAATCGAAATGGTTGAGTTGTTTAAAAAGGGCAAGATCAAAGAAGCACGTACATTGCTATGTGGTCGTGCTCGTCCAGAAGAGATGGAAGAACTGTATACCTGGATGTATAACAATTTAGATTTGTTTGGTGAAACTGAAGAAAAGAAAGATTCAGCATTACTAATTATTAAACAAGGTCTAGTAGATCATACATTGATTGCTGATCCAGAAATTAATCTAGCCGCAACATTAGTAAAATTAGCTAGACTACAATAATAAGAAACCGTATAACACAAACTTGCAGGTCAAAGTGTTATACGGTTTTCTCTTGGGTCTAAGTTAAGTGTTAATCGCTATCAGTCTCCTTATAGATCGATAAAATTTCTCTAACCACAGGATGTCTTTCAACATCCCTTGTTCCAAACTGTGCCATAGCTATCATACGATAATCACCTCCTTGGCCGTACAATGAGCAAAATTCTAACAGTCCGTTCTCGCTCGGACGATCAGCTTGGTTTAAATCCCCTGTTACTACCATTCTAGAATTTTCTCCTAGTCTAGTTAGCAACATCTTCATCTGTGAGGGTGTGGCGTTCTGCATTTCATCTGCAACAATGAAAGCGTTTTTAAACGTTCGGCCACGCATATAGGCCAACGGTGATATTTCAATCACCCCATCTTCTAACATTTCTGCTATCTCTTTTGGATGATAATATTCCTCAAATACATCCATAATCGGTCTTGTCCAAGGTTCCATTTTTTGATTTAATGTACCCGGCAAAAAACCATGCTCCTCGTCAACGCTTACAGCTGGCCTAGTAATGATAATTTTGTTAACCACCCCCTCTTTAAATAGTTTAATGGCCATTTGTACACCCATCATTGTTTTACCCGTACCCGCAGGTCCGATGGCAAAAACAATGAATTTCTTGGGATTTTTTAACAATTCTAGATAGTTTTCCTGCGAAACATTCCGTGGAACTATAAGGACTTGTTGCTTTCTTTTTAAGTAAGGCTTGATTTGAATCAAGTTACTTTGATCCTGTGCGAATCGCTGGTCACGAACCACATTAGAATCTCTTTCTCGTCTTCTGGCTTTAGGCAATTTTACACTCCATTTCTTGAAGATCGACCTGCCTAATATTTACAGTCAAATCGTAAAACCTGTGGGAAATGCGTTAAAAATGAGTCACAGCTAAAAAACATAAATATAACAATGAGAGAACCATTATGCACCACGATATAGTTGATGTGATCAAGAATCTTCAAACTCTTAGCGAGAATAACAGCGCATTTAAAGTTGTCAAAGACTTTGAACGTGTGTTAGATGAACTTGATGTTTATGTTTTTAAAAACTGGGAAGAAGGCGAACTAATCAGAGGACCCGAAGTAGGACGCTATTCAGTTAAATGTACCTTTATGTGGGACGCTGATGAGATGCCTGACCCCAAAGGTGGTCAACGTCTAGGCGACTACGGTTGCGAAGTTGTCTATGCCAAAGAAAATATTCTTATGCCACGTAAGATCAAAGATCCCAGCGATTTCCGTCCCGGTACAAAGAAAGGTAAAATTGACGCACACCCTATCTGGACTGTGACAATCGATATGCCTAAGAAATTGATGCAGGATGTATTCACAGGCAAAGAAAATCAAGAGAATAATAAAATGGCTGAACTGATGCGTTATAATCAATCAGCACCATTGTCAACAGACGAAGTAGCACAGGAGGCACAGGCAGATGTCGAACAACCAGCACCACCACCAGCAGCTTAATGAAGGTCTAAGATCAGGCGATCTTAAAAACCTAGTTAATGATCTATTCACAGTAGATCAATACAGAAGCAAGATGGGTGAAGATAAAGACATTGTTGTTTTAGGATTCCGTGTCAAAGAAAAACATCCAGCAACTGATCTAATGGAGTTCATTGAAAAAGGTTATCCTTTTATCCTTGACGCAGACATTAGCGCAGGTGAAGAAAACGACGGACAATATCAAGTGTTTGTTGAAATGGAAAGAACTACAGATCTTCCTAATCAACTTACAGAACTGTTAGGCGGAGTAGGTCAACTATGTGGCCATAGAAACTGGAAATTCCGCTATCAGAAATCCCCTAGCAGTGTTGCCTTTGATGCCAACAATGTTATGGAGCATATCCCCACAACACCAGAAGAATACGAAGCAAAGATATTAGAAATTAAAAATGTTGATGTTTCTGAATTCTTCGACCAAGGCGCTGTTGATGTTAGTTTAGATGAAAACAATATAATAACATTTAAGCGTCCATGGGCAGGTGATATACAGGCAGAGTTTGTTGCTATTGGTCAATTTGACGATGTCAAAGAGACTGTGCCGGGTAAACTTAGCCTAGATGAAACTAGCCAAAGTCAGATGTTCTTTTTGGCCAAGTATCTAGGCAATTACGACATCAATAAAATTGGTGATAAATTTTTAATTAGGAACGGTGACCGCGCCATGGTCATTGCTAAAAATAGGTGGTAACATGTGGCAAATTACTTGGATGTTAAGTTTCTTACCAGACTGGTTCTGGATACTGCTTTTAATTTCTAGTATCGTAGCAATCGGATTATCAAAGTTTATAGCACTATATAAACTACCACTCAGGTGGGGCGGTCTAGCAGGCTTGATTATCAGCATTTGGTTCTTAGGTGCGGCCAGCAATGAAGAAAAGTGGCAGGTACGTGTTAAAGAACTAGAAGAAAAATTAGCTGTAGCAGAGAATAAGAGTCACGAAGAAAATGTAAAGATCGAAGAAAAGATTGTTACAAAAACCAAAGTGATCAAGGAAAAGGGCGATGACATTATCAAGTACATTGATCGAGAACTTGTTAAAAATAATGAAATCATCAAGTATGTAGAAAATTGTCCTGTACCTAAAGATGTTATAGATATTCATAACTCAGCTGTTAGAATGAATAGAGCAGAAGGAGAAAAGAAATGAAAAAACTTATTCTTATCCTAGCTGTATTTTTAACTGCGTGTTCTACAACTGTGCCTGTTAAACAAAAGTTTCCAGAGGCACCTGCTAAGTTAATGACTAAATGTCCTAACTTAGATGAAGTAGCTCCAGGCACAACTGCCCTGTCAGATCTACTAAAAGTTGTAGTTAAAAATTATTCCACTTATTATCAATGTGCTGTGATTGCAGATGGTTGGCAAGAGTGGTATCAAATACAAAAAATTATTTCAGAGGAAGCTAATAAGTAATGTCGAATTTTATTTTATCAAGAGAGCAACTGGCTCAACTATTACCAGGCAATCCATATTTAGATCATTGGTATCACGCTTTAGAACAAGCATTGCCAGATTATGATATTAATACTCCGCCTCGTGTAGCGGCTTTTATTGCCCAATGTGCTCACGAAAGTGGAGGCTTTAGAGCATTAAAAGAAAACTTAAACTATCGTGCTGTAACATTACGCAAGGTATTTCCTAAGTATTTTCCCAATGATGATATTGCTAACCAATACGCACAGAAGCCAGAGATGATTGCTAATCGTGTCTACGGCGGACGTATGGGTAACGGTCCAGAAGCATCAGGTGATGGATTCCGTTATTGCGGTCGTGGTCTAATTCAATTAACTGGCAAACATAACTATCAGAACTTTGCTGACAGTATCGAAACACCAGTAGAAGAAATTCCAGAATATCTAGCAACTTTTGAAGGTGCTGTACAAAGTGCCTGCTGGTTCTGGGAAGCCAATAATTTAAACCAATGGGCAGACGCTGGTGATATTTTAACACTGACTAAACGTATCAATGGGGGCACAATTGGTTTAGAAGATCGTAAGAAACATTACGAACACGCACTACACGTTTTAGGAGCACATTAATATGGAAAAAAGTCAGTTACTAATATTTGCTAATATATCTGCAATTACCTACGATGATCCAAAAGTATCTAAAAGCAAGTTTAAAACTCTAGGATACACTATTGTTGAATTCTTTGACATTGACAACGCACAAGCATATCTTCTTAAAAGCAGTGATGGTACACATGTTTTAAGTTTTAGAGGAACTGAAGTGTCTGAACCTTCTGACATATTAGCTGACTTAAAAGCCGGCAAGAATATTGAACCCATTGGTGGCAAGATCCACGTTGGCTTTAAAGGTGAGATCAACAAGTTGTGGCCCACGATAGAAAAAGCTGTGGCTAACATAGATAGTCTTTATGTAACAGGACACAGCTTAGGTGCCGCAATGGCAACAATTGCCTCAGGTAGAATGCAGTCCAAGGTAATAGCCTTGATTACATTTGGCTCACCTAGAGTTGGCAACAAAGAATATGTTAATAGTTTAACAGTTACACATTACAGAGTGCAGAACAATTGTGATGATGTAACCAAGGTTCCTTTTAAACTTATGGGATTTGCACATCACGGAACACACTTATACATGAATTATTATGGTGCGTTTAGAAATCTAACACCATGGCAGCAAGTAAAAGATATGGTTCGTAGTAGAGCAAAAGCCTATACAAAAGGGCAAAAATTTCTTGGTGCTTATGATCACATGATGGATAACTATATCGCTAAATTAGGAAAATTAGGAGAAAATTAATATGTCAGAAGAAAAGAAACCTTTATCACGTTCAGAACGTGAAGCACAGATCAAAGACAAAGCAGGTCTTGTTATTGTTGTTATGGCTTTATTTTTAGCCGCTAACACATATATTGCCAACGGCTTTAGTAGCACAGCACAGACTAAACTACTACAGGCCAGCAACACCTATGGTTTTTATCAAAGCAAATCAATCAAGCAAACTCTTGCTGAAGGTCAGCTAGAAGAAGCTAAAAAAGGCACAGACAAAGAACGCATTGCTAAACTAGAAGCAAAGATTGCTCGCTATGAAAGTGAACCAGAAACAGGCGAAGGTAAGAAAGAATTGCTAGAAAAAGCAAGAGCACAAGAAGCCGCACGTGAAGAAGCTAGGGCACACGGTCCATGGTTAACATTCTCCGGCATGTTGTTCCAGTTGGCCATTGTTCTTTTATCTGCCAGTATTTTAGCAGTTAATAACAAAATGTATAAGGCTAGTTTAGGTGTTGGAGCACTTGCCGCATTGTTAATGGCCCAGGGCTATTGGCTGTGGTTCTAAATAAATAAACATACACTATAACGGAGCAAACACTAAATGGCAACGGCAGAAGAATACGAAAAGATGAGCACATCGGAAAAGAAAAAAGA
>Ga0209599_10001336_pt1 | contig 11994 bp, 11 predicted proteins | sample Shrwel_input2_FT_FD_187534 | JGI IMG/M metagenome (GOLD analysis project Ga0209599, IMG submission 187534) | Subsurface microbial communities from deep shales in Ohio, USA - Utica-3 well 1 S input2 FT (SPAdes) (version 2) ... | reverse complement strand
TTTGTTGTTAGTGGGGCACCATTTGGTCCTCCACCTAACTCAATAACAGGATCTTGAACAACTAAATTATTGACGTTAACATAACTTATGTTACCACCAACTGTTAAGTTACCCGCGATACCTGCATCACCTGATACAGTTAAGCTAGTTAAGTTACCAAGACTTGTGATATTTGGCTGTGCATTTGTATAAACTGTGCTTGCAACTAACGCATTGCCTACTTGTCCAGTTACATTAGCACCTACAATATTTGACAATCCACTAGCATCGCCGCTTAAGTTACCACTAAAACTTATACTAGTAGCATTAGCACTAATTGTTTGAGCACCTAAAATAATTGAATTACCAGCTAGATATAAATCCTTAAAACGATTTGTATTGTTACCCAAATCATATGTTATGTTAGCATTGGGTGTTATATCACCACCTACGACTAATCCAGTTAGTGTACCAACACTAGTTATGTTTGGTTGTGCGTTTGTTGTTACAGTACCTGCTGTATTAGCACTTTCAGATGTGTTAGCAAATGTTGCGTTTGCTACTGCTCCAGAAACATTACTACCTGCTACACTATATGCTTCTCCTGCAAAGTTTGCATAATTGGCATTATCAACATTATTGACTGTAACCCATGCTAAATTAGTTGCACCATCAGTACCTAATACTTGTCCATTAGTACCATCGTAATTTGGATACAACAAATTTTGTATTTTAACGTTTGCGGCGTTGATTGTGATTTCATTACCAATATCACTACTATTACTACCAATTTGAATTACGCCACCGGGGCCGCTACCTTCACCATTATAATTACTAGATAATACAATTTTTTGTGTGTTATCATCAGCAACAATATCATTTAATCTAGTAGTGCCATTAATTCGTAAAGCACTGAATGTTACAGAATCAGTAGTATTTAAATTTTGATCGAATGGGTTACCTGAAGGTGCCCAAACACCATTTCCATACAACACATTTGATGTAGAACCATCTAAGTTTACTGTAGCAATGTTTCCTATTCCAGATACATTGGCGACTGCAACGCTATTTGCTGTATTAGCAACGTTTGCGTTGCCAGCAAAGTTAGCAAAATTTGCAGTTGGTGCTACAATTCCAGTTAATTGACTACCGTTACCTATAAAATAATTAGCAACAATATTGCCATTAGCCGTTAATACATTGCTACTGTAGTTAAATTTAAGTGCGTCACTTGCGCCAGCATTGCCTAATTGATTAAACAATACTGCTGTATTTGTTCCCGGAACTGTAAGATTACCGCTAATGTTACCAATAACGTTACCAAGAAAGAACGGAGCAGTAATGTTGCCGCTACTTGTTAACGTAGTTAGTGTACCTAAACTAGTGATGTTAGGTTGAGCAGAAACTGTTACGTTACCTGCAAAATTTGCAAAGTTTGCAGTTGGTACATTACTTATTGTACCGATTGCCGCACGACTAATCTGCACTTGCACATTAGGTGGTGGAGTTAATGCAACTTGTACATTGCCTGTGTTTGTTACGATTACTTGATTAGCCATATTAATAATTGATTACCCCATCTGAATTTACCAAGAACAATAAAAATACTGCTTGGTCATATGCTGGTTGACTACCAACTGCTGGGAAACTTATCTTTATTCTACCCGTGAAACATGCTGGTTCTGCGGCAGATATATCTAAGTCTGGATCTCCTGCGATCAAGTCCCATGTATCATCATCTACAGTTAATGTAAAAGTACCTGCAGTTGTATTGATGTTAGTGATTGGTAATACTATTGGAGTGGGTGCTACACGATTCATACGCATTGTGCCAGTTGCAGTAGTTAAGTTAAATATACCACCACCTTGTGTAGCACTGATTGTAAATGTAGTTTCAGTTATGATTGTTTTTACATAGTATGTTGTGTTGATCGCAACACCACCAAAGACTGCTCCAACAAACTGTACAGGTTGATCTACGAATAGATCGGCAGTTGTAGTACATGTAAATGTATCATTTGTAGTTTCTGCGCTTGTGATAGTTGTGATGAGAGGAACTAATGGGTAATCATAGATTTTGAAGTCTATACCAGTTCTGCTGTCTTGATAGTCTACAATTGCTCTGCGAACGATTTGTGCATTGATAGTAGCACCAGTCAAGTTTACCGGTGTTGTGCCAGTTTGCCATCCACTTGTATAACTTGTGATGGTTGACCATTCAAAGTTCCAAAAGTCTTTTTGGTTATAAATTAAGTTTTGCGCTAATACTTGTGCGTCAAAACCTGCCACTTGGTTAAGCGTGGCTTGCGTGAATTTTGCCATTCTATTTTCCTCTGCTGTCTCGCATCTTAACGAACTACTGCTGACTCGCGGCAGTTCGTGTGTGTGATATTGTATTTATGCTTTTTTAAAAAACATAATTGGTTGCATTAGCTTGAGTACCAAAGTTAGTAATACCAATATTATTTTGGCTACTATCAACTATCGGAGTGTTAATTCCAGTAACTGTTGAATAATCAAAGTGTAGTAACATTTGTGTGTCACTATCAGGAATAAATGGACTTGTATCTAATGTATAACTTGCACCGCTATAGCGGTTGACTGTACTGATCCTAACTTCATCAAAATACACAAGTTGAGAAGGTGTTTGATTTTGTGGAAAGAAAGAAAAATTTACACTGTTATTGTAAGTAAAGGTAGAACTTGTAAAAGTTTGTGAATTAGAATAAGATCCTGTAGCATTTTTTTGTATATTTTGTCTATTCCCATTTACATACATTGTAATAGTAGTTGTTCCGGCAGTTGTAGTAAAAACTAATGCAACTCCATACCAATTACTATTAGTAATAACTCCGGTATTTGTTCGAAAACTTGCACCGGGTGTTCCAGGAAAAGCAAAATTTAATCTACCTGAGCTATCTACAAAAGTACGAGCATATGTAGGAGGAAATCCTGTATTGAAATTTCCTATCCATATGGGCCCTGATCCATTAGTTAAGCTAGTATAATTAACTCTGTATTCTAAGGTATATCCGGTACTATTAGTAACATCTAATACGCTATTGGGTACTCCTAATGAATAGAATCCATATGGTGTACCTGCACCAGTCGTACTAGGAAAATAACGACTACCCGAAAATATTGTTTGAGCACTATGATTATATGTCAACGCCCCCAAAGATGCTGTGATTGGCATTATACGTATCCTGTTTTACTTGCTAATACGTTGTATGTATTGGCTGCTGTTTTTAAAATATTAAAAGTATACACATCTTGTCCATTAACAGTTCCCGTCGACGGAGCTCCTGGAAAGACCCAATATGGTGTAATAGTTGTTCCATCGATGGAAATAACGTTTGCATAGTATCCATCTATACCATTAATATTTATAAAAGTACAAGTCATACTCTGATTACTATTCATAATAGAATTCAATGTAGTTGAACTGTTACCACGAATATTTAATGTAAAATTGCCAACAGCATTTGAAGTATTCAACAAAATTGCTTGCGTTAATATATCATAATTAACAGTGCCTGTTGCCGCGGTCGCATTAGAAACAAACTTTTCTTTTGCTTGTTGAATACTAGTCGTACCGGTAGTAGCAATATTTCCAGTAACACTTAAACTTGTTAATATACCTAAACTTGTAATATTTGGTTGAGCAGAATTAACAACATTACCAGCAAAGTTTGCGTAATTGGCGTTACTAGAAATAACAGCATTACCGGCAAAGTTTGCATAGTTTGCATTTGCAACATTAAATGTTCCAGTAATATTACCAACTACGCTTAAGCTACCAGGTATATTAACATTACCACTTACTTCATTAAATGTAAAACCTGTGTTGCCACCAAACGTGCCATTATCATTATATTGAATTTGTGTATTGCTTCCACCCGGTGCACCATTACCACCGCCGCCAGCCGCTGCCCAATCTAAATTACCAGTACCATCAGTCTGTAATACATATCCGTTTGTACCACCAGTAATTTTTAGATTAGCAACATTGCCCAATGCTAAATTGCCACTGGTATATGTTGCAGTTGGAATGCCGGCTAATAAACTACCGTTATTATATTGTAGTTCACCAATATTACCACCAGCACCAGGACTAATACTAGGATTAATAGTTAACTGTATATCAGTTGGCGTAAATGTTATATCGTTAGGTTCTACAGTAAAATTAATACTGTTATTACTAACTGTAAAATCTAAATTTATATCAGACATTATTGATACCTTACGATCATTCCAATTGGTTCTTTACTTACACTTACTCTTGTACTTAATGCGTCAGTGCGTGTTACAGTTAACGTAACAATAGCAATGTTTGTATTTGCCGCACTATTAGCTAATGTAATTGTTGGACCACCACCAGTAGCGCCAGTTAAGTCTGCTGGTATATACAAATAACCAATGCCAGTTGCTGGAGTAGTGAACGCCGCTGTTAAATTACCACCGGTATATGTGTTACCACTTAATGATAAGTTACCCACTACAATTTCTGTTGGTATGGCAGCATTATATGTAATGTTATCAGCAACATAATATTTTACACCGGTGCCCAATGTCCATGCAGTTGTATTGATTGGACTACCTACACTATCAGTAAACTGAAAAGGAAAAGTATACGCTTCCCCTGTGTATATCTCTATACATTGCATCTCTGTGCCGGCGATTGTGATCGTCTTTGATCCGTTTAATAGTAAACTCATTTTATTTCCTTATTGTTTCTGGATCGATGCCTTCAGCTACCAATCTGTTTTTTATTTTATTCACTTGTTCATAGTATCTACTAGTACCATTTGTTTGATGAATATCATAGTCTTTTGCATAATCTATTAGTTCATCAATAGGTCCACTATTGATGAGTGATTCGATCTCTTGCAGTTTTTCATGTAATTTAATTGCGTTAAACATTTTATCTTATATCTATTTATTATTTTTTGCTTTTACTCATTGAGATACCACCTTCGACAAAATCTACCTTAGCTGAGTTGAATAATCTAATTACTATTCCGCCACCATCTATAATAGTACCACCAAATAAAACTCTTTCTAAATCTATAACAAATGGTACGCCGGCAAACAATTGATAGGTAGTATAATACTCTGCTTCAGTTAAAATCAATCCTGGATTGCTAGAAAAAGTAACAAAAGGACTTAACTGTATTGCACAATCTGCATTAGAAATACAAGTAGCGTTCCAATTGATAGCTAATTGTTCATATGTTTGAACTGGTACGCTAGTTTTTTTATAATCAACTGCATACCAATTTAAATCACCATTATATATATTTAAATATCCAGAAAAAGGTGGTGTCATCACCGCAGTACTATTTGTTGAATAGCCCATGCCAGTAGTAGCATTACCAGACCACCATGGATTAAATCCACCAGTACCAGAATATACAGAAGATATAAATTTTGGACTATCTAAGTTTGCAGTGTTTATGTTACCAAATGTGTTTATATTTACTGGCAGTGTAGTTACGTTTCCGATAAGATCAGAAACTTCATAATTATATGAACCTACATTGGTAGAAACCAAAGCACTATTACCTATTTGATTGTACCCAACACCACCGTTACCAGTGTTGCTATTCCAATTAGTTACACTAGGTCCGCCCCACACAAAGCCCGCGCTACTATTACCTTGTTTACCTGCAATGTCATTCCGTGCAGTAGCACTCCAATAGTATGTTCCTGGATTTAAGTCAGCAACGTTAATTGTAACTGTGCTATTTGCACTGTATGGTGTACCATCACCGATTTGCACACTACTATATGATTCATGTGTTTGTAAATTGCTACTGTTACCAACGTTGAAATCCATGTACAATGTAGTGCCCGATGTTGGTACATTGCTACTTACAGTAAAGTAATTAATTGCACCATTAGCAATAGGACCATTCAATACTATAGGAGTTGTTGGTCTATCAAAGATATTCGGGTCAGTTAATCCAGTGTTGCTTGATTCAACAAAGTCTTGTATTGGATCATCAGCATAGACTGTACTATTATATTCAAACGCAGTAATACGTGCGCCTAAGCTGCCATCATCTAGTTTAGCTTCTTGTACTTGCGATACACGGAATAGTTTACCATAACCACTGTTAAACGCTTCCCAACCATATGGTACATATGGCACTGTAATCACATCACCAGCTTGTACTTGTATACCACTATAGTCTAATGTAAAGTCAATAACTAAGTCTTCACGACTTTGTAGCATTCTACGCAAACCAAGATATGTTGATTGCAAATAACTATTAACTTGTGGAAACTGAACTGTTAGTTTGTTCTCTGGTTCGTTATAACTCATAACTTCTGGAGCAAAGTCAATTAAGTTTATAACCTTAAAGTTTGTTTGATCGTTAACTTGATTGTCAGGGAACTGAACTTCAAGTTGATTATATGCGTTGTTTAAGTCAATTGGATTGACGTTGATACCACTAATCAATACACTATCAGTTACCTGATATAAACCAGCTATTGTTGTGCCATCCCAATCATATGGTCTGTTGACAACTACTGTCCATTCACCTGTCAATTCGCTGTACTGCAACCAACTGTCACAGGCATCAACTAATTCTTGCAAGTTGTTAAGACAATTTTGACCTGTGTTGACAGGACCATTAATACGATATCTTGGTCGTGTTGCTGTGCCACCACCTACTGGAATGTAATCAACCAATTCGTCACTGTAGTCATTCAATGAAACAAAGCTGGCTGAATTTATAAATTGCAAAGCACAACCATATCTATCGTTTATCATGTAATCTAATAACACATCACCCGGCTTAGTTATGCTGTTAGTTAATTCTACATTCATTTGTTCTAAACGAGTTGTATTAGCATTTGCATCATAACTTACTTTAACAATTAAAAACGCTGTGTTTGCCATTTGCGCTGATTGTCCACCATCAGTATAGATAGGACCATTCCAACGTTGGTTTGCTGGAATAGAACTATCACTCAATAATGTAATTGCGTTCGTGCCACCTGTGCTGATACCACTTGCAGATCCATTAGGAAATTTATAGATGTAAATTTTACCATTAACTGACTCGTCAAGTTGCACTGGATCACTATTAGTTTCCAATCTAATAACTTTTGCGGTATCAGTGCCATCAAATACAACTTTCTTTCCAGCCCAATAAATATCACCAAATGTGTATGTGTTACTACCTGTTACTTCTGCTAACGCACAAACATACCACATAGTCTTTTGGTCTTCACTAATCTTTGCATCAGTGATGATTGGAGCCAAATATGCTGTACCATATGATACTGGTAGTTTGTTGTTACTTGCTGGTGGTAATTGAACACGACTACCAGCATCGCTTGTGCCGGCGGCTGTCCTACCTGCTTTATTGGCAACAAGTTTAGTAATACCAATTGTTAATAATGTGCGTGCGGCAAAGCCTGCGACTGCACCAAATATACCCCCGCCTACTGCCGCACTAACTGCGGCTGCTACTGCTGTAAAAACTGGCATCTTGTTATACGCTCCATGTTGTTTCTATAGGTCTAAATCCAAAACGACTGTAATCTAAATTTTGACCATTCATTTGACTAATTGTGTATGAGAACAGTTTATCACTGTCTTTTAGGTCATCACATAGTTCAGTGTATTTCTGAAGCAAGCGATAGCCTGCTGTACCACCACGATGTTCTGTATCTACCCAATAAGCAATTTCATTCATAATCATTTTTGTATTGTCCCACAAGAATGGAACTTTAACTGCTAATAACATTCCTACAAGATGATTTGGTTCTTTCTCAGCAACTAGTGCCATTCCTCCACCAATCAATATCATTGTAAGAATTCTTAATCCTGCTTCTTCATTTGTTACATCTAATCCCTTAATTGATCCACTGTCATGGTAGTTCCACAACATTCTTTTCAATTCTGGGATATCAAATTTATTTGCTAATCTAACTTTCATTTGTTAATATCCACTTGTTTGTGTTGATTCATTTGTTATTTGTGACTCTTGCGCTGCCGCACTATTTGTAGACGCTTTCTTCAACGGTGCTTTACCAAAGTCAAAGTTTTGATCGCTGATACTGTATATATTGTTCATTGAACTATCAGTACTGTTAAACACTTGCCAACTTGCTGGATTAGTCTTACGACCAGCGATACGATTCTCTAATACACTCTTAAAACTGCTTGCGTTAACTGTAACGGTGAAGTTGTCAGTATCTTCAATTAATTGTAAATCTTCTCCGATATTATAGCTTGTAACTATGCCCGTAAAGCGATGTGCAGTGTTTGCTAATACATAATTGTTGTTGTAGAAACCTCTAGTGATTTCAATCTTACTGCCCTTAATCTTCGTACCTAATGCCGCATATATGTTGTTACCATCGATACCACTTAATGTAATTGATGTATCTGCACTGGTTGTGCGAAGGTCACGTTGCTGTACACCAACTGCAAGTAGTCCACCTAATGGTGTATATACCTGACCATCGATTGTTTCTTCTTGGTATGCACTACTAAAAGTATAAACACTTGTGTTTGCTGAGTTGCTTACATCATTGTAGATTGTAAGTTTAATAAACTCAGCATTGATGACTAATAACTTATTACCTGATACTGCTGGTATATTTTCCATTACGCGGCTCCTACCCATTCATAAAGTTCAAAACTATCACTAAATTCAAGTAACGCATTGTTAGTTGTTGTAGTGCCATTACCAACATAACCACCTACAGTTAACTTGTATGTTGGCATGTTAGGACAGAACATACGGAACTGACAGTTGTTACCAACGATGATACCTAAACCAGTAAGTGTACCAGTTAGTATGTTTGGTCTACTTGTTGTAACGACTACTGTTGATCCACTACCACGCAATACTTGTGTTGTGCTAGTGAATGGGTATGGATATTGATTTGATGATCCAATCTGTATCAAATCGTTTGGTTGAAATATAACTGCTGTACTTGCCGCAGTGATACCACTAACGTTTAATGTTAGTGTATTGCCTGTCCAACTAGTAACAGCTATCGTTGCTAATTGACCACTAGTCATTGCACCTTGATAGCTAAACATCCAATTGAATGCGGCTAGATTACTGAATGTAACTACTTGTGGTGTAGTTCTGTCTAATGTATCTAATGCTTCCATTAATGCACGACCTTCACTATAACGAAAACTGTTTGGAACATCTAATGTAAACTTCCATGGATTCTTTGTAGGTGTTTGACTTACTCTAGGAATCTCGTTTCTTGTGTATTGTATACCAACTACTTTACGACGGTCAATCAATAGACCATTACTAGCATTAATAATTGTTTGTAAACCTGACATCTTTTATTCCTTATCTGTTACCATATGGTAATTCTTTTTGAGCCATTTGTATTGTGCCCAGCATTGTCTTACGATTCTCAGCAAAGAATGTAGCAACACTTCTAGCGTCAATTGCTGATACGTTATAAACATAATTGTTATTGATAGTTTGACTACCACCGCCTAATTGATTGTTAGGTACAATTGTACCTGCAGTCTTTGGTACGAATAACTCAGGACCTTTCTCACCAACAATACTTGGCTTGTTGATTGGGGGCTGTCCACCATTAGCAAAACCAAACAATGATCCTAAGAATGATCCTGCTCCACTTATCGCCATTGCGGCTTGTTTCTTCAATTCAATTCTTAGCAAATCTTTGATGATAGAGTTAGCCATATCTTTGAAGCTGAACTTACCACTTTCAACAAACTTATCAATAGCACTATTCATACCATTTGTAACTGCATTAAATTGTTCACCTGCCATCTTAGCGGCATTAGTTGCACTATCCATATAACTATTGAATGCATCTTTCCAGCCAGTAGCCCATGTACGGCTAACACCTAAATTAGCTGATTGTACATTAGCAATATCTTGGTATCGTTGAGCAATCAATGCAAGACCATCAGCTAACTTCTTAGCATCTTCTGCACCCATATCTTCAGCACTGAATTGCTCACTGAATGCACGACCTGCTTCTAATGCGGCTTTACGGGCATTCTCTTGTATCTGAGCAAATTGTTTCTCAAGTGGTGAGCGTTTCATCTGAGCACCCTCAAACTCTGCTTCACCTATTTGACTTTGTGTTTGTTGACGAATCTGTAACAATGATTGGTCGTAAGCAATTTGTTTTTGCAATGCTTGATTGATACGCTCAATGTTGTTTAGTCTATCTTGTTCTAATAATTTTAAGCCATGCAATCCACTCATAGCCTTACTAACACGGGCAACATCTATTTCTGATTGTTCTTGTATCTTTTTAATTTGAGCATCATAAACAGTAATAAGTCCTTGCTCGTCTTTGCCCAATGCTTGCTTTGCTAATCTTAACTTATCTGATTCAGAAGCGGCACGTTTGTAAATTTCTTCTTGTGCTCTAATGATATCTGCTTCTTCTTGGCTCTTACCAACAAGCATCTTCTCAACGTTGATGTTATCTACTAGTTGATTGTTCTGATCTTTAAATGCTTTGGTAATGTTTTGAATCTCTTGACGCTTTTTAGCTAATGCGTCTGTTACTTCACGATTAGCCGCTGATTCTGCACCAGCACCCGCGCCCGCGCCTGCACCCGCGCCTGCTTCTGGAGCTTTGGTGTCGTTTCCACCTAGTCCCATAAAGCCGGCGACTGCTCCACCTATAGTACCAATCATTGTGCCAACGCCACGCAACGCTGTCATTAGTTTACCATTGGCTGCAAAACTTAGTGCGGCTTTTTCTGCGCTGGCGGCCGCGGCTGTACCAAATCCTGCAAAGTAAGTTCGTAACTGTGCTACAGCAGGACCAACTGCGGCTATACCTCTGGCAAACATACCAAAGAAACGAATAACTGCCATTGCGGCTGCGCCACCAAATACAGCAAGTAATACTACGCCTATTGTCTTAACGATAGTCACTAATTTTTCAATGTTTTGACCACCATCACTAATCTTGTTAACCATTTCAACTAATGGAGCTGTAACTTGCAAGAATGCAATTTTCAGATCCATCATTGATTTAGCCATTTTATCGTTTAATGCGGCTGCTTCTTTAATTGATTGACCATACTTGTCACCTGATCCTGCGGCTTGATTGAGTTTGTCAACCATTTCTCTTGGGTCAACTGTTCTAAAACTCTTACCAAAGATATCCATCTTTAATGCGGCTTCACGACTCTTATCAGTGATTTTATCGAAACCTTGCAAGGCTTTTGATAACAAATCAGTTTCACTTAATGTGCGTAAGTCTTGTAGTGTTACACCCAATTCAGCAAAGGCACTTTGTGTTTTTAAACTACCTTGTGCGGCTTCATCAATACTTTGTGTGAATTTAACAATGCCACCTGCCATTTGATCGGCTTGGCCACCGGCTGCAACTAATGCATCTTGATATTCAAGTAATCTACCAATAGCGATACCTGTAGCGTTTGACAAATCAGATAAATCATCAGCCATCATAAGTGCTGAACGACCAAACGCCGCAAAGCCTACGCCAGCCAATGCAGTTTTTAATCCGCTAAATCTTGTACCAAGACCTTGCAGTTTTTTATCTAATGTATCTAATTGACCTAAGCCATTTACGCTTACATTAATATTTGCGGTTGCTGTTGACATTTATTATTTCCCTTTAACGATTTTATCCACACGCTGTTGAATAAATTCTTCTGTTGGTTTAGTCATACCTTCTGGGGCTTGCTCACTGCCTCGCATCCCTCTACTTGTCATATGACGACCTTTATCTAACACTTCAGCATATTGGTAATTTGCTTGAATTGTATTTCCTTTTAGTTTGGTATTGCGTTTTGCATTACCAGAGCGAACGGGAGTTTGCTTTAGAAAAAATTGGTAGGCTTCTTTAGGGATGTTGTTCAATTCTTTTTTCATCTTTGACAACATCTGACTAACATCACCTTTAAACGATGCATCTAAATTAACCATTGTTCATTTCCTTATTCTTTCTAAGCATTTCCATCAATTCATCTTGTGTATAGTCTGGTATTGGTTCTTTACC
>Ga0209599_10001335_pt1 | contig 11994 bp, 5 predicted proteins | sample Shrwel_input2_FT_FD_187534 | JGI IMG/M metagenome (GOLD analysis project Ga0209599, IMG submission 187534) | Subsurface microbial communities from deep shales in Ohio, USA - Utica-3 well 1 S input2 FT (SPAdes) (version 2) ... | reverse complement strand
GTAGTAATTGTACCAGTTATTAATGTTGCAGATAGATTACCTGCTTGTAAATTACCCGAAGCTGTGATTGCGTTAGTTGTATTGTTGAATACAAAAGCCGCGCTACCATTAGCAACACCTTGATCGTTATACTGAATCTGTGTATTAGAACCGCCGGCTGCCGCTGAGTCAACTCCAAAATATACAGTACCGTTACCATATGTTTTTAAAACTTGTCCAGATGAACCACCTGTAATTGTTAAGTTTGCTATACTACCTAAGTTTACTGCACCGGTAAAAGACCCTGCATTTGCTTGAATGTTACCTAAACTACCATCATCCAATTTTACCTGTAGATTTCCACTGGTATCGACAAACAGGGTCGCTTTCCCTGCATCTGGATTTGGTATTGAATTAGCGGCTTTTTCTAATAAAATAATCATATTCGTTCCTATTACACTTATTTATCTTTAATGGTAGTACACACCATTAGTTTTATTTTGTCCATTTTACGCATATGTAGCACTCAATGTATACCATTGTATTGTGTTTCCAGCTACGAACTGTAATCTTCCGCCCGCACCTAACGAGTATGCTACGTTTGCTGCCTGTGAATTAATTACACCATTAGTTGCTGGATAAACTGCTAATGTGTTTCCACCTGCATTGATAACTGATATCATCATACCACCGACTGCTGTGGGCAACACTACACCTGTACCAGAATTAGTTGTAGTTACGATATTTATTGACGTTGTTAATGCAGTAGCATTACTTTGTTGAGTACCTGCGGCTGTTATGCCTGTAGTAACACCATCGATCACAAATGCATTTGCTTTAACATTTGCACTTGTAGTAGTGTTCCAACACTTGTAATATTTGGTTGCGCATTTGTAGTTACAGTACCGGCTGTGGTAGCACTTGATACTGTACCTGTTACATTAGCGCCTGCAATCGAACTTAAACCAGATCCATTACCAGTGAATACTCCTGTATTTGCAGTTATGTTTACACCTGTAATTACTCCATTGACACCCAAACTTGTTAATGTACCGACGCTTGTAATATTTGGTTGGGCCGCAGTTGTTACCGTGCCCGCTGTCGCTACGCTTAAGTTAGCTACTTGCGTTGTGCTTGATACTATGAATGGAGCCGTACCAGTTGAAATGTTTGATATTAGTTGGGGAGCTGTAATGTTTGCAGAAGCAAGAACTCTAGCAGTACCCAAGTTTCCAACGTTTGCGTTACCAGTTACACTCAATACTCCAGCAGTACTTATGTTTGCACCAGTGATATTACCGTTAGCAGTAATAGTAGAATTAGATGTGAATGCTCCAGATAGCATCGGAGCATATGTACCATTAGCGAAATCTATAGTCGTAGTTGGTTCTGCAACAACCCCATCGAATAATTTCCATATGCCATCTGATGCGTCACGTGCGAATCCAGTATGTTCATAGGTGCCATCATTATAGCTTGCAACTAAACCTAAATCTACTATATTAGCAGTGTTGTTGGCACCGATATAAATCAACGGGTCACCTACTACCAAATCTGTTACAGACTGATAGTTAAGATTTCCAGTGGCAGTAATGTTTCCGGTTACGCTTAAACCATTACTGAATGTTCCAGTTGCACCGGTAATGTTACCAGTTGAATTGATTGTACCTGCTACATTGATACCAGTACCAGTTATTACTAATACGTTGGCGTTGCCTGCCACTCCTGCAGTTATATTGCCGCCACTAGTAGCTATATCAACATTACTCGTACCATTAGCTATAGTTGTTCCGGATCCGCCACCGCCTGATTGAGGTACCCATGCTAATGATCCAGAATTTCCTGAAGCTGATAATACGTATCCATTGGTGCCGCCAGTAATTTTAAGATTTGCCGCACTACCCAATTCTACAGACAGTGTATTGGTGAAGTTAACTATACCAGAAGCATTACTTACAGTTAGATTTATCAAGTTACCAACACTGGTTACATTAGTTTGATTTGGAGTCAACAATGAACCAGATACATAATTTCCTACTAGTAAGTTTCCACCGTTGATATTGCCGGCAGAAATGTTACCAGTAACGCTTAATTGAGTTAATGTACCTACACTTGTTATATTTGATTGAGTATTGTTTGTTACATAACCTGCAGTATTGGCAATATTTGCTTGGGATACAATTCCTGATACATTTGCGCCTGCTACATTATTTGCAGTTGTTGCATAAGTTGCTAAGTTAGCAGTACCATAAAGATTTCCAACAAAATAATTAGCTGTTACATTATTACTAAAAATAGCATTACCGGCTCTTATATTGCCTAAATCAACATATGTTATAACTTCACTTGATACTGACACTCTTTGAGCAAAAGAAAATTCTGCATTTCCGTTATCCCAACCCATAAATGCAGTGGCTGAGTTAGTGCTATAATAATTTAATAAAAGGCCTCTATCTTTGCCGTCATTTGTTGTCAATGGTGCATTATTTGGTCCGCTACCGATACTTATCAATGGATCCTCTACAGCCATCGAACTTACATTTAGGTATGTAATGTTACCATCTACATATAAGTCACCAGATATAACTGCATTACCTGATACTGATAAGTTAGTTAATGATCCTACTGTTGTGATATTTGGTTGAGAACTAGCAGTAACATTTATTGCAGTATCCGCGCCTTGTACATATAAATTCGAAACTTTAGAAGTTGAAATCACTGATAAAGGTGCTGTGCCTGTAGCAACATTTGATTCAAATCTAACTCCAGTTACAGTGCCATTTGCATATATTGGACCAGAGTTAGTAATACCAATGTCAGCATTACCGTTAACTGTTAAATTAGCAAGAGTTCCTACTTGAGTAATGTTTGGTTGTGTTCCTGTTATCAGTGTACCTGCAATGTAGTTTGCACCTAACAAATTACCTGCATTAATATTTCCCGCAGTAATATTTGCAGTAACAGCTAGTACCGACAATGTACCAACTTGAGTTATATTAGATTGTACTCCGGTTGTCAATGCACCGGTCAATGTCAAACCAGACACGTTGTTTGCGGCTGCAATATCAAATGCACTGACATTTCCAGATACTGATAAGTTACTGAGTGTACCAACACTTGTAATATTTGGTTGAGCCGCAGTTGTTACAGTACCTGCAGTCGCAATAGTACCTGATATATTACCCGCAGATAAGTTTCCAGTTACTGCCAAGTCGCCGGAAACTGATAATCCAGTCAATGTACCGACACTTGTGATATTTGGTTGAGCATTCGTTCTTACTGTGCCTGCAGTGGCAGAATTAAGATTAGCAACTTGTGTAGTCGATGTTACAACTAAAGGTGCAACGCCTGTCGTTACATTTGATATTAATCTACTAGCAGTAACATTACCAGGCAAGTCTAGTCCTGATAAACTAAAGACAGCAATATTAGATATTCCGCCGATACTGACTGTGGCTGCACCGTCAGATGTACCAATCTTTATATTACTAGTACCGTTACTAATAATAGATTCTACACCACCTGAGCCTGCATCCCATGATAGATTTCCAGTACCATCTGTAGTAAGAGTATAACCAAAAGCACCACCTGTAATTTTTACGTTAGCGACATCACCCAAATTACTTACACCTGAAACTACTAAACCAGTTGTAGTAATTCCACCAGTAGATGCAACTAGTATGTTAGCTACACCACCTACTTCAATTGTAGCATTACCATTTGTACCTGCAAAAGAAATAATTGACGAGCCGTTTTGAATTTGAGTAACTGCCAAGTTACTAACTGCGGTGATGTTAGAGAGTAAGCCACCGTCACCAATCAAATAATTTGCGGTTACTGTGTTACCTGCGTTTATGTTACCAGTAATGTTAACATTACCATTTGTTTTGTTAAAAGTAAAGCCTGTGTTACCACTAGTAACACCTACATCATTAAATAATACTTGTGCATTAGTAGAATAATTTGGCTCACCTAACTCAATCAATGTTCCTATTACTTCAAATACCCCATCAATTTCTATAGGTTCTGAAAAAAGACCTTGAAAATTATTTGATACAGTATATGATTCTCCCGTAGGAATAAAATAGGGCATTGGTGCCGCTAAATTACTAGTAGTAGTTACAGTAGTAAATGTTAAATTACCATTACCATCAGTGGTAACTACTTGTCCACTAGAACCTCCTGTTAATATTAAATTACTAACAGGACCTAAATTTGATATACCATTAGCAGTGATATTAGTAGTTGTAATATCACCGTTTGCTAATATAATATTCTCAGGTTCTTCTCCTACAGAAAAACCTTGTATCGAATTAAAGGGTTTGATTGCCATTTATTACATCACTCTATATTGAGTTGTCCAAACTGTACTATTGCCACTTGCAGGTGTAACTTGCAGTGCTACATTACCACTTGTTATGTTAACTGATAATGCTCCTGTACCTGCACCCAAGAATGCTGTTGCATATGTAACATAGTCTACGTTTGTTCCATCAGTTACAGCAGTAACTGTTGCGGCACTGTATTTACTACCAGTTGAATCTACACCTTTTACTAAGAATTCAATTGCGGCTATACCTGTTGTACTAAATTGTGCAATTGTTTGATTCGCTGTGATTGAAGTAGTAGTTACTGTACCCCAACCTACTTTAGTGTTTCCAATGTTTGCACTAGTGTTAGCAATGATTGTGTTTGCAGTCAATGCATTAGCAGTATTTAAATTACCACCTGTGATATTGCCAGTAGCAGATACAACACCTGCAGTAACTAAATTACCACCTGTAACGTTGCCGGTTGCGACAATTAATCCACCAGTGCCTAAGTTACCTACGTTCGCATTACCAGTGACTGCTAGGGCACCTGCAGTAGTTAAGTTACCACCACTTACGTTACCAGTTGCGGCTACTACACCACCTGTTGTAATATTACCGCCACTTACATTACCTGTTGCAGATACAACACCTGCAGTAACTAAATTTCCACCAGTGACATTACCTGTTGCAACTATTAATCCAGCAGTACCTAAGTTACCTACGTTAGCATTGCCTGTTACACTTAACACACCAGTTGCTATTAAGTTACCAGTTGATACATTACCGTTTGATATAGTCAATACATTAGTAGATGTATTAAACGTGAAGTTAGCACTTGCGCCAAAGTCATTGTTACTATTAAACTGTACTTGTGTATTTGCGCCGGCTGCTTGTTGGAAGTCAACAGGGGCACCGTTAGCATAGTAATAGTTGTCAGTTAATATACCACCTACTGCGGCATTACCTGTTACGTTTGCAGTATTGCTGTATAACCCGTTAGCAGTTGTAATATTACCACCAGATACATTACCTGTCGCAGATACAACACCTGCTGTTGTAATATTACCACCAGATACATTACCTGTCGCAGATACAACACCGGCAGTAGTTAAGTTACCACCTGATACGTTACCTGTTGCGGCTACTACGCCTGCTGTTGTAATATTACCACCAGTTACGTTACCTGTTGCGACAACTACACCACCTGTTGTGATGTTTGCACCTGAAACATTAGCGTTAGCAGTTATTGCATAATTTGCAAATATATTTCCACCAACTGTTAAGTTACCTGTTACGTTTGCTAAGTTACCAATGCTTAAGTTATTAGCATCAACGTTACCAGTTACGTTTAAACTTGTACCAGTTGCCGCACCAATATTTGGAGTAGTAAGTTGAGCACTTGTCTTAACTACAATGTTGCCACCTACAATATCGGTAGTAACTCCATCTACGTTTGCGCTGATTGTAGTACCTGTAATTGCAATACCGTTACCTGCACTATATGAGCCGGCTGCACTAAATTGTGAGAACCCAATGTTTGTGTAACCAAATAGTATTTCACCAATTGGACTAGTTACAACATATGAAGAACCTGCATAACTACTGCCGTTTTGTACAAAGAAGTAGTCACCGTAACCCAAAGCATTGGTTGCAGTTGGGCTGTATGTATCTTCGTCAGTTGCACGGGTTAGTACCCAAGCAGTAGAACCGTCACCGACTGTTGTTACAGTATAGATACCATTTTCTACTTGATTTGTTTGACCTTGAACAAGTACTCGGTTAGTTGATGATAGTGAAACACTATCAATACTAATTGCCGCATTTGCACCTGCATTAGTAAGTGTTGCACCAACACCTGTGTTAGCTCTTGCAGTCTGTGTTAAACCTGTACCGTTTGTTAGTGTAGTAACTTCTGCACCAAAGTAACCTGCTTTAACAGTTATAGTATCTGCCGCAGGAGTACTGTATACAAAGTAAGGATCATCACTAATAATACCATTAAACGAGTTGTCCCAAGATACTTCGTCACCAATACTTAAATTGTGAGCCGCACTGAATTGAATTGTCTTGCCACCTGTAATTGCAATAGTACTTAAAACACTACCACCATTAGCATAAGTTGCATTTAAGTTTGTAGTACTCGTAACTCTTACTGCTGTATGAATTGTTAAACCTTGTGCAGTATTGTCAACATATTCTTTTGTTGCCGCATCACGTGGATTAACAGGATCAGCAAGTTGAATAATGTTTTTCAAACTTACATCTACTGCGCCTGTACCCGTTGGTATAAGAACGATGTTTTCGTTTGTGCCGGCGGCACTAATAGTGATATTACCTGACGGCGCAGTAATTACCGCAGTCTTAACGCTACCAAGTAATGCTTCACCCGATACATTTGCATTTGCACCGTTTAAGAAACCGTTTGCAGTAACATTACCGTTAGATAGCATGTTACCTGCGGTTGTTTTAATTTCACCTACTACTAAGAATTCAGTACCGGCGAATGTTGCAACGTTTGCTACACCACCGATTGAAACTTGAACGTTACTATTGCTGTATACTAATACATTGCTATTACCATTAGCCAATGCACCTACTAAGTTTGCGGCGGTAACATTACCCACAACATTAATATCATTAGCAACGTTAACGTAATTGGCTGTAGCTAAGTTACCTAAGTTAGCATTCAATGATGTTAAATTACCACTGAAGTTTGCAACGTTACCATTAATCTGTGTAGCAACGTTAACGTAATTGGCTGTAGCTAAGTTACCTAAGTTAGCATTCAATGCTGTTAGATTGCCACTAAAGTTTGCAACGTTACCTGATAAAGTAGTATTGACAGTTAAGTTAGGAAGTATGACGTTGCCGCTAAAGCTTGCAGTATTACCTGCAATTGCTAAATTAACAGTTAGATTGGAAGTAGTTATGTTGCTAGCAGTATTGATAAAATTAGCAATTGCTAAATTACCTAAATTAGCGTTATTAAACTGACCATTACCCAATACTTTAAACAGTTGAGTTGTATCATCAAAGGTAAGATTTGCGCTGGCCGCAAAGTTGTCACCCATATTGAACTGTAGTTCAGTATTAGATCCAGCCGCTTCTTGGAAGTCCCAGGGCGTCCCGTTTGCATAATATAGATTATCCGTTAATAATCCCAGTGCCGCAACGTTGCCAGTAAAATTGGCTTTGTTACCTGCAAAATCCCCGTTAGCATATATTACATTCGCTGGTACTTCACCTACTGAGAATCCACCAACTGAATTGAATTGTTTAATTGCCATAACCTTTTCCTTTGTTAATCATATTTATCTTATTTGTATAATACATCATCATGGTGCATACTCCGTAATCATCATCTTATATGTTGTAGAATTTGTCGAATCCGGGGTAACTACTAACTGCAACGTTGGAGGAGCCAGTATACTTCCCGGATCATATACGACCGAGAATGTTCCTGTTCCACCATTAATTTGCAAGCTTCCATATTCATTCCACACAATATTTGATCCATATATCATAGTTGATATTTTAGATGATTGTCTTGTTGAGTCAGTAGTGTCAGTTGAAATAATATGGAAGTCGACTCCAGATACATTCGCTGCCGGCACTGACCACAATAATTGATCGGGTGCTGTAGAAGAAGTTGTTGCAAAATATACAGATTGTGTAGAGAATTTGTATATGCCGGCTCCCATTTGACTGGAGTTTGCAACTAAATTGCCGGCAACCTGTAATGTGTTAGTGACCTCATTAAATGTAAAATATGCACTGCCACCAAACACACCTTGATCGTTATATTGTACTTGTGTATTACTGCCACCAGGTGTACCATTGCCCCCGCCACCACCGGTTGTCCATGTTAATCCGCCTGCTCCATCAGTTGACAATAATTGGCCGTTTGTACCACCATATATATGAATGTTCCCCAAATCACCTAAGTTAACATTCGCAGAGCTATTAGTATTGAATGTTCCACTTATGTTAACTGTTTTTGTGTTACCAATGAAAACATTACCTAACGTAGTATTGCCCGTTACTGTTAAACCAACAGTTGTTGTTTGACCTGAGGTAGAAATGTTGCCAGCAGAGAAATTACCTGAAACACTAAACGCACCACCCAATGATAGATTTCCGGCGCTTAAGTTACCAGAAACAACTAATGAAGTAAGATTACCAACACTAGTAATATTAGGTTGCGCATTATCTCGTACCGTGCCTGCTGTATCAACTGCTAAGTTGGCGACGGGTGTGGTCGAATTGACTGTAAACGGTGCAGTACCAGTAGATGCACTAGACACTAATGTTATTACATTTGCCCTGCCCAAAATATTGACGTTTCCACCAACAGTAAGCATTTGTGTAGAATTGTTCCAGCTTAAATTAGAACTACCTGCAAAAGCACCATTGTCGTTATATTGAATATAAGTGTTTAACCCACCTGGTGTGCCGTTACCGTTGCCACCACCTGTTTGTGCTACCCAGCTTAGTGTGCCGGCACCATCAGTTGATAGTACATAGTTTGCACTACCACCAGTAATCGTTAGATTAGAAATACTACCTAAATTGGCAGGTCCTGCTACATTTAATTCTGTAAGGGTACCCAACAATGTAATATTTGGTTGTTCGTTTGTAGTAATAACACCTGTTAATAATGTACCTAAAACATTGCCGGCTGTTAAATTACCAGTGATGTCAATATCACTTTGTGTGCCGATACCACTCATACTACCATTAAATGTAATATTACCGTTGCTACCTGATATAGCAGTATCTACATTTAAAAATCCTAAGTTACCAACTATATGAATATTAGATTGAGTTTGAGTAGTTAATGTTCCAGTTAAGAAGTTTGCACTTATTAAATTTGCACCAACTACATTACCAACTGTTATATTACCTGATACTGCTAAACTAGTTAATGTACCAACACTTGTAATATTTGGTTGAGCACTTGATGTTACATTGGCTGCATAGTTGGCAACGTTTGCAGTTAATGTACTATTTGCAGAGCCGGCTGTTGCCGCATATGTTGCATTTGCTACAGCGCCAACTACATTAGCACCTGTAATATAAGTTATAGGGGCACCATTACCGCTCAGATAATTTGATGTAATCCAATTAGCACCTGATATATTACCTGACACTACTAAACTAGTTAGTGTACCAACACTTGTAATATTTGGTTGTGCATTTACTGTTACATTTCCTGCATAGTTAGCAACATTTGATGTTGTAGTGCTGTTAGCAGAGCCGGCAGTTACTGCATATGTTGCATTAGCTACAGCACCAACTACGTTGGCACCAGTAATGTATGTAATAGGTGCGCCGTTACCACTTAAGTAACTTGAAGTAATCCAATTAGCACCTGATATGTTACCAGATACTGTTAATCCATTTAATGTACCAACACTTGTAATATTAGGTTGTGATGCAGTAACTACCAAACCAGATAATTGAGTTGCGCTAACTCTTGTTACAGCAATTACATTGGCTGCATTGATATTACCCGATACAGTTAGATTAGATAGTGTACCTATATTAGTAATATTTGGTTGATTTGCTGTTGTTAGTGTGCCGGTAAAATAATTTGCAGTAACAGAATTACCTGCAGTTATATTTGCAATTGACAGATTTCCGCCGGCTGTTATATTACCTACTACAGTTAAGTCATTGCCACCTAATACAAAATTAGAACCACCTGGGTTAGTAAAAATTATAGCAGTAGCATTAGCTTCAATAGAAGCATCACCTAAATAGATTGTATTACCACTTAAATATAAATCTCTCCAACGATTAGCATTTGTACCCAAATCATATTGGTTGTTTGCACCAGGTATAACATTACCTGCAACATTTAAACTAGTTAATGTACCAACACTTGTAATATTTGGTTGAGCATTATTAGTTAATGTACCTGTTAATAAGTTTGCTGAAATGATGTTAGCATTAGAAACATTGCCTACTAAATTGCCAACAAAATAATTGGCTGAGACATTACCATTTACAGTTATACCGTCTGTTTCAATAGCAGTAATAGATGCATCTACTGCTGAAAGATTAACAGTTCCTAACGTATTAGTCGAACTATTAAAAGTTAAATTTGTACTAGCATTCAATAATCCATTTGAATTAAATTGTAGTTGATTATTTGAGCCTGCCGCTGTAGCTTGGAATGTAAATGGCGCACCATTAGCATATAGGTAATTATCAGTTAATATATTAGTAACTGCTATGTTACCAGTAACAGTAACTACATTGGTTGTACTATTGAATCGGAACGCATCACTTGCACCGGCATTGCCTTGATTGTTAAATAGTACCGAAGTATTTGTACCTGGAACAACAAGATTACCTGAAATATTACCTGCAAAGTTACCTATAAAATAAGGTGCAGTAATATTACCAGTACTGGTTATAATACCGGCAGTTAAATTTCCTATATTTGCTTTATTAGCAGTGATATTACCGTTGGCGTCTACGACTGTAAACGGCGGTATACCTATCGTATAACCGCCCAGTGAATTGAATGCTTCTGATGCCATTTATGTATCCTGAAATATATTTCTTATATTATATTTATCAATGTTCCAAAATTAAAACCATTGAAAAAAGCACCCAGGAAATCTTTTTTCTAAATAGAGATATGCTCACACGACAACCACATAGACCTTTTTGTGAAAATTGCAAAGTAACATTAGCAAAATCTAATGGCATCAGTAAACATGGCTTTAAGAAATGGCACAAGTATTGTGTTGAATGTAGTAAAGCCGCATACAATCCAAAGTTTGGATATCTGTTACATAAAAAATCTAAATGCGAGAAGTGTGGATTTGTACCAGAAGATAAGTGCCAATTAGATGTTGTGTATAAAGATAGTAACAAAAAGAATAAAGAAAAAAATAATCTTAAAACTCTATGTGCAAACTGCAATAGATTGCATCAAAAAAAATTAAAAGAAAAACGTAAAAGCATATTAGACATTACTGTCGATGCTGATGTAACTATATAGCCGTAAAAAAGAGCACCGAAGTGCTCTTTGATTCCTTCCCGTAACACAGACCGTAGTCTGTGCTCCCGAACAAGAAGATTCCGATTTATTGGAAAGTCAAGTTTTGAACTGCGATTTCACCAACGTAATCAGCCGCGTTACCGAAAGATGACGCAGTGTTAGTTAATTCGATGTAACCATAACGTGTCATGAATGAAACGACTGGTTCGAATGTTGATGGATCTAGAACAACACCACTGCTCATCAATGGAATGTATGGGCAATAGAATGCTGCCGCGTCAGTTTCGCTAGAACCCTTATAACCAACCAATACAGGTGTTGTATCAGGAGCATAAGAGTCAACGAACACACGCATAGCGCCGTTCAATGTACCAACGAACTTAGTGTTAGTTGGAGCTTCGAAAGTACCTTCTGTTGTACGAGCGAAAGCAGAAGTAGTTGCAGATTGCAATACTGTCAATGCGGCGCTAGAAACAACAGCCCAGTTACCTGCGCCACGACGTGTACGTTGGGCGATCAAGTTAGCAACACGGTTGATTAGAACAGCTAAGGCAGCGTGTTCGTCACCAACGTAAGTAGCTGTACCGGATACAGTAGCTTGGTTGTATGTAAATTCTGTAGATGCTAATGTACGTAATGACAATAGAATCTCTTGGTCGATCTCAGCAGTAATTTCTTGTGCTAGAG
>Ga0209599_10001334_pt1 | contig 11997 bp, 8 predicted proteins | sample Shrwel_input2_FT_FD_187534 | JGI IMG/M metagenome (GOLD analysis project Ga0209599, IMG submission 187534) | Subsurface microbial communities from deep shales in Ohio, USA - Utica-3 well 1 S input2 FT (SPAdes) (version 2) ... | reverse complement strand
CCGCCCAGCAGCAAGCGCTGACCGAGCTGTTGGTGGCCGAAGGGTTTCCGTCCGGACCCCAGGTGCTGAGCGATCAGGACATCGCCAAACTCGTGGCCCAGTATGGATCGGTCGACAAGATCACGCCCGCCGAGTGGGAGGCGTTGGAGAAGCAGTGCTTAGACCAGGGCCTCACCCTGCTGTGGTATGACCTGGAGAACCGCCTCGGCCTCGTCCAGCTCGGCCTGAGCGACGAAGACCCCGACTTGCTCCGCGCCAAGCAGATGCAGATCGAGGAATACCTGCTGGGTTTAGCCTCTCCAGGAGCGTCGTCCAGAGATGTGCCTGAAGTTGCTAGTGCGTCGAAGGTAGGCCCCGTACCAAGTGTGGGTGCGGCGGCTGCAATCCTCGCAGTGCCGGAGCCGGTTACCGGTTGGCTGGATTCGGTCGGCCAGTGGATGGCCGACCATCCGCGTACCATGGGTGCGGTCCGTGGCGTTGGCGGGATGGCTGAGGTCATCGCTGGCTCGGTAGCTACTGCCACGACGAGTGGCGCGGGGGCTCCCTTGGCGATTCCGCTCATACTGCACGGCATCGATCAAGTGGTAGCAGGAGCTGCCCAAGTCGTCACTGGCGAGCAGACGCATTCCCGCTTGGAAAAGATTGTCGCGGCAACCGCCGAGGCCGCAGGCGTTTCGCCTCAAAATGCGGAAATCGTGGGTAGTCTGGTAGATGCGGGCACAGGTATAATCCTCACCGCCGGTGTCGGGGCAGGGCCAGCGCTGACTCGGGCCGTTGCCAAGGAAGTCGAAGTTGGAACGACGGCCGCTAAAGTGGCCGCCAGCGGAGGGAAAGTGCTTCTGGCCGCGGAGGATTGCAACGCGGCCGGCCTTAAGCGGTTGTTTGATTCGCTGCCTAAGAAGGCTAATAGTAGGAAACCAATCGGTTATTTAAAGACCGAAGCCGAGATATCGGAAGTATGGACTCAGCTAGAAAAGACAGGTGCAGCTGTGGTTGAGACCAAGCCAGGGGTATTTAGGATGCAGTTAGCAGACGGAACTCAAGTTGTTAAATATGGCTCACACTCAGATAAGACGCTTACACTAAGTTTTAATAGTGTAGATTACAAGGGTGCTCTGAAAATTCACGTACAAACAAAATGAAAAACTATAAACATTTCACATTCCGAAACTTTGTCGCGGTTAACTTAATCGAAGGGGACATGCATTTTGTTGATCCCATGAGCTTCTGGAAGCAGGCAAAAATCTTGGAGATTCAGGAGGCTGGTCTGGAAGGCCGTCCTGTTGAGGGCGGATTTACCTTACCGCTTTCTAACGCAGACCTTCGGCTTCTGAGGGAAAGGATCACCCCGGCAGCTGTTGAAAAAAGCCTGCAGGAGCTTTTACTTCTCATGGAGGAGGGGCTGATTGTGATTGGCGACAGCGATTCTGCTGAGAAGACTTCCTACGGCCACACCGCGATAAAAGTCCACGAGGGTTCCATTAACGATACCATACAGGCGGTACGCGATGACTTTGCGAAAGACAAAGACGGCTGGTTTGAATGGAACTGGATGATTCAGGCCACGACCAAGGGGTGGGAGTGGGCGAACCGTATCGACCGAGAAATTCCTACAGAGGAATTTCGCAAAGAGTGGGCCGATTTCTACGGGGAATAATCGAGACATGTTTTAACAGTATACCCGGACGTAATGACGGAGTAAGTCGGTCATTTTGATTTGGGCCTTGGCCGCCGCTGGCCTGTCTGCCGCGGCAATCACCGCAGTCGGAACCGTTACCGAGGTTGGCCTAGTTGCGTACGCCGCCTATGACTTCGGCAAGACGGCGGTAGAGGTCAAAGAAGACCTCGATGCCGGTCGCCTAGATGCCGCTGCCAGCAAGGTCGGTGGATTGACGGGCACGATTATCGGTGGTGGTGGATCGATGTTTTCTATGGGGCAACCCTTTGGGTATTAAATGATGCCTCGTGGACTTGTGGGCTATCCGGGTGCTTGGTTACTTCGCTGCTTCTATGAAAGTACCCGCTAATTCACTATCGCACTACGAGGTTCAACATATTGCCCGCCAGCATCGTGGAATGCTGCTGTTTGTACTGTGGTATCTACTCGCATTGTTTGCTGCCCTCGGCGCAGTCATTTACTTCCTTGCGAAAACTGGTCCGCTAACGGCTGAAACCCAGGCCTTCCTGATTTTAGCGACGATGGGGCTATTCTTGCTGGCACATTTCTGCTTCCTAATCGCGCTGAGCGTGAAGGCTTACCGATTGCTAAAGCGAGTAGGTGCCTCGGCTCCGCTTTTTCAGCTCGTTTTTTTGTGGGTCTGTTTGCCGCTGGGGCTCGCCGTTATTCACCATTTCGCTCGTGAAGGACTTAAGCGCCAGGGTTGTCAGTTAGGTTTCGTATTCGCCAAGGGGATCTAAGGCTGAGTTTGGGGCAAGGCTTCGCCGCGCCCTCCGTGTTAGGGTTTAGCGGTAATCCTCCGTTGCTCTGCGAACGGACGCGACGCAGTCGCGCCCCTACCTCAATGAACGCGAACGGGCGAGGCAACTAGGTTGGCACGCAGTGCCAACCCTACCCGATACAGGGAAGACAAAGGGGGACCGGGGAGCGGCAAAAGGGCGCCTGGCGTTAGCCCTGTCTTTTTATTCATTTGCGATCCACCCCCAACCCCCAACCCCTCTCTTACTCCTTCAGCTGCGCGATGAGCTTGAGGGTCTCGAGCGGGGTCTCGTGCGTGGAGGCGGCGCCGTGCAGTCCGGGTGGGAGCAAGGCGATGGCTTGCTGCTGGAAGTCGGCGACGAGTTCCTCGACTTCCTTGAGCGTGGCCGCGACCTGATCGGCGTCGACCCAGACGTCGTAGAGTTTGAGCGTGGTGCCGGGCTGTTCGCCGTCGACCTCGCCTTCACCGATGGCGTAGCCGCAGTCTTCCAGCTCGTCCCAGAGCCCGGCGTCGGTCTCGAAGTCGTCTTCCAAGCTGTAGGTGCGGATGCCGGTCAGCCACATGTCGAGCTCCTTGAAGAGCTTTTCGTGCGAGGCATGGATCTCGGTGAACGTGAAGTCCAAGCCGACAGCCACGAGCTGCTGGCCTTCAAGGATGTCGCCCAACTGGGGGCCTTCAGCATTGGCGTCTGCGCTCATGTCGGGAAGCGTGGGGGCCGCGGCCCGAAAGGCGATACCGAAGAACCGCTTACTCCGCGGCCGCTTGACCCGCCAGCCAGCCCGTCGTCCAAGCGTTCTGGAAGTTGAAGCCCCCCGTCACGCCGTCCACGTCGAGCACTTCGCCGGCAAAATGGAGTCCGGGGCAGCGGCGGCTTTCCATGGTCTTGAAGTCGACCTCGGACAGCTTCACGCCGCCACAGGTGACGAACTCATCCTTGAAGAGGCTCTTGCCGTCGACCGCGAAGGTGGCCGCGGTCAATTGCGTGGCCAGCGCCTGGAGGGCGGGATTGCTGACGTGCGCCCACGGCGTGGCGGCGGCGATGCCCGCGGCCGCGACGAAACGTTCCCAGAGGCGTTGCGGCATGGCGACGGGGCTGAACGTGGTGAGCTGCTTGCGGGCGTTCTGCTCGCGGACGGCGCCGAGTTCCTTGAGCAGCGTCTCGCGCGTGTGCGGAGGCACCCAGTTGACCTGGATGGGGAATTTGTAGCCAGCTTCGGCGAAGCCGCGCGCCCCCCAGGCGGAGAGCTTGAGGATCGCCGGGCCGCTGAGGCCCCAGTGGGTGACGAGGATCGGCCCATCGGTCTTGAGTTTCGTGCCGGGCGCGGTGACGGCGACGTTTTCCACCGAGACGCCCGAGAGGTCGGCGAGGCGCGGATCCTTGATGTGGAACGTGAAGAGGGAAGGGACGGGCGCGACGATGGAGTGGCCCAAGGCTTCGGCGATCGCCAAGCCACCGGAGGCCTTGTTGCCACCGGTCGCGACGACCAGCTTCTCCGCGAGGTGGGTGGTGCCGTCGCCGAGGTGGAGCGTGAAGCCCGCGTCGGTTCGCTCGACCTTCTTGACCGCGGTCTGGACGCGGATGCGCACGAAGGCGCGGTTGGCGGCCGCCTGCAGGCAGTCCACGATGGTGCCCGAGTCATCCGTCACCGGGAACATGCGGCCATCTTCTTCGGTCTTCGTGCCGACCCCGCGTTCGGCGAACCAGGCGATGGTGTCGCGCGGTTGGAAGCGGTGGAAGGCCCCGAGGAGCTCCCGGCCCCCGCGTGGGTATTTCTTCACCAACTCGGCCGGTTCGAAGCAACTGTGGGTCACGTTGCATCGCCCCCCGCCGGATACCCGGACCTTGGCGAGCAGGTGGGGGGTGGCCTCGAACAGGGTGACCACGCCCCGCCGGCCCAGCTTCTCGGCGCAGGCGATCGCGGCGAAGAAGCCGGCGGCCCCACCGCCAACGACGGCGACTGGGCGCGGTGTGGACATGCCGTCAACTTGGCGGTGCCCAACGCGCTTGGCAAGGCAGGGAGGTGGAACTCGCCAAGCGAACGAAGGTCTGCATCTTGGCCCTTACCCCCGGCTGCCCCATGCATGCATTCCTGAAGTCCATCCGCGCGGCGCTTTTGCTGGTTGTCGGGCTCATCCCTGCCTTGGCGGCTGAGGAGCCCTTGTTCGCGCGGGATAACTTGGCCGCTTGGTGCATCGTCCCCTTCGATGCGAAGCAACGGGGCCCGGAGGCGCGGGCGGAGATGCTGGTTAAACTCGGCTTCCAGCAGTTCGTCTACGATTACCGCGCCGAGCACATCCCGCAGTGGGACGCCGAGCTCGTCGCCTTGAAGAAGCGCGGCATCCGGCTCACGGGTTGGTGGTTCCCGACGACTTTGAACGACGAGGCCAAGCAGGCGTTGGCGCTTTTCCGCAAGCATGACGTGCGCCCGCAGTTGTGGGTCATGGGGAACGGCGGTTCCCTGCCGGTGAAGGACGCCGCGGATCAGCAGGCTCGCATCGCCGCGGAAGTGGCGCGGCTCAAGCCCATCTGCGACGCCGGTGCCGCGCAAGGCTGCCAAGTGGGCTTGTACAACCACGGGAATTGGTTCGGTGAACCCGAGAATCTCATCGCGGTGGTGCAAGCCTTGCAGGCGCAGGGCGTGAAGAACGTCGGTCTCGTCTACAACCTGCACCACGGCCACGGGAAGGTTGAGCAGTTTGATAAGTTCCTGCCGAAGCTGCGGCCGTATCTGTTGTGCCTGAACCTGAATGGCATGGATGCCGATGGCATCGCCAAGGGCCAGCAGATCAAACCGCTGGGCTCGGGTCATCTCGACCTCGCCATCCTGCGGCAGATCCGGGCGAGCGGCTACCGCGGTCCGCTGGGCATCCTTAACCACACCGGTCTCGACGCCGAAGCGCGCCTCCAGGACAACCTCGATGGGCTTGCTTGGTTGGTCGCGCAACTCGATAGCCCCGTCGCACCCGCCGCGTCGAAGTATCGGACCTGGGCCGAGCCCGCGCCGAAGAAGCCGCGTCCTCCCGCCGGTCCGGTGCCTTCGTTCGCGCCCGAATTCGGGTCTGCGCTGGCGGGTGGATATGTGACCAAGGGCAAGCCCAGCTTCCATGAATGGCCCATCACCGTCGAAGTGCGCGCCCGTCTGGACGGCAAGGACAACTACAACGTCATCGTGGCCTGCAACAACAAGCCCGACTTCGGCCATTGGGAGTTGAAGACCGATCGCGGGACAGGCGCCTTCGGCCTATACATCCCCGGCCGCGGCGGCGAATTCCCGACGGGACGCGTCATGACCGACGGGAAGTGGCACGATTACGTGGCCGCCATCGGCAAGGAGCGCGTCCGCGTGTGGATCGACGGCGAACTCGTCTTGGACAAGCCCATCGCGGCCGAGAAAGTCCGCCCCGCCGCGACGGAAGAGAAGTTGGCCTTCGGCCGACTCGTGGATGGCTCCATCGGCTGCGATGGCCTCGTGGACGACGTACGCCTGTCGCGCGGGGAGATCCCGCCGGAAAAGTCCGCCCAGCCAAGGCCGCGCCAGCAGCGCGACCAAGACACCTTGGGCCTTTGGAGTTTCGATGACCGGTTGGCCGCCACGCCCGCGCCCACGCCCGCGGATTTCCGTTATACGTTGCCGCCGCTGCATCCCGACGAGACGCGTCTCTGGAAGGCCTACGTCAACCGCGACCGGATCTATGACTTCTATGCCAAGCAGGCCTTGGCCTTCGGCGGGAAGCCGTTGCCGGCCCTGTTGCCGGAATACCCCGGCCTCGACGCCGGGCGCTATGGCCACCAAGGCAACCAGAACGACCAGGTCACTTGGCGCGATAAGCGCTGGGAACTGGCGGACAAGGGCTCGGTCTTCAGCGGGGTCATCCGTGGGGAAGGGCTGACCATCCCCAAAGGAGTGGCCGTGCATGCCGGCGGGCGCAGCGCGTGTTTCGATCCCGTGACCTTGTCGTTCCCGCTGGAGTGGAAGGGTGGCTTCGTGCAGTTGGGCGAGATGCGCCACGGGTTCAACGATGGCGGCCGCGTCCACGGGACCGTCGTGCGCAAACAGGCGCTCGGCGAACCAGCCAAGGACGCCGTCTACCATGGCTTCTACCGTCATGGTACGCAGACGATCTTCAGCTACACGCGCGGCGGCCAGGCGGTGCTCACCACGGCGTGGAGCGGACCGCAGGATGCGGCGAAGCTCGCAGCTCTCACCCAGGGCGGTCCGGCGCAGTGGCCGCAGTGGATCGAAACCAAGGGCGTGGTCGGGCAGGGCAAGCCTTTCGCGACCGACGCCATCAGCGTGCCGTTCCAGAATCCTTACGGCGCGCTCATGTTCCTGAGCGGCTTGGACTTCTTCGCCGACGGCACGGCGGCGGTCAGCACGATGACCGGCGAGGTCTGGCTCGTCCGCGGGCTCGATGTCGACCTGCAGCACGTCCGTTGGAAGCGCTTCGCGACGGGCCTGCACCAGCCGTTGGGCGTACGCATCCTCGATGGCCGGCTCTACGTCCTCGGACGGGACCAGGTCACGCGCCTGCATGACCTCAATGGCGACGATGAAGCGGACTTCTATGAGTGCGTGACGAATGGCTATGCGACCTCCCACGGCGGCCATGATTACGTCATCGGCCTCGAGGCGGACGCGCGCGGCAACTTCTACACCTCCTCGGGCAACCAGGGCATGCTGCGGCTCAGCGGCCGCCAGGGCGTCGAGGTCCTCGCGACCGGCTTACGCAATCCGAACGGCACGGGTATGTCGGCGGATGGACGGTTCTTCACCTCGAGCCTGCAGGAAGGCAATTGGACGCCCGCTTCGGCCATCGTGCAGGTCGAGGTCGGCAAAGACCAAGGCGTGCACTTCGGCTATGGCGGTCCGCGGAACGGCGCCGCCCCGAAGGCCCCGTTGCTCTACCTGCCCCGCGGCGAAGACAACTCCAGCGCCGGTCAGGTCTTCCTCTCGGAGGCCGCTTGGCCCGCCCTGCGCGGCGCGGGGAATCTCGTGCACCTCTCGTTCGGCGCCGGGTCGGCGCTGATCGTCACGCGTCAGGACGTCGCCGGCCGGTGGCAGGGCGCCGCGCAACGCATCGCGGCCGACTTCCTCTCGGGCTCGCAGCAGGGACGGTTCAATCCGAAGGACGGACATCTGTACGTCAGCGGCATCGCTGGCTGGCAGACCTACACCACGGACGACGGTTGCCTCCAGCGCGTCCGTCACGTCGGGGGCGCACCCGTGCTCGTCGGCCACGAAGTCCGCGACAACGGCGTGCTCCTGCGCTTCAACGAAAAACTCGACGCGTCCATCGCCGGTCAGGCCGCGGGCCACTTCGCGCAATGTTGGAACTACCGTTATGCCGCGGCCTACGGATCGCCGGAGTTCTCGGTCGCCCATCCGGGCGTCGTGGGGCACGACCCCTTGGCGGTCCGCAGCGCGCATGTGTTGGCCGATGGCCGCTCGCTCTTCGTGGAGATCCCGCAGCTCACCATCGCCGATCAGGTGCACCTCAGCGTGCGGCTGGTCGCACAGCGCTCGACGGATGTCTTCCTGACCGCCCATGCTTTGGCCGCGCCGTTCACCGACTTCCCTGGGTATACGGCGATTCCGAAGGTCGCGCATGCCCACGCCGCCCCTGCACCGGTCGGCTCGACGCAGATGCGTCCGGTCCGTTGGGAAACGGAAGTCTGCGGCAAGCCCCCGCAGGAAATCACGCTGGAGACGGCGACCGGGTTGCAGTTCGCCCAGAAGGAACTCCGCGTGAAGGCAGGGCAGGGCGTGGCCCTCACGGTGGTCAATCCGGACACCATGCCGCACAACTGGGTGCTCACGAAGCCCAACGCCTTGGAGGCCGTGACCCTCCTCTCGGCCAAGATGGCTGCGGAGCCCGATGCCTATTTCCGCCACTACGTCCCGGAAACCCCGGACATCCTTTGTCACACGCGGCTGCTTGATGCGGGCAAGAAGACCATCGTCTTCTTCGACGCCCCTAAGGTGCCTGGCCGTTACCCGTATCTCTGTACCTTCCCCGGCCATGCGCAGATCATGCGTGGCGTGTTGATCGTGGAGTGAATGGTGTTGGTATCGTGGTAGGGTCGGCACTGCGTGCCGACCTAGCCTTGCCCTCTGTCGGCTGCGCGTTCAGATTGCCGACATGCGCTTCGCCCCAATCGCTGGTCTCCTCCTCGCTGTCGCTGGCTTCGCCCAGACCCCGCCCAGTCCCGAAGTGACGCTCAAGCCCGTGGAAGGCGCACTTGAAGTGCAGTTCGCCGGCAAGACCGTCGCCGCCTACCTCGTCGCGAACGACGTCTCGACCCCGGCACGGTCCAACGAGACCTACAAGCCGTACCTTCGCATCGTCGATCCGATCACCGGCCAAGCGATCACCAAGGGCCCGGGCGGCACCTATACGCATCACCGCGGCATCTTCTTCGGTTGGATGCGCATCGGTTTCGAGCAGCAGAAACTCGACCTCTGGTCGATGGGCTCTGGCCGGCAGGTCCATACGGCCTTCAAGGAACAGTCCGCCGCGAATGGCCGCGCCAAGCTCGTCTCGCTGGTCAATTGGAACGACAAGAAAGGTCAGCTGATCATCTCCGAAGAACGCACGATGGAACTCAGCCCGCTGGCCGCCCCGGGGTTCCTGCGGGTGGACTTCCTGACCACGGTCAAGGCCGAGGCGGGCGACCTGCAGCTCGAAGCCGACCCGGAGCATGGCGGCGTGCATTACCGCGCCCCGCAGGAAATCGATGCGTCCAAGACCGACTACTTCTTCCCGGTGGCGAAGCCCCTGCCGCATAAGGACCTCGATTACCCTTGGGTTGGCCTGAACTACACCTTGGGCGACAAGAGCTACGGCGTCGTGCAGATCGACTCGCCCGCCAACCCGCGTGGCACCAAGTGGTCGGCCTACCGCGACTATGCGCGCTTCGGTGCGTATCCCCGCGCCACGCTGAAGAAAGGCGAGACCCTCTCGCTCAAGTACCGCTTCCTCATCTCGCAGGGCGCCATCGTCTCGACGGAGCTCATCCAGGCCGAGCAGGCCGCCTTCACCGGGGTGAAGCCGGAGCCCGTGACCGTCACCAAGCTCAAGGCCGAAGTCCCCGCCGCGCCGAAGGCCAAGGCGAAGAAGTAACGTCAGCGGGTCAATTCTGTTTTACTCCAGCGTCGTACCCCTGCGGCCCCGTTTAGCTCCCTCTGGTATGCCCCAAGAGGCAGTGAGAGGCTGGCGTGAATTTAGCTCGCAACAGGTGCTTCTGAAGTTTGCCGCCGCGAGATAATCGTTTTGACCTAGCCCCCACCGGGGCAGTCGGTTAGTCTGCTCGACCTCAGTCACCTTCAAACGCGGCACGTTTTGACCTAGCCCCCACCGGGGCAGTCGGTTAGTAAACAATGACCAAGCCCTTCCTCGTCGCCGTAGTTTTGACCTAGCCCCCACCGGGGCAGTCGGTTAGTATCTTGCGCAGGTAATAGTCCACGTACTGCTTGTTTTGACCTAGCCCCCACCGGGGCAGTCGGTTAGTTGGAACCCTTGCCCTTCCCCTTTGCCTCCCCTGTTTTGACCTAGCCCCCACCGGGGCAGTCGGTTAGTGTTCGTGGCGATCCAGCCGTTGGACGCAAAGCGTTTTGACCTAGCCCCCACCGGGGCAGTCGGTTAGTGACATCCGCTGCAAGGCCGACGAGTACGACAAGTTTTGACCTAGCCCCCACCGGGGCAGTCGGTTAGTCTCGGCGACCTTGGGGCTGAAGGCCTGCCGCGTTTTGACCTAGCCCCCACCGGGGCAGTCGGTTAGTATGCAGAACAGCGTCCTGTTCTCGCAGGTTGAGTTTTGACCTAGCCCCCACCGGGGCAGTCGGTTAGTAGGACATGGACAAGACGCTAATCGACGCGGAGGTTTTGACCTAGCCCCCACCGGGGCAGTCGGTTAGTGCAACGGCTCCAAAACGCTCAAGTACACGCTAGTTTTGACCTAGCCCCCACCGGGGCAGTCGGTTAGTTCATCCCCAGCCTTGGTCAGCCGCTCGACCTCGTTTTGACCTAGCCCCCACCGGGGCAGTCGGTTAGTGTCGAGCGTTCGCCCTTCGTGCCGACGGAGTGGTTTTGACCTAGCCCCCACCGGGGCAGTCGGTTAGTAGTAGATTGTAAGTAGCCTCATTGGGAGGGGCTTACAGCTACCATACTTCCACCAACTCGAACAGACGCGCAAGAGAGGCCGCTGTGCGTTCTGGTTGATTTAGGACAATTTGCCCGTCCCAGACGGATTCTTCCATGGGGAAGATCCTGATATCCCCAGGCATGTTTTTAGCAATGTTCCGTAAGTGACGAATCACCCGTTCACATTCATGGGGTTCTCCTCGAAAAAGGTAGATGCTATACTGCACGCGGCGGCCGCCTAGTTTCTCAAACTCCTTTCGCATGAAGTTCTGTAACTTCTGCGAGGGGAGGTCATAGGCAAGCATCACGAGCATGGAGAAGGAAAGGATGGAACTCCGTCCGTCCGCAAATGGCTTTGACGAAAGACTCAACCATCAGCCGGATAATAGTCCGAAGGCGGAAAGCGCTATTTCTGTAGATAAACTTCTGCTCAAGCATCTCCGCGAAGCGGGAAGCCATCCGTGATTTCTCCAACATATCTTCGCGATACCTCATCACCGTCAGTTCAACGGCGCATCTAAGCGGCTCAATGAGATCACAGGCTAAGCTGGGACGATTGCGCCTGAGTTTATGAATCAAGCCCACGGAACAATCCAGGCCATGGGCAAGGCAGGCCCATTCCACTGCATGGTATAGGAAGCCATAACCGTAACTGAGGGCGATATTGATAGGTTGCGTTGACCGATACTTTTCTCGGCGGATGATATCCGAGCTTATACCCGCAAAATACTTTGTCCAAAACTTACGGGCGTAGGAAGCCTCGAGTCGAAGCACGCGGGCGAAAGAACCCTGTTGAATGGGAGGTGCGGGAGGCAAAGTGGGATCAGCATCACGAAGAAGGAGCATTTGATTCGCGACTTTGGTCAGCAGCAAGCCGCTGGCTAGCTGGGTGGATTCCTTAGCAGAAAGGCGACAGAGTCTATAAATCGCCTCGGGATTTACATGCCGACCGCGAGGCAAAATGGATGAGGTCCGCCACTTTTCGGCAGTACCACTCCAAGCAGAGAGCACCACGGGGCAATGCTCGGCGGTCGCCGTCAGGGCTGATTGCGACCAGTTATGGCTATTTCCGAAGCACTGGAGGCTTCCGATTGTTGATAAGGCAATTGAACGTTCACCGCTAAACAGCTTGCCGTCTTTTGTGCGAAGATTCTGAGCTTCGGTCGAGACGACAAGGTGTCTCATCAAGATTAGCCCTTTTGCTCCAAAGCAAATTGTCGATAGGCTGCAATCACCGAGACTGACGAGGGCTTGACGGCTTTGATTATATCAACAGCCGGCTTCTCGGAAATAATTGTTTCGATCTGGCCGGAGCTATTTATGCTACTCACGCGTAACCAGACCCAGTGGTCAGCCTTAGGTTTTTCGAATTTCACAGTTTTCGGATTCCATGCCGGGCGCATACTTTCCCCTAGGC
>Ga0209599_10001333_pt1 | contig 12002 bp, 11 predicted proteins | sample Shrwel_input2_FT_FD_187534 | JGI IMG/M metagenome (GOLD analysis project Ga0209599, IMG submission 187534) | Subsurface microbial communities from deep shales in Ohio, USA - Utica-3 well 1 S input2 FT (SPAdes) (version 2) ... | reverse complement strand
AAATAAGATTGCGTAAAAAAGAGACACTATGTGTGGTGGGGTTAAGTCCTACAGCACATGACATGCTGATAACAGCACCAACAGGAGATTGATTATTTTGCCACACACTATCAGTCGCGTTAAGGTTGGCATTATTGCCTTCTAAATGAATGGCACCACCTTGTACAGAGGCTTGGCTATTTTTAAGTACACTATTGACGATATTGACTTGGCCACCTGCAAAAATAATAGCTCCAATTGTTGCATGACCATTCGCTAAAATTAAATCTTTAATGTGTAAAGTAAATTTTTCGACTGAGGTGTTAAATAATCGATCAGTACCATTACCTAAAATTTCGGTAGTGGCAGGCATACGTTTGGGTTTAAGACGAGTAATGGGGTCTTTTTCTTCGGCGAGTGAAGTATCAAACCCTGCAAAGGTCATTTCTTTTTTTGGGGTAAGTTCACCACGAGTTAGTATATACGTCTTGTTTTCTAACTGAATGGTGTTTGATAAAAAGGGATGTCCCGCAGGGCAGCCACCAAACGTAGTGCGAGTATTAATAGCTTGTACTGCTTCTCTGATGGAGCAATTTTGAAGATTCTCTCCATTTTCATCCGCAGTTGTTGTAACGGTAATAACAGTACCTGCATAAGCGTTGAGAGCGAACGATAGGGCGACAAAGCCTAAAAGATGACGTGATTTATACATTTTTATTTTATCCTCAACGTAGGCGACGACAAAAGCCAAGCAAACTTAGTATAAGTAAAGAAAAGAAACTGCTAGAGCCGTTATCTAATGCTTTAGAGGCTGTTTGAGTATTTGGTTCGGAGTTGATTCTTAAGTCCGTGCGCACTACGCGGTCATTAGATGCGTCGCTAAAACGGCTAATAGTGGTTGATACCCCATAAGCGAAGCGTTCTAAACCATGGAATGTACCATTGGGTGAGTATACAAGCTCATGGGTGCTATTATTAATACTGACAGTGCCCTTTGTAGGTGCAATAATGAGTCCAAAACAACCATCGCTTTTATCTCTAGTGTTATTAAGTCCAAAAATACTGTCACAAGTACTTTGAGGAACTAATTCACCATCACCAATGTATTTAGCTAGACTAAAACTAGGCGTATCACCAAATACAATATCAATACCATCTGTATTGGTATATTCAGTTTGCACTTCCAAAGCACCAATGTCGCAACGATCACTACGTGCTTTACCACGTTGATCGACACTTAGGCAGTTAAGACCCTTATTGTTATTACTATTATTAAGGTAGCCTTTATTGATAATAGGAGAGTCTGTTGACTGCAAATATGCCATTAACATACGCGGTTTATGAGTTTGAGTTGGGCCACCATTTTCGGCTAAAGGACATAATAAGCCATTAGCGGGTGGAGCATCACAAATGCCGTCACTATTAGCATCAGCAATTAATAACTCCTGACCTATCCCTGATATTTGTATGTTTTTGGCGGTAGGGTCGCCCAGTAAACAACCAGAAATAAACATATTATTAGCAAAATAAGTTTTAGTGGCATCTGGACCATTTATCATATTTTTGCAGTCGCCGTTAGCTGTATTGCCTGCAATAATAGAGTTATAAACCCTAGGGGCTTCGTAGTTAAAGTTAATACCACCTGTATTTAAGACAATTGTATTATTGTTTAGTACTAAGTTATCACGGCTGGAAATGGCGTAACCTGTATTTCCCGAAAACGTTGAGTTGGAAATATTGGATGTAATACTTGCGCTTTGATCGGCAATATTCACAATGCTTTCATTACTAAAGGCAGTATTTTTGGTAAAGAGTGAATTAATAATGGAAATGTTATTGGCTTCACTATAAATAGCTGCGCCACTAAATGCTTTGTTTTCTTTAAACAATACTTGATTAGTTGTTATGACGGCATTGTAGGCATTATAAATAGCTCCACCAAAATTTTGCGCATAGCCATTGCTTAAAATAGCATTGTTAATGGCCAAGGTGTCTTTGTTTAAAATCAGACCACCATTAACTGCACAAAAGTTAATGTCACATCCTACTAGGTCTACACTACTAATGCTGACATTGATTGAACTAGAAACAGAGCCATCATCAATAATTAATAAAGGATGTTGACCTATTGCTTTAATTACGATGCGTGGGTGTTCAACATTTTTTTCTTCGACAGAGGGTAGCAAGTCATCATCAGAGTTAATATTGTCGGCAGAGCTTTGGGGGCTAATTTGTAAAGATAGATTAAGTGTTAAACTTTTTAATAGTTCGTAAGACTTATCAGAGTCTGTTAAATAAGCTACATCATTTGTTGACGCAGAGTCGGTTTTACAACCAAATAAACCTGTTGCTCGATAATCTTCAAGCTCTTTTTCTTTCTCTTTTTGTAGTTTTTCTTGGCTAGTAACTTTGGCTTCTAAAGTAGTGATAGTATCTTCATAACTTTTTATTAGTGCCGTATCAGGTGTAACTTTAACTTTTTCTTCGTCAATCAGGGCATTGGTATTGCTAATCTTATTTTTGAGTTGACTAATTCCGTCATTATATAAAGAGGTCAATAAATCAATATCTTTTTCAAGGGCAGCAATTCTAACAGTATCATTGGGGATTTTTTTTTCCTCGAGTGCTAAGGCATTGTTGAGGTCAACGATTTGTAATAGTAACGTACGAGATGTGCCTGCAATAATGCCAACTTCTTCATCAATAAGTGCTTTTTTTGTGTTTTTAGCATTTAAATAACTGACAGCTTCGCGCAAAGAGCAACTTTGATTGTCAATGTTATTCTCATCGATTGTTGTATTAACAATAACGCTATCTGCTAAGCCAGTTGTAGAAACCAATGAACTAGCGAGTAAACAAATGAGAAGGCGGCTCTGAGAAACAGGCATCGGAAGAGTCTCCTAGTTGGCTTGTTGTTTTTTATTTTGGTTCGATATTCTAATCTAAAAACACGGCTTATTGTGTGTGTTTATGTTGCGTTTACCTTTAATCTCACAATGTATCATGACTGGCTATGTGTATGCCAGTCACCCTTTATTAAAGCGAGTGTGAATTTCGTTAATATTATATTGGGTTGTCATGACTTATGGAGGCGATAAGCTGCTTGTTTTCTTGATTTTTAATGTGTTCCATAATGGCATCAAGGCGGCCACCAAAATAGTTGGTGATAGATTTTTCCATGGCACGAGCAACTTCCGCGTCAATGGCTACATCGGCCAAAGGACGCATTTGCCAAATTAAATCGGCAAGACGAGTAGTAGCACTACTTGGTGGAATGTTTTCTTTTCCATAAGTATCAATCAGGCGTGCGATTACCTCAATAAACATATCGGCAACACGTTCGACATTGTTACGCATACCACCAATAATGTTTAATAATTCGCCTAAAGGTAATCCTAAACTCACCAATTTTAAGCCAGCATTTAACAGTCGTGGACTGGCAACACGTACCCGTGAGCCATCAACAAATTCAATAATACCCAATTCTGCTGCTTTGAGAATTTCTTCTTGGGTAACGGTATTGCCAAAACGTGTTAGTACATCTAGCGCATCATAGTACTCTGGTGTTTCATCCGACCACGGGCTAGTAATGGCAGACTCTAAACCTAATAATTGACTTAAATCTTGGCCTTGTTCCCATGCTTCAATCAATTCGCCAATATTAGCAATGCTGTAGCCACGTGCTAAGAGTTGGCCAATAATGCGCAGACGCGCTAAATGGGTATGGTTGTAGATGCCATTGCGGCCACGACGCTCGGGTGGAGGTAAAATTCCTCGGTCTTGATAAGCACGTACATTACGCACTGTTGTTCCTGCAACACGAGCGAGTTCGTCAATCGAGTATTCATGCTGTGTGTTGGCGTGATTCGGGCTACTCATAACCGTATTAGTCCTAAAATGATTAATGCTCGGTGAGCTGTTTTACAAAATGAAGAGTGAGTCTTTTTCTTTGCTGTAGTGCGCTATTTTCTAAAAAGCTTAAATGTTTTAATAGTAAACCCGTACAACGTGGTCCTTTAAGTAATAAATAACGAGTGATTTCTGGGTCGAGGTCTAAATTACGTCTTCCTAAAGCGGCAAGTAATAAGGCTTCACGGTCAGCGTTGTCTTCGCCATTAGGAATACAAAAACAAGCGGCTTGATTTAAACGCGATACCAAATCGGCCAAACTTAATCCCAAATCGGAAGGTCTAGAGCGTGCGGCTAACAAAATACGGGTATGGCTACTTAATGCTCTATTTAACAAATGGAATAAGGCTTCTTGCCAGTCTGGACGATCTTTAATAACTTCTATATCGTCTAAAGCAATTAAATCATAATGCTCTAAACTTTCTAAACAATAAGGAGTGTTTGTTCTAATAAGTTCACGTAATGATAATAAAATAGTATGAAAGCCTTGATCGCTGTAGGTTTCGCATGCCGCAGCCAGCAAGTGTGTTTTACCTGTGTCGGGTTCGCCATATACAAAACAACGTTCGTCTGTACCTGCGAGTAATCCTTCAATGGCCGACACAATAGCTGACCAACTAGGCCCAGCAAAGTCACTTAGCCGAGCATCAAGCCGAGGCCCTAAATTAAGCAGTAGTTGATTGTTTTCTCGCGCTTTCATACGTTAGGCTCATCGCGTTGATAAAACGTACTTTGGCGATATCGTTGATGGGCGTGTTGTAGCAAAACCATGACAATCGCTGCAACGGGTAGTGCTAATAACATGCCAACAAAACCAAAGAGTTGTCCTCCCGCCATGACCGCAAAAATAACACCAACGGGTGGAAGTCCGATTTTATCCCCAATAAGATACGGTTGTAAAACCCAGCCTTCTAAAACTTGGCCAATGGCAAACACGAGCCATATGCCAAGTAGTGGGTCAAAACTCATATTGTATTGAAATAATGCAGTGACGCTGGCACTAATAATACCCACAATAAAGCCAAAATAAGGAATAATGCTTGCCAAGCCTGCGAGTAAGCCAATGATAATCCCTAGTTTGAGCCCAACAATTTGTAGTCCAACGGCATAAATAATCCCTAAAAGTAACATCACGATGAGTTGGCCACGTAAAAAAGCCGATAACACCTCGTTGCATTCGGTAGCGAGCTGAGTCACCGTGGGTTCGATATGGCGCGGAATGAGTTCTTTGGTGTTATTGATGATTTTTTCCCAATCAAGCAGTAAGTAAAAAGTCACCACAGGTATTAAGGAAACCAAGCCAATAATACTCATAATATCAACACTAGATTGAGCAACACGTGTTAATACATTGCCTGCGGCTGTGCCTGCTTCTTGCCAGTAAGAACTAAGCCACTCACTAATAAGCTTCATATCAAGACGGTCTAAATCAAGTCTAAAGTTTTTTTCTAACCAAGGAATGCCTTTACGATTAATCCATTTGAGTAAATAAGGCAATTTAGACTCTAAATAAATAAATTGTCGCCATAAAACAGGCACAAGTAAAACAAGAGCAGTGGTTATGGTCAAAAATAGTAAACTAAATACGGTACTCACTGCGGCTATACGATTAAAACGCCACTTCATGAGCATATTAACTAAAGGGTTGCACAAATAAGCCAGTAGTGCGCCTGCAAAAAATGGCATTAAGATAGATTGCAGCGCATACAGTAACCATACAAGCAGCGCACCGCCAAGCCATATGGGCCAATTAATCGCACTTTTGTTCATTGTAATTCTCTAATATGCGTCTGTAAGCCATTGATAATGCAAATAACGTTGGGCTAATTGTTGCCCAATTAAAACATTGGGTGCAAGTTCTTGATGCAAAAAAGGTACATGTGCTAATTGTGGTATGAGTCGTAATTGATTAGCAATGGAGCTGTAAGATTGAGTGCTTAAACAAGCAAAATCGGCTTGTGTGCCAAATACTTGTAAAATTCTAAGCTGTGAACAGGCAGTTTGTAGGGCATTTTCGGCATCAATAAATTGTTCTAATTGTGAAATGTTATCAATGCGAAACAAAATGCCATCTTTAATTTCTGGCCATTGCCAAGACATAGCGAGGTTTTCTGCCCAAATATGGGGTAAATAAACTAAGCCTTCGGCACTAATTTTGCCTTTGACGTTAGAGTCTGCGCTAAAAATTTGCCAATGAATTTCTTGTGATTGCGATGAGATAACCACGAGGGCATCGGTTTGTTGTTTATTGAGAAGTGCTTGTAAAAGTTGAGGCTGAGTTTGATATTGATTAATGGCTTGAGTCAGTAAAGGGATGTCGGTTTTATTTAGTTGGTTAAATAAAATAATGCCGCGCTGATTGGCTTCGGTATTTAAGTAAGGTTTAAGCTCAAAACTTTCGATTTGATTTTGATTGCTTTGTACAATCCATAGGCGAGTACCCGCCCAAGCTTTAAAATTACTTGAGCTAAGCAACTCGTTAAAGTCAGGACGTTGTGGCTGATGCAACTTTTGTTGCACGGTCGGTTCATCAAAAATTAAACTGGTACCTGTTAAGTTTAACAATTCATTTGACCAGTCTTCTGCCCAACTGGTAGAAATAAAACTGCTCAATATAAGTAGCAATGCGCTAAAACGCCCTAAAAAAGTCATTATTTTGTATCCTTAACCAAAAACATGGTAACCATACGCAACTCTGTGCCGAATTTCTAGGCTTTATCGACAGCAATAGTGGAGCAAAAGCCCATAAACAGCTAAAATGCGCGCCCGTTAAGCTTTTAATTTACTCAGGACACAAAAACATCGTATTTTTAGATGTGTTTAGTCCGACTATAGTGGAAACCAAATCACCATGAGCAACTCACAACCTTCTTTAAGCTATAAAGACGCAGGCGTAGATATTGATGCAGGCGACCATTTGGTAGAGCGCATCAAAGGGGTTGCCAAACGCACGACTCGTCCCGAAGTGTTGGGTGGTTTGGGTGGTTTTGGCGCATTGTGCGAGATTCCTGCAGGCTACAAACAGCCTGTTTTAGTGTCGGGTACAGATGGTGTTGGCACAAAATTACGTTTGGCATTGCAATTAAATCGTCACGAAAGTATTGGTATTGATTTGGTGGCGATGTGTGTTAATGACTTAGTGGTGTGTGGTGCAGAGCCATTATTCTTTTTAGATTATTACGCAACGGGTCATTTATCGGTAGATACCGCTGCGACAGTGATTACAGGTATTGGCGAAGGCTGTTTGCAAGCAGGTTGTGCTTTGGTGGGTGGCGAAACAGCCGAAATGCCAGGTATGTACGAAGGTGAAGATTACGATTTGGCAGGCTTTTGTGTCGGTGTGGTCGAAAAGGCTCAAATCATTGATGGTTCTAAAGTGAAAGCAGGGGATGTGTTAATTGGCGTTGCCGCCAGCGGTGTTCACTCCAATGGTTATTCTTTAGTGCGTAAAGTGATTGAAGTTTCTCAGGCTGATGTAAATCAGCAATTAGACGGCAAAACCTTAGCTGATTGGTTGATGACCCCAACACGTATTTATATTAAATCGATGTTAAGTTTGATTAAAGCTTTGCCTGTTCATGCCATTGCTCATATTACGGGTGGCGGCCTACCAGGTAACTTGCCGCGTGTGTTGCCCGAAGGTTGTGATGCCCGTATTGACGAAAGCTCATGGCAATGGCTAGCTATTTTTCAATGGTTACAACAGCAGGGTAATGTTGAACGTTTTGAAATGTATCGTACCTTTAACTGTGGTGTTGGGATGGTGGTGGTCGTTCCTGCCGATAAAGCAGATGAAACCATTGCCCATTTACAAGCTAATGGCGAACAAGCATGGCGTTTAGGTGAGATTATCCCATCAACCCATACTGAGCCAACCGTCGTTTTTGCGTAATTTGCTTTGATTGATGGTGTAGGGCAAGCCTTGTGCTTGCCTTTTTTTATTTATTTTACGTTGTATTTTTAAATGAATATCGTCGTTTTAATTTCAGGTTCGGGCAGTAATTTACAAGCAATCATTGATGCGTGTCAGGCGCAGCATATTAAGGGTCAAGTTGTGGGTGTATTGTCTAATAAAGCCGATGCCTATGGTTTGGTACGCGCACAACAGGCAAATATTGCAACAGCCACAATTAATCATAAAGACTTTGATAGTCGTGCTGCCTTTGACCAAGCGATGCAAAAAATCATTGATGCGTGGCAGCCTGATGTGGTGGTATTGGCAGGCTTTATGCGGATTTTAACGCCCGCCTTTGTACAGTATTTTGAAGGCAAGTTGCTCAACATTCACCCGTCTTTATTGCCTTATTATAAAGGTTTGCATACCCATCAACGAGTATTAGCAACAGGAGACAACAAGCACGGTTGTTCGGTACATTTTGTTAATGCGGAGTTAGATGGGGGGGCAGTGATTGCACAAGCCGTTATAGATGTATTAGTTAACGATAATGAACATAACTTAATCGAAAAGGTTCATAAACACGAACACACGCTTTATCCTTTAGTGTTAAGTTGGTTAAGTCATGGCCGATTACGTTATCAGTCAGGATTACCCGTGTTAGATGGTAAAGTATTGATGCAACCTGTCAGGTTGTTGTGTTGATTTATAAAGCGAGAATAAAATAATGCGTACCACTTTATTGACAGCAATGGTTTTGTTTTCGGGTATTGTTCATGCCTTTGATTTGCAGCCTTATACCGCAACTTATCAATTTAATTTAAATCAACAACTGACAGGTACAGCAACACGCACACTCAGCAAACAAGAAAACAATCATTATCGTTATCAGTTTAGTGCCAGTGCTGCAATTGCTAATGCCAACGAAGTCAGTGATTTTATCTTTGAAAATCAGCAAGTACAGTCATTAAATTATCAAAATACAAAACAGATTTTGTTTAAAACTAAAATTGATAAAGCTGATTTTGATTGGCAACAAAGTCGATTGGTTGCTCAACGTAAAGGCGAAAGTACAAATCATCCTTTAACCGATAAAAGCACCTTAGACCCTTTAAATTTAGAGGTTCAAATTCGTCAAGATTTATTAAGTGCTACGACACCACACTTAAAAGCAGAATATGTGCTGGGTGATGCTAAAGGGGTGCATCCGCTTAAATTTACTATTGATGGTACAGAAAAAATCAAAACGCCTTATGGCGAATTAGACACTTTAAAAGTGTCACGAGTGCATCAAGATAAAGAACGTACCACGCAATTTTGGTTAGCTAAAAGTTTAGATTATTTACCCGTTAAAGTGGTACAGGTTGATGATGCGGCGGTATATACCATTGAGTTACAAAGTTTTCAAAAGTAGGAGTGGCAACCCTTGTGGTTGCCTTAAGTGTGACTATTTAAACCGACCCATGACCTCTTGGTAAACTTTTTACTGCCTTTGAGCAGGCCAAAATCAACCAAGTTGCAAAGCCAAGCTCAATAAATGCAAAAGTTTGTTTTAGACCGCCAGCAAAACAGTCCATTACCGCAAAACCCATATACACCAAAACCACCAATGTTAAACTTAATAAACCATAGCTTTTTTTATGCCATACCGCAGGCAAAAACAACAATAATGGCACTAATTTGATAATTACTAAGACCCAAGCCGCTTTAAAAGGTACTAAGGCAAAGGTACTAATAGCCAAAAAAGCCAAAAAACAAACATAACTTAAACGTAAATACTGCACGTTATTTTCTCGCAAATTGAACAAGTCGCTTGCCTAAAGCTATGCTTAACGCTTGTTCTTCGGGGGTAATAAGCCGTTTGCCATCATGGCCAGCCCAATGAGATGCACCATAAGGCGTGCCACCACTTTGTGTGGTGTGTAATGCGGCTTCTTTGTAGGGTAAGCCAACTAACACCATGCCATGATGTAATAAAGGCAACATCATCGTTAGTAAGGTACTTTCTTGGCCTCCATGTAACGAGCCTGTCGAGGTAAATACTGCCGCAGGTTTGTCACACAATGCGCCATTCATCCATAACGCCGCCGTACCATCTAAAAAGTATTTGAGAGGGGCGGCCATGTTGCCAAAACGTGTTGGACTGCCTAAAGCTAAACCTGCACACTGACTTAAATCATCAAGACTGCAATATAAATCACCGTTGTCGGGAATACTTGCTTCGGTTGCTTCACATACCGTAGAAAGGGCAGGTACGGTGCGTAAACGAGCATTCATACCTGCGGCCTCTACGCCTCGCGCAATTAATTTTGCTAGCTGACGTGTGTTACCATGACGGCTATAGTACAACACTAAAATATAGGGTTCGGGCATCTTCAATTCTCATCATCAATTAGCCAATTATACCCTAAACGGAGTCTAAAGCATGACTTGGAAAACACATTGGCATAAAACAAAATCATTTACGCATTTTGTAATTACCCGTTTTTTAGCTGATGAATGTAAACAAAATGCAGCGTCATTAACCTATACCACGCTCTTTGCTGTTGTTCCTATGCTCACTGTGTTATTTAGCATTTTGGCAGCGATTCCTTCTTTAAAAAGTATTAGCGTAGATATTCAAAATTTTATTTTTAAAAACTTTATTCCTGATACAGGCGTAAAAATTGAAGGTTATTTACATGACTTTGCCACCCAAGCCAGTAATTTAACGATTGTGGGCGTGTTTATGCTTTTTGTAACAGCCATTATGATGTTAATCACTATCGAAAAAGCCTTTAATCAAATATGGCGTGTTAAACAGCCTAAACAAAGTATTATCGGATTTTTACGTTATTGGGCTGTGTTAAGTTTAGGACCATTTTTATTGGGTGCGGCTTTTGCTATTTCGTCTTATGTGACTTCTTTACGTGTGTTTAGTGATGCTGAACAATTAGTAGGTATGGTGTTTTCGGGTTTAAGGGTATTACCTTTTTTGTTTACAGGCTTAGCGTTTAGTTTGTTTTATATTGCCGTGCCTAATTGTCGAGTTCCTATTAAATCAGGTTTTGGTGCAGGCTTTTTTGCAGCTACTTTATTTGAGATTGCTAAAAATGGTTTTACTTTGTTTGTAGGAAACTTTTCGTCTTATCAATTGGTTTATGGTGCTTTTGCGGCTTTTCCTTTGTTTTTGTTGTGGGTCTATTTATCTTGGATGATTGTTTTGTTAGGGGTAGAAGTATGTCGTGCTTTAACCTTTTATAAAGAAGCTAACAAAGAAGTCCGTCATCCCTTATTAGAGTTATTGGCTGTACTGCAATTGTTTTATCAGCGTCAATTAGATGGCGGAACGGTTTCTGAATTAGAAGCAATGGATGTGTTGGGTAAACGCGATGTGGAAACATGGACCCAATTTATAGATATTTTACTAACCCAAAATTTTATTCAAAAAACCGAAGCAGGGCAGTATGTCTTGGTACGTAACTTACACCATGTTGATTTTTGGCAGTTTTATTTAAGTTTGCCGTGGCCCTTGCCTAAACCTCAGGACTTAGCCCATTTATACCAAGATGACTCTTGGGCAACACTCTTAGTACCACGCTTACAGGCAGCACATGATTACAATCAACAGCAATTAAGTGTGCCTTTGGCAGAAATTTTGGCTGTAGATTGATGCGCGAGGTGAGCTTTAATTCGCTATAATCGCGCTACAAAAGCCAGCTCTTGCCAGTTTTAGAGGAATAAACATGACCCTTATTAAACAAGATGATGTAATTCAAAGTGTTGCCGATGCCTTGCAATATATTTCTTATTATCATCCTTTAGATTTTATTCAAGCCATTAACGCGGCTTACGAAAAAGAAGAAAACCAAGCGGCCAAAGATGCGATGGCGCAAATTTTAATTAACTCTCGTATGTGTGCCGAAGGTCATCGTCCTATTTGCCAAGATACAGGTATTGTTACTGTCTTTGTGAAAGTGGGGATGAATGTACAATGGGATGCTACCATGTCTCTTGATGACATGATTAACGAAGGCGTACGTCGTGCTTATTTGAATCCTGATAATGTTTTGCGTGCGTCGATTTTGCGAGACCCCGCAGGTAAACGTCAAAACACTAAAGATAATACGCCAGCGGTTATTCATTACGAAATTGTTGCAGGTGATAAAGTCGATATTACCGTTGCTGCTAAAGGCGGTGGTTCAGAAAATAAATCCAAAATGGCGATGTTAAATCCGTC
>Ga0209599_10001332_pt1 | contig 12009 bp, 14 predicted proteins | sample Shrwel_input2_FT_FD_187534 | JGI IMG/M metagenome (GOLD analysis project Ga0209599, IMG submission 187534) | Subsurface microbial communities from deep shales in Ohio, USA - Utica-3 well 1 S input2 FT (SPAdes) (version 2) ... | reverse complement strand
GGGTTGGGGTTGGGGTTGCAGGTTGAGCCGCCTGAGCCTTACGCGCAAGTCTCTGTTCTCTCATACGCTCCCTGCCTGCGGTTAAGTTCCTACCGTCTGCAACGGGAGGACGTGCAGCAGGTGCTTCCCTGGGCTGAGTCATTCTAGCTTCGTGCTCAGCATCTCGCCTCATTCTAAGAGCTACGTTATCGGGCTTATTCATAGGCTTATTGTCTATGGCTGCCTGAGCCTTACGTGCCTGTATTTTCTCAGATAGGCTTTCTCGAGCAGGTGCTAGGTTCCTACCATCAGCAACGGGGGGGCGTGCAGCAGGTACTTCCCTGGGCTGAGTCATTCTAGCTTCGTGCTCAGCATCTCGCCTAGCTTTGAGACTCATAGCTTTTGGCTTATTTAATGGGCGATTAGCTACTCGCTCTGCTTCAACTTGTTTTTGACGAGCAAGCTCTGCCTCGATATTTGCCCTACCTTGTTCTGCACCAATGCTCTTGATTGGCTTCTTCTCTGGTGTGCCTGGCAATGGACCTTTTTGTTCAGAAGGTACTTTACCACGTTGAGCTTTCATCTTCTGGAATGCTTCGTTAGCTTCTAAGTCACTTTGCTTAGATGCAATCTTGTTCATATACTTGTTGTGCGCGTGGTTGAGGCCAACAGCACCTAAGCCTGCGGCAGCTCCGACTATCGGATTCCCTAATGCAGCAGTGCCAGCGATAGTACCTAACAATGCGCCACGTCCATAGTGAGGATCTTTGTTTCCAGACTGATAATCTTGGTATTGACGATGCAGTGCCACTGCGGGCACAGCAGCCAAACCTAATGCTGCCGGAACTCCCATGCTAGATGAGGCTTCATCCATGTTTTTAAGTGCACCCATCACTTCGGGATGTAGCTGCTTTTTATTGTAAGCGGCTTTTAACTCAGCCATGTTAGCAGCCTTCAGGCCGTGTGGTTTCAATACCTTATCGAGGTTATGTATCGCTCTGACGCCTAAGGCAGCCGATCCCAGCATACCAGCCGCAGTCAAACCTGCTGTTTGCCAGTTTGATGGACCTGAGTACTCTGGATCAGAAGCTTGTTTGTTCATAAAACCATTAACTACCCTGCCAGCAATAACGTTGGAAGCTGCACCTACAGCCGCTCCCATACCTTTATGACCAAAGGTTAATGATCTCAGGAACTTATTATTAGGGTTCTTCAAGGCTAGTACCTCAGAACCATAGCCTAGACCGGCACCGAAGCCGGCATTAACTAGGTCTTCTGTAGACGCAATCTTTTCTAAATACTTGTTCATGCTTAATGTCCTAGGTTGTCTTTTACATGTTGAGAAACAATATCTCTAGCTTTAGCACGTTCTGCAGCGCTTATATGCTTCTTTATCTCATGGGCAAACGGTTTCCAACCCCAATCCTCTTCTGGTACACCCATATCTACTTTGTGAAGACGAACATAGTCTGCCATAGCTTCCCTCCTAGGGCCGCCCTCATACTTGTCTGGCATCAGAGGATGCGCAAGTACTCTAGGATATTTACGCCTAAGTGCGTCCTCTACTCCTATGGATATCCTTTGAGCATTGCCTTCTGCGAATATATGATAATTTAGAGCTTCCTTCCGAAAATTCTCTAAGTCATCATGGAGCTCTTTATGTGCAGGACTTCTACTAGAAAAATTTTCATGGGTAAGCTGAGTTGCTTTAGGGGCACGGAGCTTAGTCAAACCCTTCCTGGCTAAAAAGGCTCCTCCAGCCACAGCTCCTAATGTCGCACCTCCTATAGCCGCATTTCTCCAAAAGTGGTTATCCTGACCCTGCGTCTCAGCAATCTTTTCTAGATACTTGTTCATCCAGCTCACTCTTTGTAGTGTTGGTAGATCTGATTTGCTGCGGAAGCACCTAAGCCTGCTAACGCTCCTCGACCTACGGTAAGGTGTTTTGTTGGAGCTAAGCCACCAGCTACGCCACCTAACAAAGCACTTCGCAAGTAGTGGGAGTCCGGGTTACCGGATTGGAAGTCTTGGTATTGGCGATGTGCCGCTACGCCTACGGGTAAGGACAATGCTAGGCCACTTAGTGCTATACCACCTGCGCTTTTCATAGCTGCCCTGCGTAGAATAGGATCAGCGTTAATAGCGCCATTACCTTTCTTAGCTATAGCTTCAATGGCCTGCATCCTGTCTATGAAAGGTTGATGGTTTCCCTTGGCCAAATGACCATATATTTCTGGAGTAATTACACCGTTGACCGCAGACCCTATCAATGCTCCGCCGCCACCTAAACCAGCCGCAGTCAAACCAGCTGTCTGCCAGTTTGATGGACCCGAATACTCATAGTCAGAAGCTTGTTTGTTATGCATCAATGCATGTACTCGCTGCGCGGTCTCAGAGGCAGGCAAATCATCATCAAAGGCATTGTATTCTTCCACATAGTGCTTACGGTCTTCCGGGGAAATACCCAAGGCATTAGCTTTGTTATCAAAGGCTTCAGTACGCTTCATGGAGCCGTAACGCCGCAATAAACTCGTAGCACCTAAACCCGCAGCACCTATACCTGCACCGATTAAGGATTTCCTGCCCACCCCACCTAGCGAGAGCTTAGCTAGGGCGGTATTCCCCCTAATCAAGTGAGATACCGGAATCACTGAGCCCATAGCAGCAACGCCACCACCACCTAGGCCGGCACCATACAGAGCGGACCATCCGGCTGCACGAGCAGAGTCGCCTACGCCTGCGCGCTGACCGTCATAGTAGTCAGTATTCAAGTGCTTTACGCCTTTGAACAAAGCGTCTCGAGAAATGTCTGACGATGCAATCTTTTCTAAATACTTGTTACTCATAGTACGACATCCTTAATAGAGAGCTTGTTTGTATCTTTGTACGTGCGCTCAAGGTTCAACAAAGATTGTAACACGGTAGGATCAATACCGTCCATCATGACTGCATTGGATAAGATAGAGGATAATAAGTTCGGATCGGCAGCTGCGTTAGGGGCATACTTACGAATGGTATTAGCCATATCGTTTACCTTAGAACGCTCGGCATGTTGCAACACTTGATTGCGCTGAATGGCTTGTTCTAAGGCAGCATCGAAGCGGCGATTTTGAACAGGGCGTTGTATTAAACCTTCATAGAGGCCGTGGGCACCCATGAGACCAGCACCCGCAGCTACGCCAAGACCAATCTTCGCGGCACCTTCACCTAAACCTTTTAAGAAGTTAGGGTTATCAAATAGACCAGCTTGCTTCACCAAGTCTTCATCCATACTTTGATAGAAATACTCAGCGATGCTCTCCGCATCTTCTTTCGAATACGCCAATTTCTCTAAACCTTGGCGTACGTACATTTTCATATAACTTTTAGCATCGCTCATATTATCCACCTGTATTGTGCAGAGAGTCCCATACGGAATGTTTGGGGGCAATTGTTTCTCTCATAAAACCATAATCTGCTGCAGTAACACCCTTACTTGCAAGCCCTGTAACTCTCTCCCATGGAGTCTTATTCTTAGGCATTACCTTGTACAATAAGCTCTTCTGGAAATTCTGTTTAAACCCTTCTGTTGGAGAGGGTAGCCCACCGCCGTCAGTGGCAGCGCTAGCACTCTTAGCCATCTGGCCTGGGTAGCTCTGGTAGCCCCTCTTGACTGTAGAAGAAGACGTAGCTTTAGATCCCTCGGCTGCAGTATTGCGGAAGATGGAGGTGTTGGAAATACCTAGGTTCTTTCTTCCAAAAATACTACCAGCTATTCTACCGGAGATCGCCATAAAAGACACTTTTTCCAAAGAGTCTTGGGCATTTTTTATTTCAGAGGCTACTTTCTTGAGCTCTGATATAGCCTCATCCAGTTGAGCCACTTTCTTTAACTCACCTACCTTGAAGGTCAGGTATTGATTAGCTGTTTTCTCGAGGCTACCTGCCTCACCCACTAACAATACTAAGTCTGCATTCTTAGGTTTATACGCCGCTATCTTGGATAGCAAGTATGGCTCTTGTTTCACCTCTTCGATTAGGCGAATAATCTTCTCAGCGCAGGCTTGTTTTAACAATGCACCGTTCTCTATAGTGCTCTTAAAACCAGCAACCATAGCGGGCATCATAGGTACTAAGTCGATGTCTGCATCGAGCTGATTAGAGCTGGCTTGCTTAGTATGGCCTTCGCCACCGAACAGTAACTGCAACGGCGCGGGGCGGAAGCCTTGATTTGCAAACGATGCTTCTTTTACTACACTAACGTCTGGCGTAGATATAGCACCGATGACTGTATCTAGGTCAGCTAAGTCAAACGCAAAGGTTCTGTCCTTCGCTGTCTCTAAAATCTTCAAATAGGCGACCTGATTAGTAGCTTCTACTAAACGCTTGGTCTGCTCTATATTTAAGTTTTCTTCCCTCGAGATGCTTATTACGGCATCTGTGAGAGGTACTTGTTTAGTCAAGTAAATACTGACCGCTTTGGCTGCCAGCGTACCTAACATCTCTGAGTTAAACATGTGTCAACCTCATTGGTAGTATTTAGATTTTACATCATTCAGTACGTAATTGTTATACGCATCCATCCCTTTAACGCCTAGTTTTTCTCCAGCTACTGCACCTAATATTGCGGGTGCCAAAGAAACAGCTGTGCCCAATATCGGATGGGAGGGTAAAGGTATTTTAGAACTTAATTTACTGGCAAGATATCCACCAGCCACTGCCGAGGGAAGTGCTCCCAAGCGAGGATCTATATGGCGTTTGGAATACTCTACTACACCATCTATGTGAGAGTTATTAGCTACATGCTCTCTATGTGGCTGTAGATGAGATTTTACACCCCATGCTAATCCAGCCCCAGCACCTGCCAATGCACCTACCCTGCCATATCTAGCCATGATCCTGCCCGAGGCCTGAGTAGCTTTGGCTAGTTGCTCTGCAGAGTTATCTACCTTATGCATTTCCACAACTTTATCAAATACTCTTGGAAATGCCGCTACCGAGCCTCCGAAGCCTCCCACCGAAGACCCTGTAAGCACGTTCTTTAATATAGGCTCTTGATAACGGGTATAGTCAGCAGCGTAGTCGTTTAAGTCTTGTGCGTCAGCCGCTTGTTTTTTCAAAACAGCATCTCCGATACGGCCAGAGATTACATTAGAAACTGCGCCACCAACTGCGCCAGTTAGCTTGGAGTTTGGCAGGAACCTTTTTACCTTGTAGTTGTTAGGTATATAATCTGCAGCTAGCCCAGCACCGAAGCCTAGGCCACCACCAATAGCTGCATTAGCAATGTCCTCGTGCTGCTGCGCTATCTTCTCTAGGTACTTGTTACAGTAGGTCATAATCTACTCCGGGAACTTCCCTGCTAGGGGTTTCATATATTTGCTGGGCTATATCTACGACACCCGAGCTATTCTGTTCTTCTAACTCATCCAAAGATACTTGCTTCTCAGAGAAGTCCTGTACGTCTGGCATTACGGTAGGATCATCGAAGGAGTCCAAAGGCTCGAATGTGACGTTATCACCATCTAGCTTCTCTAGTGCCAACTCAATATCTTTCATAGCTTCTTTACTATCAGCTACCCAAGACTTAATTAGCTTAGCTACTGATACTGCTTCATTAACCCACTTGAGGGCTTCCTTGCTGCTGTCCGTAGCATTCTGGCTGTAAAAGGCTTCCTTAGCCTTATAGACACAATCCACGTACAAGGACTGAACACCCTCTAGTGGCGTGATACTTACTTGAAGGCCTAGCCTCCACTTTAAGAAATCAAACCCTTGTGTAATAGCCCATAGCTTTAATTGCTTTTCTGAAATATCCTGGATGCCGGCTATGTACTCAAACTTATCGAGCTTTATAGCGCGGCTTATGGGAAAAAACTTATCCTTATACTCGGCAAGTATTTGTTCTGGCAGCTCCAGCACGGCAGATATCTCAGAGAGGTTATCTGTGGCTAATAAGCATGCCTCAACATATACCCTCTGAGTATGGCTGTCATGTATTCGTTGCAAGAGATCCATTGATCATAAACTCCAACTTGATGCAGTTATCACCTAGCATCTTATATGTATTTCGGAGTGAGGTGATTAGGTTTGAGACATCGTCAGGCACGTCTGCGCCACTGTTAATACGTAACAACAGCAATGACCTACCAATCTTGTCTATGCTATTCTTGATAGCAGGTAAATAAGAAGAGATCGTATCTATCATAGAAGGATCTTGGAGAAACTGGGAAATAATTGTCGACTCTACTACACCAGGATCTAGTGTCGCAGTTGCCTGCTCGATAGCACCCCTGTCAAATAGCTCACCTGACTCTGGAGTAGGTGACTGGCCATACTCAGGGATATCGCCTGGAGTAACCGCACCCATATCGCTGGCTTTCTTGCTTAAGTAGATAGTTACCACTTTCTTTTCTTTGGCGGATTTGATAAACCCGAGAGCAGCTTGCTTAGCAATGCCTTGGCTGATAATCAATGCTTTAGCTAGCTCTGCCTCGTTACCTAGCTCCCTACCATTGATTGAGAAGAAACCATTATCATGGCCACGAATAACCATTTGGCTTTCCAACAAACCAAGAGTCTTTAACTCCTCTTTATTCATAGCGGAGGTAAGGCTTAATTCTACGTCACAATCAATGCACCTACCTAACTCTACTACAGAAGCATGGGCTGGTAGATAGATGTTTTCTGCGTCGCAGAATAGGTCACCTTTAAAGGCACTTGAAGCGATAATATTAACGGTATCGTAAGAGGTCTCACTGCAAGCACGAATCGTTACCATCGTAGAGGTGGTAGAAACGTTATCGGCGTGGAATGGACCTACGTAACCCTTACTGGTAATTACCAAGAAGTAGTCACCACGTTCTACGTTAGAGATAGTAGAGATTTTAGACAAAGCGTGTAGCTCAGACGCCACCTCGGAGATGTCTAATGGGTTTGGTCGAATAACTGCTTCTGGTTGAGTAATCCAGTCGCCGTACTCTGTAACCGCCAAGATGCGGTTCTCTACGGCAGAATGCAGAGGTTTATTTTTAACAGCCAAACCTACGTTAACGCCACCACGATCCGTAACTTGCTTATCTAGTTCCGCAGAGAATACAGACTTAGCTGACTTGGGTACCATGGCCTTCACGGTACTACCATCACGCAGAACAATTTCGTATGCCCTGCCTTGCTCTACACCATGCAGTTTAGAAAAGCCTTCGCTACCACGTGGTGTTTCTACTGCAACGCGAGGCGTTACATTGTCACCCTTGATATGGTAACCGACGTTTAGGATATCTTGAATAATGTGATCAGTCAGTGCACCTTTGTCTGCATCGGCAGCTGTGTAAATCTGCACTTCAGGTACGGCCACTGTCTCTGTAGGCACCACCGGATTACGATGAGCCATGCAGTCCATGAACTCTGCCATGTTCAACATACCGTTAAGCTTTGACACAACCTCGTGGTTGCTTAATACGCTAGAAGAGAAACCTTCTTTTAAGTTCGAAGGTAAGCTGGAGATAAACTCCGAGAATAGACCTGCAGAGGCATAAGCGTACTTACCTGTACGTGGGGGTACAATGAGGTTATAGATACTTGGATTCTTGTTGACATACTTAGGCATAACCACTGACTTACCAGAGATACCTGCAGACTGAGCTGCTATAATCTGCGATACGTAAGCTTTGGTTAGAGGCTTAAACCTGCTATCCATAGTATCAAAGATGGAGTCAATGGGGTATATAGTATCGCCTAGTGCCACAACAGGTATAAAGTAAATGTTTGCACCTGCTTTCAATACAACGACACCAACTGATGTATCGCTACCCTCAGGAAGTTCATCTGACATATCTCTGAATGACAAGATCATAGAGATTAATTCCGGAGCTATCACTCCTAATTTATTAATCGCTTCTTCTTGAAAGTTAGCCATCATAATTAATATCTACCCTCTTTACCTTCACCAAATTCAGTACCTAAAATATACGGAGTTATCGGGTCCGTAGAATGAATGCTTGAACGTTCTCCATAAGAAGCAGCGTCTGTGATACTCTTCTTAAGGTGGGAACCAGCAAGCCTGGAAACCCAATTCTTATCCAATAGTTTAGTACTCTTAGCGCCCATGACAAAAGGCTCGAAGATAGCGTTGCTTTGCGATATATTAACGCTATCTACGCCATGTGACAAGAGGTGCTGTATATGTTTGTCATCTAGACGAGTACCTGGCATTACTTCCAGTGCTTGATGTGCAAGCAGCTTACCCTTTGCTTGTAGCGTAGGGATGCTCTTCGTATCTTCGCGCAAGTAGGGCAGTACTTTGGATATGTCTACAATATCCCCCGGTAAGAGGTCCATATTACCTGGCTCAACAACCTTGACGTACTTCACGAGGTTTTTAGCTACTACGTCGAAGTGCCTTGGGTCTAATCCGCTGCCGTATATTTCCCTGAGAGAATCTGATAGATACTTACGGCCTTCGCCCATACCGCGCAAAGAGACCAGCTCTTTAGGATTAGCAGTGCCTGTGGATATCTGTTGACCGGCATACACCTGATCGCCAACCTTGGCTGTCACTTCCTGCGCTCTCGATACAAAATGCTTGACGTCATTCACCACAACGTGATGGTCGCCTAGGGGTGTTTTCTCAATAGAAGTTACTTTACCTGCCAACGTAGAGAGTGCCGCTTCATCTCGGAAATTCTCTGGCATCTTCAACATATTGGAAGCTTCAAGGAACACATCCCTCTTCTTACCTGCCACGCCACCTTTATGCTTGGTAGCTAGCATGGCCTGTGTCAGTACTTCAGAGATGGATTGTGCCGAGATAATACCTACGTTCTCGCCGATGCGAGGAAATCTACCCCGTGAATCATACCCGTAGCACTTCTGGCAGATACCTTCTTTAGCTTCGCAAGTGTGAGGTGTTCTAATCTTTATCGTCTTAGTACCTGAAGACACCAGGTCTTTATATCTGCCGTCATCGATGACTTGACCTGTCACAGCTTCTACGTGGCTAAATATTCTCTGCTTATCTGAGACATTTGCAATGACGCCATTGGTCGTATGGCAGTCATTGGTCGTAATGACTTCATTTAGTACGGTAGGAACAATCTGCTTAAACAAGGCGCCTGGTTCAGAGGTTGACATCTGGGCTTTAACCGTAGATGCCCTACCACCATAAGACATAGCTAAGTGCTCTGCTGGAGTTAAGCCTTCTGCAAAGGAGTGTAGAATAGGAATAGGCAAGGCTTTACCTTCAATGTCTTCTGACATCAGAGGGCTGAACGTGCCTTGCGCTAGCTGCATAGGGTTACCTCTAGCACCCGTCAACGCCATCTTACCTGCCGTAGATCCTTTACCAACCATGTACTTGATATTCATCCGTTGTGACATGCCTTGATATTCCCCTGAGAGGTTACCTAGGCGCTCATTCTTCTGAGCAGGCGTTGTAGACTTATCGTTGTTTATTTCGTTTACTTTGGTTTTGAATTCATGCAGCAATTGCTGACGTTCTTCGGAATCGTTTTCATAGTCACTTAATGGGGTGGAGTATCCATGTAAGGTGGCTGTGTTAAAGAATAGATGGGACAGCTCTTGGATAGAGTTATGTGCCGTATCACCGCCGTGAGTGATTATGTTAGACATGAGTTTCTGTACACCGGACTTGTCTAAAACCAGTGACGGGTCGTATTTCTGCTTGGCACCCTCAGGTAGAAGGCTTTTGATGAGCAAAGCTCCGGGCGTTATTACCATATACTTAACCTAGTCTAATACATGTTACATTTTAACCCACAGTAGGGTATAAGTAGTATACACATAACCTGGAGAATTACCATGACCACTATTACCTTAGACTTTATTGCTACCCATCTTGCTCGTAATCCCATAGTCATCTTACACGCAGATGGTGAGATAGAGGTAAATGACTCGTACAACAGCCTATTCCGAGGCCCGGTTATTACTTTCATACACAGACCTCAGAAACCAGCGGCTGTATCCCAGGCAGACTTATTTGAGCTGGATGAAGATACTATTGCTATCTTCGTACATGGCGCCAACAATACATGGGCAAGCATGGTGCGTGATGAGAATTACCACTCAGGGTTTGGGTTTGGTTCCTTAGAGAAGGCTCTTTATCGCCAACAAGAGGCCACTCGAACGCAGGAGGTATTGCATGTACGAGACTGATATCCTATACTCCTTTGGTATACAACCAGAGGGGTACCCCATGATAGATCACGTGTATTTTGTTCTCAGCAATATCGTAGCATTAGGTCTTGTAGTTGCCTGTGCAATACCTGCTGCGCTTTTGCTGTATATAGTATCGGAGGTGAGGCGAGACCCTAAAGTCATATTTGATGATGACAGTAACTGTATGACGCTACTAGATGCGTTGTCATACGACGATTACATCGATATGGAGTCTGACGAAGAGATATTGAAGGAACACCAAAAGGATATCTTCATGCTATTTCTGAAGATACTGGTACTGGCGTTGCTGACACAGAATGCCATCGCCGTAGGTGTGGTCACTATATTTTATGCTTTGATGTTCAACTTAGATCCTTTCATCTTCAAGTACTATGCCGCCAACTATTGGGAAAAGATAGCGTAGTCTTTCAATATTGCCACAAGGATGTGGTATAAGGTAGTATCAAGGAGACATACTAGTTTCCACTTTCACTAAAGTTCTTGGAGAACATCATGGTCGAATTATATACTTCTTATACAACCTTCCTTGCAAATTCTCATTGGAGCGTTGCTCTGCTAGTTCACCTATGTATGGTAGCCTTATCCGTGCCTTTGGCAAAGCCGTTGACAAAAACCCTCCTTGAGGGTCACTGGTCGTATCCAATAGTTGTAACTATCTTCCTGATATTGATGGTGCCAGCCATCTATACAGTATCAATGTTCTCTTCATGGGCAACATTCGGCATCTGGACTCCAGACTCCTGGAGTTGGTTCTACGGAGTCATGACCCTGCTATGGGCCATCATGCAGATCAGCATTTGGGCCGTAATTCGGTCCGCAACAACCACCGAAGACGCCTCATAGGCGTCGGGCAGAGCGCAACGCTCTGTTTTAGGAGAAAGCGGATGAACATGATTAGAGCGAATGCTATATTTGTCATCAATAAGTCCTACCCTGCCCTGTCCTTATTGCGTAGAAGTACAAGCGTAGCATCCACCGATCAATATGTGGATATGGATAATTTGCTGCCCATCATTCTCAACGGTAAATTTATGTGCCCCGTCTACGCAACAACCGTGCCATATACGAGCAGCCTAATTGCTACTGCCTGGAGACCAGAATGAACATGTTCCGTATCCATGTAAACACGGTCGTTGTTATGGGGCACCTATCAATGCACTTACTCAACCGAGCTACAGGCGTTGCTTGCAGGGGCGGCACAGTAATTATGCACAACCTACTTCCGCTGGCGACTCTGGGCAGAATCATGTGCCCTATGACTGCGCAATATGTGCCCTGTATTTCAACGAGCGTCGCCTCTGCTTGGAGGCCAGAATGAATTACATAAGAAAGCGTACGAATAATCGGTGTAATTTTACAGATGATCCTTGTCCAAGTACGTCTATAGAGTCCAACGGAAGAGGGTTGACGGTGGAGATGGCTTCACTTGGGTATCTGCTCGTAGTTCAAGGAGAATATGTTCGGATGCCGGATCCTAGACGTGGCTCTCCCGTACGCACTGATTCTAGAAAGCTACCAAAAGCCTGGAGGGTACAATGAATATGATTCGCGGATATCAAATCCCTATGCAGAGGCACGTAGACGTGTACCTATTTCTTGAAGCTCCGGTTAGATTATCCTTAGAAGGCGCTACGCTGTCTATCGAAGGAGTATCTGGATTGATACAGGGTACTCTAATCGCCTCTACTAAATATCGCTGGGTAAAAGCCGACCACTATGAAATAACCCCAAACTGGAGACCTTGATTATGATAACTTTAACAGCACTGGAGTTCTGGTGCATCTTTGTAGTTTCCCTTATAGCCTTATCTGTCTGGATGCATTGCATCTCAGTAAAGCGCCGCACATGGAGTGA
>Ga0209599_10001331_pt1 | contig 12017 bp, 9 predicted proteins | sample Shrwel_input2_FT_FD_187534 | JGI IMG/M metagenome (GOLD analysis project Ga0209599, IMG submission 187534) | Subsurface microbial communities from deep shales in Ohio, USA - Utica-3 well 1 S input2 FT (SPAdes) (version 2) ... | reverse complement strand
CCTGATGACGCCCATCCATCACCACTTCCAGAAGAAGGGCTGGCCCGCGACGAAGGTCGTGGCGCGCTTCTGGATCCTCTCGCTCCTCTGCGGCCTGCTGGGGCTGCTCTCCCTCAAGCTGCGATGAGCGAATTCCCCGAGTCTCTCCGCCGCCGGCTCACCCGGCCCGCCGCCATCTTCGGCGAGGGCGTGAGCGGCCGTTCCGTCGCCGAATCGCTGGCCGCGGGCGGCTTCGCTTCGGTCATCTACGACGAGCGCGGGGAGAATCGGACGTTCGGACCCGAGGAGGCCGCGCGGCATGACCTGCTCGTCTACAGCCCGGGCTTCGCGCAGACGCACCCGTGGCTGCTCGCCGCGCGCCGCACCGGCCTGCATTGCCTCACCGAACTCGACTTCGGGGCGCTGCTCTGGACGGGGCCGGCCGTGGCCGTGACCGGCACCAACGGCAAGACGACCATCACCGAGTTCCTGTCGTTCGCGTTCAAGCGCGCCGGCCTCGACGCCATCGCCTGCGGCAATGTCGGTCTTCCGCTCACCTCGTTGCATCGCACCGTCTCCAACGGTTCCTTCCTCGCCGTCGTCGAGGTCAGTTCTTTCCAGGCGGAGGATCTCCGCCATTTCACGCCCGAAGCGGTGCTTTGGTCCAACTTCGACGAAGACCATCTGGACCGTCACGGCGAGCTGGAGACCTATTTCCGCGCCAAGTACCGGCTGATCGAGCGCATGATGCCGGGCGGCATCCTCGTCGTCGGCGAATCCGTCGTCGCCGCCGCGCGCGCGTTCGGCATCGAGCTGCCCGCCGACACCCTCGTCGCCGCGCGCGCCGAGGTGACGGACTCCGTGCCGGCCGGTTCGGTGTTCGACAGCTGGCCGCAACGCGAGAACTGGGCGCTGCTCGTGAAGTATTGGCAGGCCCGCGGCCTGCCGCTCCGTCAGCTGGAAGAGGCGGCCCGCCTTTTCCGCATCCCGCCGCACCGCCTGCGCAAGGTCGCGGAGAGCAAAGGCGTCGAGTACTGGAACGACTCCAAGGGCACCAATTTCCATGCGGTCGAAGCCGCGCTCTCCCAGTTCGGCGTCCCGGTCCGTTGGATCGGCGGCGGCAAGTGGAAGGGCGGGGACCTCGGCCGGTTCGTCCGCCGGATCGCCCCGCTCATCGAGTCCGCCTGTCTGATCGGCGAGACCGCCGAGGAACTGAAGCGGCATTTCGACGAGCTCGGCAAGCCCGCCCGCGTCTATCCTTCGCTGCAGGACGCCGTCGTCGCCGCCGCCAAGGACGCCCAGGGGCCCGCCGTGATCCTCCTCAGTCCGGGCTTCTCCAGTTTCGACCAGTTCCGCGGTTACGCGGAGCGCGGCCTCGTCTTCGAACGCGCGGCCACGGCCCTCGCCCAGCGCTCCTGATTTTCTCACACCAAACCCACCCAAGCAACCCACCCACACCACCATGCGTCCCCTCATCACCGTCACCGCCGTCGTGCTCGTGCACCTCTGCGTCATCGCCGTCCTCGTCGGCGTCAACGGCTGCCGTAGCACCAGCGGCTTCGAACAGCCCGGCGACACCGCCGCCTTCTCCGGCGGCGCCCGCCCGGTCTCGTCCGTCACGTCCGCCTCGTCGGCCGTCGTCCCGGCCCCGGTCGCCGTGCCGTCCGACCGTCTGCCGACCCCGGCTCCGACCAAGCTCGCCGTCAACGGACCCGTCGGCCCCGGCGGCAAGCGCACCGTCGTCAAGAACGAGACGCTCTTCAGCGTCGCCAAGAGCGAGAACGTCTCCATCTCCGCGCTCGCCAAGGCCAACGGCCTGACGCTCAACGCCATGCTCAAGCAGGGCCAGGTCCTGACGATCCCCTCCGCTTCGGCCGCCGCGCCGAAAGCCTCCGCGCCTAAGTCCGCCGCGCCGAAAGCCGCTCCGGCCCCTGCCCCGACCTTCGCCCCGCTCAAGCTCGTGCCCCTCACCGGCACCGCGCCCGCTCCGGCCGCCGTCCCGGAAAAGAAGTAAGCCGCCGAGCCGCGTCACGTCATGGTCATCAAGGTCAAGCAGGAGGAGCCGGGCGCCCTGGGTGGGTACGCCCTCGGCATCTTCCTGCTCGCCCTGACCCTGGCGTTGTTCGGCCTGATGGTGCAGTACAGCGCGGGCATCTCGCTTTCGGCGAGCAACCGTACCGCCGCCTTCTATCGCCAGCTGGCCTACGTCCCCGTCGCGTTGCTCGCCGGGTTCGCCTTCTACCGGCTCGACCTCGATAAGGCCCGCGCCTGGCGTGTGCCGATCTTCTGGGGCGCGTGCGGCCTGATGGTGCTCGCCCGCGTGCCCGGCATCGGCGTCTCGGTCAACGGTTCCTGGCGCTGGATCGATTTCGGCTTCTTCCGCCTGCAGGCCTCCGACCTCGGCAAGCTCGCGCTGGTCATCGTGCTCGCGCATTTCCTCGCGGTCATGCAGCGACACACCTTACCGAACAAGTTTCCGATCTACCAGCTGCGCGACCGCAAGCCGTTCATCTTCTCGGACCGCGGATGGATCGATTTCCGCGAAGGTTTCCTCAAGCCGGTCGGCGTCCTGCTCGGGATCGCCGCCTGCATCGCTTTCGGTCCCGACCTCGGCACGATCCTGCTCTGTTGCGCCGTGGGCGGCCTGATGATGCTGGTCTCCGGCGTACGCTGGGCCTACGTGATCCCTAGTTTCCTGCTCGGCCTCGGCGGGTTGACCGTGCTGATCCTCAACTGGCCCAACCGCCTGCGCCGCTTCACTTCGTTCCTCGAGCCGTGGGAGAAACGCGGCGACGAGGCTTATCAGCTTTTCGAGGGGATGGTGGCTTTCGGCGTCGGCGGCCTGACGGGGAAGGGCGCCGCGAACGGCCTGCAGGGTCGCGCCTACCTCCCGGAGGCGCACACCGACTTCGTCTTCTCGGTCATCGGCGAGGAATACGGTCTCGTCGCCACGACGCTCGTGGCGGTGGCCTACTTCGGCATCTTCTGGTGCGCCTTCCGCGCGATGCGCCACACGGCCGATCTCTATCGGTTCAACGTCTGCCTCGGCGCCACGCTGTTCCTGGTCCTCCAGGCGCTCATCAACATGGGCGTCGTGACCGGACTGCTGCCGACCAAGGGCATCTCGCTGCCGTTCATCAGCTACGGCGGCACCAATCTCGTCATCATGGCGTGCATGGTCGGCCTCATCCTCAACTGCGTCCGCGCGTCGGGCCAGCCGGCCTTCGTGCCGAAGGAGGCGCGCGCATGAGCCGCGTGCTGCTCGCCTGCGGCGGTACCGGCGGCCATCTCGCGCCCGGCATCGCCCTCGCTCAGCGGCTCACGGAGGAAGGCCACGAATGCCGGCTGATCGTCAGCCGCAAGGCCGTCGACGCGCGCATGACCGCGCATTATCCGCGCCTGAGCTTCGTGCCGGGCAAGGGCCGCGGCTTCGGTCCGGGCCTGCTCGGCCGGCTGCTATTCTTCCCCGCGCTCCTCGGCGCGGTCTGGTCCTCGTGGCGACTGCTCCGGGAGTTCCGTCCGTCGGTGCTGGTCTGTTTCGGCGGCTTCATGAGCCTCGGTCCCGCGCTCGCGTGCCGGCTCGCCGGCGTGCCGGTGCTGGTGCATGAGGCGAACCGCCGGCCCGGGAAGGCCGTGCGGCTCATCGCGCGTTTCGCGACTTCGGTCCATCTGCCCACGGGCGTGCGCCTGCCGGGCGTCGCGGCGGAGCGGCAGCATGATTCCGGTTATCCGGTACGCGCGGAGATCCGCCCCGAAGCCCGCGACGCCGCGCGCCGCGCGCTCGGTCTCCCGCCCACGGGCCGGCTCGTGCTGGTCGTCGGTGGCAGCCAGGGCGCGACCCGGCTCAACCGTTGGGTCGAAGATAATCTCGAGGAGTTCGCCGTGCGCGGCGTGCATGTCCTCTGCCTCACCGGCCCCGGCGGCCGGGAGGACGAGGTGCGCTCGCCGCAGTCCGTGGTGAAGTTCCTGCCGTTCTGCCACCAGATGGCCGCGGCCTACTCGGCGGCCGACCTCGCCGTCGCGCGCGCCGGCGCGGGTACGCTGGCCGAGCTCGCCACCTGCCGCACGCCCGCGGTGCTCGTCCCGCTGCCGTCCGCGGCGGACGACCATCAGACGGAGAACGCGCGGGAGAGCGAACGGACGGGCGCCGCGCTCCTCCTGCCGGAGGCGCAGCTCACGCGGCTTGCCGACACCGTCTTCGAACGGCTCCGCGATGCCGCCGCGCTGGCGGTCATGCGCGACGCGCTCGCGCTCGCCGACGCGGCCAACCGTTGGGACGCCCTCGCCAAGGAGACCGTCGCCCTCGCCGGCGGCGCCGCCGCATGAGCGGTTCGGCCTGGATGCTCGGGGCGTGCGGCATGGGCGTCGGCCCGCTCGCGCTCTACCTGAAAGGCGACGGCTGGGACGTCTCCGGCTGGGATGATTCCACCGGCAGCCCGATGGAGCTCCAACTCGCGAACGGCGAGGTGCCGCTCCTGCGCGACCCATGGGCCGCCGGTCGCCGTCCCTCCGTCGTGGGCCGTTCCAGCGCGGTCAAGCCCGGTCATCCCGCGCTCGCCCTCGCCGAACAGCACGGCGTGCGCACCTTGCGCCGCGGCGAGCTCCTCGCCGAAGCGGTCGCCGGACGCCGGTTCGTCGCCGTCTGCGGCAGTCACGGCAAGACCACCACCTGCGGCCTGCTCGTCGCCGCGCTCGCCAGCGCGGACGCCGACTTCGGTTACGTGCTCGGCGGGCTCTTCCGCGACCCGGCCTTCCCGCCGGCGCGCGCCTCCGCTTCTTCGCCGTGGGTCGTCGCGGAGGTCGATGAAAGCGACGGCACGATCGGCGCCTTCTCGCCTGATGTCACCGTCGCGGTGAACCTCGACTGGGACCACCCCGACTATTACCGCGACGAAGCCGCGCTCGAGGCCGTCTTCCGCGCGCTCTTCGAGCGCACTCGTTCCGCGGTCGTGATCCCCGCCGGCAACGCCCGGCTCGAACGCCTGGTCGAAGGCCTGAAGGTGCCGGTCATCCGCGTGGGCGAGGAGGGCGATTATTCCTGCCGGCTCGTGCAGGGCGGGCACGCCACGTCGGTCGTCGCGCTCGGCGGCCGTTTCCCCGCGGGCCAGTTCAATCTCCCGGTCGCGGGCACCTTCAACCGTTCGAACGCCGCGCTCGCGCTCGCGGTCACGCACTTCATCACCGGCGGTCTCGCCGCCGAACCGCTCGCGCGCTGGCGCGGCATCCGTCGCCGGCAGGACGTGCTCTTCGAGCGCACCGGCCTACGCGTGCTCGCCGACTACGCCCACCATCCGACGGAGATCGCGGCTTTGCTGCAATGGGTGCGCGAGACGCACTCCGGCCGCCTGCTCGTGGTCTTCCAGCCGCATCGCCACACCCGCACGCGCCAGTATGCGCGCGAGTTCCGCGACGCGCTCGCCGTGGCCGACCAGGCGCTCGTGCTCCCGGTCTACTCCGCCGGCGAAGTCGCCGTCGAAGGCGGGGGATCCGATGCGATCGTCGCCGGTTCCGCGCACCGCCTCGTCGAGGACCGGAGCTCGCTGCCCGCCTTGCTCGACGCGCTTGCCGAGGGCGCCGACACGGTCGTGGCCTTCGTGGGCGCGGGTGACATCGAACGCGACGCCGAGGCCTACGCGAAGGTGCTGCGACGCCGCGGCGAAGGGGTGCTTTCGGCGGACCTGCCCGATCTCGTCGCCGGCCGTCTGTCCGCGGACTGCGTCCTCCGCGCCAACGAACCGCTGGCCCGTCGCACGACGCTCGGCCTCGGCGGCGCGGCCCGCTGGTACGCCGAACCCGCGTCGGTCGACGACCTCGTCACGCTCCTACGCGCGGCGGCCGAACTCGATCTCCGCTGGTTCGTCCTCGGCCGCGGTTCCAATCTGCTCGTGCCCGACGAAGGCTATGACGGCCTCATCCTGCATCTCGACGCGGCCCGCTGGGGAACCGTGACCGACCTCGGCGAAGGTCGCTTCCGGGTCGGCGGCGGCACCCGTCTCAAGGAACTGTGCGGCGTGTCCGCCCGAGCCGGGCGCGCGGGCTTTGAATTCCTCGAGGGTATCCCGGGCACCGTCGGCGGCTCGTTGCGCATGAACGCCGGCGCGATGGGCGGCTGGATCTTCGACGTCGTGGAGTCGATCGAATGGCTCACGCCGCAGGGTCGGGTGCGCGCCGCGCGCCGCGATTGTTTCGATGCGCTCTATCGTGACTGCCCGCAGCTGCACGGGGCGGTCGTCCTTTCCGCCGTCCTCCGCTCGGCTTCGGCCGACGACGCCACCGCGATCCGCGGACGTATGGACGAAATGGCCGCACGCCGTCGCGCCTCGCAGCCCCGCGAAGCGAGCGCCGGCTGCGTGTTCCGGAATCCCGAAGGCGACAAGGCCGGCCGGCTCATCGACCTCAGCGGGCTCAAGGGCCGCGCCGTCGGCCCCGTCTCGGTCTCACCGACCCATGCCAACTTCCTCGTCAACGCCGGCGAGGCCAAGGCCGCGGATTTCCTCGCGCTCATGCGCGCGGTCCGCGCCGAGGTGAAGGCCCGTCAGGGCGTCGAACTCCAGCCGGAGATCGTCGCCCTCGGCCGCGAATGGAAGGATCTGCTATGAGCGCCGCGCCTGAGATCGTCGTCTTCTGCGGCGGCCTTTCCTCCGAACGCGAGGTCTCGCTCCGTTCCGGCAAGGCTGTGGCGGAAGTCCTTCCTGGCGCCCGACTCGTCGAACTCGCCGCCGACGCCTTGCCTGGCTGGCTCGACGGCGACCGTCATGTCGTCTTCCCCGTCCTGCATGGCGGCTGGGGCGAGGACGGTCGCGCCCAAGCGGAAATGGAAGCCCGGGGCATCGGTTTCGCCGGCTGCGCTTCTGCCGCCAACCGGCTCTGCATGGACAAGGTCGCGACCAAGCAGGCCATGCGTGGGGCGGATGTCCCCGCCATCCCGGAGGTCGCTTTCGCGGGAGCCGCCAAACCGACGGCCACCGCCCTCGTGGCCGCCTTGGGCGAACACCTGGTCATCAAGCCTTCCGATCAGGGCAGCAGCGTCGGTCTCTATATGTTGGAAGGGGAGGCCGCTGTAGCCAAGGCCTTGGCCGAGATCCCCGCTTCCGGCCAATGGATGGCCGAGCGCCGTCTCCGCGGACGCGAGATGTCGATCGGCCTGCTCGACGGCCGCCCCATGGGCCTCGTCGAGATCGTCCCGCTCACCGGGGTCTACGATTACCAGACCAAGTACACCAAAGGGGCCTCGGAATACCTCTTCCCTGCGCCGATTTCCGCCGAGCTCACCGCCGCTATCGGCGAGGCCGCCGCGCGCCTCTTCGCCGCCTGCGGTTGCCGGGACTTCGCCCGCGCGGATGTCTTCCTTGAGCCCGACGGCCGCTTCTATTTCCTCGAGATCAACACGATGCCCGGCATGACCGCCACCAGCCTGATGCCCAAGAGCGCTTCCTGCGTCGGGCTAGATTTCCCCGCGCTCGTGCGCCGCATGGCCGCTCCGGCCCTCGCGCGCGCCACCCGCCCCGACCGCCGCTGACCATGGGCTTCTTCGATTCCTTGTTCGGCCGACGTCGCGACGCTTTCCGCGGGCAGGCGGACCGTGACTGGCGCGCCCTCGTGCCGCAGGACGTGCAGCGCGTGCCGGCCGGCGAACTCGGCCGTAAGCGCGTCGTCCGCTCCAAGCTGCCGACCATCGCCGCCGCGCTGTTCCTCGGCGGGCTGGTCGCGCTGCTCTGCTGGGTCGTCAGCGACTCCTCGGCCGCCGCGCCGGCGGCGAAGCTTCGCTTCCAGACGGATGGTTTCCTTTCCGCGGACTTCGTGAAGAAGATCGTCTCCGCGGGCCCGGATGGTTTCGCACGCGACGTCCGTTCCATCAAGGCCGACCTCGAGTCGGACAACCAGGTCGTCGCGGCCGACGTACGCCGGCGCGGCGACGGCACGCTGGAGATCGCCCTGCGCGAGCGGCTCGCCATCGCCAAGATCGTGACCCTGCCCGAGAAGGGTGCGTCGATGCAGGTGCGCCTTGTGGCCGCCGACGGCCGGACCTTCGCGGGCGTCGGCTATCCGGAGCAGGCGGTCCGCAACCTGCCCGAGATCTTGCATGCCCGCACGACCGGCGTCGACGACAGCCTGCTCATCGAGGGCATCGAGATCGCCGCGCCTTTCCTGCTGACCGTGCGAACGGCCTATCCGCAGCTCTACAAGCAGTGGTCAGGCGTCTCGCTCCGCGACTGCTTCGGCGCGCAGGAGGATTCACCCGGCTCGAACCTCCGCGCCATCGTGCGTCCCGGCACCCAGCCCATGGATCGTCCGGCCCTGGTCGAAATCGTCTTCTCCACCGCCAACTGGCGCAATGAGCTCGCGATGCTCGGCCGCATCAATGTCGACGAACTCCTGCGCCGGCCCGGCACGACCGCACCCAGCTACGTGCTCAAGATGTCCATCCAGAACCGCACCAACGCCGCTTCGCCTGTCCCAGAACCCCGCCTCGTCCCTTACACCGCCCCCGTCGCCCTCCCTCTCCGATGACCCCCAAGCCCCTTCCTTCCCTCATCGCCGTCATCGATATCGGCACGCATAAGACCGCGAGCCTCCTCGGCCAGGTCATCGACGGTAAGGCCCGCATGCTCAGCTTCAGCGAGCGCCGCACCGACGGCGTCGTCAAGGGCACCGTCATCGACCTCGAGAAGCTGACCCACTGCGTGCATGAGGTCGTCAATGACATCGAACGCGGTTCCGGTCGCGCCGTCGAACAGGTCTACCTCTCGCTGTCCGGTCCCGCCGCCGAAGGCGAGCGCGTGAAGGGTTTCATCGCGGTGCCCGCCCACGACGGCAAAGTCACCGCCAAGGACGTGGCGGATGCGGTCGCCTCCGCCAAGCGCCTCGAGCCGCCGGCAGGCCGCAGCACGCTGCTGTACATGCGTCAGCCCACGATGCTGGACAACCGCCCGGTCGGCAACGCGGTCGGCATGGCGGGCAAGCGCCTCGAGGTGAATTTCTGGCGCGTGACGATGGAGGAGGGCAACATGCGCATGCGCGTGGGCATGGTCAACGGGCTGAGCATCCGCGTCCGCGACTTCATCCTGGCCTCCCATGCCGCCGCCTGCGCGACGGCGAGCGACGCCGACAAGCAGGGCGGGGTGCTCGTGATCGACATGGGCGCCGGCACGACCGACTGGATCCTCTATTACAAGGAGCACATCCTCTGCGCGGGCTCGATCCCCGTGGGCGGCGAGCACCTGACCAACGACCTGAGCGTCGCCTTGCGCATCAGCCGCGAGACGGCCGAGGACCTCAAGCAGCGGTTCGGCTCGGCGCTCCATCGTGAGACCGACGCCAACCAGACCATCTGGAAGGACGGCGACAAGGGCGTGGGAGACCAGCAGTTCAACCGCGGCACGATCACCCAGGTGCTCTCGCTCCGTTATCAGGAGACGATCGAGTTCGTGCGCAAGGACGTCCTCCGTCGTCTCGAACAGATCTTCCCGGGCCACGCCGTGCGCCTGGACCAGAACATGATCCCGTCCGGGGTCATCCTCACCGGCGGTTCGGCCAGCCTAGCCGACGCGGCCGAGGCGGTCCAGCTGGTGACGGGCGTCTCGGCCCGCGTCGGCGTGCCCGACTTCGAGAACGAATCGTTGCGTAAGCCCGAGTATGCGGGCGTGGTCGGCCTCATGACCGCGGCCTTGGCCGACGCCCCGCCGGCCGTCGCCCGTCCGCGCGGCTTCCTCGCCCAGCTGAAGGCGCTCTTCCGTTTCTAAGATGGCCACGCCCGCCTCCATCCTTCTCGTCGGCCTCGGCGGCGCGGGCTGCGCCATGGTCACCCGCCTTTCCGCCCAGCTCCCGGCCGAGGTCTCCGTCGCTTTGCTGGACACCGATGCGCGCTCTCTGGCTGCCGGTGCTCCCGGTGTGACGCTGCAGCTCGGTCGCGCGCAGACGCGCGGGATGGGCACGGGCGGCGAGGCCGCCCTCGGCCTGGCTTCCGCCGAAGCGGAAGAACCGGCGCTCCGCCGGCTGTTCACCGGGTTTCCGGTGGTCGTACTCGTGACCGGCCTCGGCGGCGGTACGGGTAGCGGAGCCTCCGCGACGGTCGCAGGTCTCGCGGCCGACACGGGCGCCACGGTACTCGCCTTCGCGACGATGCCTTTTTCGCATGAAGGGGAACGACGCATGCGCCAGGCCAACGAGGCCGCGGTGAAGCTTGGGCAGAAGTGCCACGGGCTCGTCGTCGTGCACAACGACCTCCTGCTCCAGCAGGTGGCGCCGGACGCCCCGTTGTCGGAATCTTTCGCCGCCGCCGACGCGTGGGTGGGCGGCGCCCTGCGCGGTCTCGCCAGCGCGTTCGCGCCCGGCGCGCTCATCGCCGTCGATCCCGCCGCGCTGCGTTCGCTGCTTTCGACCCCCGGCTCGCCGACGCTCTTCGCTTTCGGCGTGGGCGCCGGCGAAGGCGCCGCGATGAAGGCCGCGCGCGCCGCCGTGGACTGCCCGTTGGCGCACGCGCCCGGCGCGGTCGCCAAGGTCGCTTCGCTCTTCGTGCATGTCGTCGGAGGATCGGCCATGACCTCGACGGAGGCCTTCGAGGCCGTCGCCGCGGTCCGCGCCCGTTTCGGCGGCGAGACCTCCACGATCCTCTGCGCACGCGTCGAGCCCGCGCTCGGCGACCGTATCGAAGTCTCGGTGCTCGGCGCCTCGCTGCCCGCGCCCAAGCCGCCGGCCAAACCCAAGAAGGGCGGGAAGGCCGAGGACCCCGCGCAGCCGATCTTCGAGTTCGCGACGGAGGAGTCTATGCGCCGTGGCCTGTTCGGAGGAACGCCGATGACGTTCATCGACGGCCAGGACGTCGACGTGCCCGCGTATATCCGCAAGGCCGTGCGCCTGCCGCCGGCGCCCTGAAGTTCGCTTCCCGGTTGCGCCCCGCCCGGGTCCTCCTACGTTCGGCCCTATGCCCGCGTTCGACGTCGCCGCCTGCCGCAAGGACTTCCCGATCCTCGGGCGTTCCGTGCGCGGCCGTCCGTTGACCTACCTCGATAACGCGGCGACCTCCCAGAAGCCGTCGGCCGTCATCCAGGCCCTCGAGCGCTATTACTCCGAGCAGAACGCCAACGTCCATCGCGGCGTCCACCTCCTGAGCGAGGAGGCCACCACCGCCTACGAAGCCGCCCGCGGTTCCGTCGCGAAGTTCCTCGGCCTCAAGGATACCCGAGGCTGCGTCTTCGTGCGGGGCGCCACCGAGGGCATCAACCTCGTGGCTGAGTGCTGGGGCCGGGCCAACCTCAAGGCGGGCGATGAGATCCTGCTCACCCATCTCGAGCACCACGCCAACATCGTACCGTGGCAGGTGATTGCAGAGCGGACCGGCGCGAAGGTCGTCGTCACGCCCGTTACGCCGCGCGGCGAAGTCGACCTAGTCGCCTTCAAGGGACTGCTTTCCGCCCGCACCAAGCTCGTCGCTTTCGCGCACGTCTCCAACGCGCTCGGCACCGTCAATCCCGCCGCGGAGATGACCCGTCTCGCTAAGGCTGCGGGAGCCGTGGTACTCATCGACGGCTGTCAGGCCGCCGCGCACTTCAAGGTCGACGTCCCGGCGCTCGGTTGTGACTTCTACGCCTTCTCCGGCCACAAGACCTTCGGACCGACCGGAATCGGCGTGCTCTGGGGCCGTCCGGAGTTGCTCGACGCCATGCCGCCTTACCAGTTCGGCGGCGACATGATCCGTAAGGTCGACTTCGCCGGTACCACTTTTCGCGAGGCCCCGGAACGCTTCGAAGCCGGCACGCCGGATATCTCCGGCGCCATCGCCCTCGGCGTCGCCTTGGAATACGTGATGCCTATCCAGGAGGCCGCGCACGCGCATGAGCAGGTCCTGCTCGCCGCGGCGACCGAGCGCCTCAAGGCCATCAAAGGCCTGACCATCGTGGGCGAAGCGCCTGAGAAGGTCGCCGTCATCTCTTTCAATCTCGAGGGCGGCCACCCGCACGACGTCGGCACGCTGCTCGACGCGGACGGCATCGCCATCCGCACCGGTCACCACTGCTGCATGCCGCTCATGAAGCATT
>Ga0209599_10001330_pt1 | contig 12053 bp, 6 predicted proteins | sample Shrwel_input2_FT_FD_187534 | JGI IMG/M metagenome (GOLD analysis project Ga0209599, IMG submission 187534) | Subsurface microbial communities from deep shales in Ohio, USA - Utica-3 well 1 S input2 FT (SPAdes) (version 2) ... | reverse complement strand
CCCCCGTACCGCCTTGCCCACCCACCGCCTTGGCTTGAATGGACGGAACCCCGCTGCTGTAAGTGATGTAAATCTGGCCACCATTGCCGCCATCGCCACCCGCCCCGGCATTGCCCCCTTTACCGCCATTGCCACCGGCTCCGCCATTGCCTGCGCTGCATTGGCTGGTAGACGCCCCACCGTTGCCGCCCTTGCCACCGGCTCCGCCATTGCCACCATTGCCGCCGGCACCACCGTTGCCACCCTGGGTCAGCGCGACCACCTTGCCATCCAGCTGATCGACCGCCAGATAGACATCATTGGCCGTTTCGCCTTTGCCACCCGCGACGCCATCTGCGCCAGCGGTGCCACCACCACCCGCCGTGCCATTGGTGGCCGACTGGGCGCAAGAGCTCTTGTTGTCCTTGCCCGCATTGCCATCACTGCCGGCTGCGCCGTTGTTGCCATTGCTGCCGCTGCCGCCGTTACCGCCGTTGCCGCCAACATTGTTGAAGTTGTAATCCGGTGTGGCATTGGCCACCACCACCATTTTGCTGGCCTTGACGGTGCCGTTGGTCTTGTAAATGATCCGCCCGCCCGGCTCGACGGTAATCGAGTTGTAGGCCAGCACCACAGGGTCACCGTGACCATCCTTGTCTTCGACAATCAGGTCATGGCCCGGTGACACCACGATATCGTCGCCGGTATACACGGCCACCTGCATCGGAAAACGCTTGCTGTTGAGAATGTCCTGATAATCCTGCACCAGCGCCGAGTTGCCATACATATAGGCACGCAATGCCGTGCACAGATCGGCATGGTTGCCGGTGGCATTCCTGAGCCGCTCAGCCGAGAACGGTGCCGGCAGCGGGTGATGGTCGGGCATGCCATTGCTGCCGTACAGGCTGTCGGGCACGCCACCCAGCGCCTTGAGTTCCTGGATCGAGTTCACCGTGAAAAAGGCCGGTGGCACCGATGCCGTGTCCGGATCGTTGGACAACACCACATCGCCTTCATGATCTGCGGTCTTGAGTATCTTGGGCTGGCGCTCGACACCCATGACACGCTGGGCCAGCAGGTCGGTCAGGCTTTCGCTGTAGGTTTTCAGTTGGCTCATTGGGGAATCTCCTGGGTAAAGGTTTGAACATTGAGGATGAGCGATGCCGCACAACGCAGCAGGCCGCTGCGCTCCAGCACCAGCGTATTGACCACCAGCGCCACAGGCTGCCCTGGGTTGCCCTGAATGGTCAGGACTTGCCCGGCGCGAATGATCAGCGTATCGATGGCAAAGACACTGAGCGTCACCGGAAAGCCTACCGGTGGCGAACTGGGAGGAATGCCGGACAAGGCCTGCAATTCATCCGTGGTGGTCAGTGTGGCGCTGAATGCCGGGGCCAGCGACCCGGCATCCGCCGGACTGAGCAAGCCTTCGGTCTGTCCAGCGGGCAGGGAAACCTGCGCGCTGGCGTCTTCCGGAGCAATGCCAAGGCTTTGCAGCACCTGGACAAACCCCGAACTGGAAAGGTGAATCGTCATGACAAACTCCGCAGTCAGAGTGGGAAACCGTAAACCGAAATCACCTGTTGATCGTCACCATTGACAGTGGCAACCACCGGGTAGTGAAGGGGCGCATCCAGCACGTCAAAGTGGCCGGCCGGATTGATCGTGACCAGGGTGGCGCTGGCCGACAGCGGGTGACCCTTGCTGGCAAACAGCGAGCGGATCTGGGTCATGTCGCCTTGCTGGAAGATGGGCAGGGTGGCAATGTCCAGATCAAACAATGGCGTGCTGGGGGTCCACTGGCTGACCACCGGTTCGGTGCGGTCGTTGGGGCCGAGGAAGCTGCCGTAGTTCAGTGCCACCACGGTGCGGAATGGATCGACCACCAGCCGGGCGGCGGCCAGATACTGCCGCTTGGCCGGGTCGGGAATCAGTGCAGCATCCGGCGAGGTCACCAGGAAGCGGCCATCGGGCTGATAGATGTCCAGAATGTAGTCGGACGGGCGCATGCCGTCGCCACGGTGCGACAGCACATAGATGTAGCCCTTGGCTTCGACGGCAATGTCCAGGTAGGTGATGCCTGCCGGCTGGTGTAGCGGCATGTAGGACAGATAATCGGCCACCGAAATCTCGGCAGGCTTGGCCGGGTCAACGGTCAGCAGGTACGAGCGGGCACCTGCGCGGTCGTTGACCTGCCACTTGACGCCACGCGCCATCATCTTGACGTCTACTGCCGTCAGGTCGTCGCTGACCTGCACCGCACCATTGGCCAGCCACAGGGTGTAACTGGCCGGCATTTGCGGGTCGGTCACCACCCAGCGACTGCCTGGCGTCACCACGGTGACCGTGCTGCTGCCAACGGGATCAATCCCGCCTTCGGAGGTCTGGTTGTAGCACAGGAACACGCCTTCTTCGGCAAAGGCGGCAATGATGATTTCATTGAGCACCGCGCCATCCAGCGCCCGGCGGAAATCAGGATTGCTGTTGGCAAACAGGAAGGTCAGGCCGTTGTCGCGGAATGCGGCTTGCAGCGCAGGCGAAAACACCTCGGCGTCCAGTGTAGCCACATAGTCGGCAGTCGGCAGGGTGAAGCGCTGAGCCCCCGGGAAGCTCGGTACCGGGTTGCCCTTGGTGTCAAATGCCTGTACTCGGGCATTCTGGGTTTCCAGCAGCAGTACCCGGCCATCCGGTGTCACCGCCAGTGCAATCGGACCATGCGTCAGGCCTTGCAGCACGCCCTGGCTGGACACGATCTGCGCTTCGGGTGCCAGTGCGTCATCCACCGGGCCTTCACCCAGTTGCAGAATCTGCATCTTGCTGTATTGCCAGCTAACGGCAATCACATAGCCACTGGGGTGGACGATCATGGCATCCAGATGCGGGATGATGAAGGTTCCCCACGACTTGTTGGCGTCAATCAGCCCAAAGGTGTGGCTGCCGTCGCGCAGGTCGATCTGGCGCAGGTAATACTTGCCAAAGCGGGAATCGACAATGAAGTTGTACGGGGTAATGGTTTTTTCATCTGGCCCCACCCCAAAGGTGTTGTAGGCAATCAGCGGCTGTACCTTGAAGCCCACTTCAGATTGTTTCAGCCGTTCGTTCAGCGAATCCACGCTCAAGATGGAAATATTCTGCAGCACATACATCTGGCCACTGTTAGGCGGGCTGTTCGGGTCTTCCAGCGGGATGTTCTCCCCGGAAGCCTGGTAACAATAGCCCACCTGATAATCCTCGTTGAGGATGGTCATGTTGACCAGCTTGCAGATGTTGTGCCCCACATTGCTGCAGTTAATGCCTTCCAGCGTGGTGGCGGGCGGCGAGCCCTTGATCCAGGTATGCTTGTTCTGTGCCTTGTCGTAGTTGAGCTGCTGCCAGTATTCGTACTGGGTGAGTTGGGTCAGCGGCACCAGCATTTCCTTGATGGTGCCATCCACGGCCATGATGCCAATATCGGCGTTGTCTGGCTGCGCCGCCAGCAGCTCACTGACGTAGGCCCCGGCCAGCCAGCCATTGGCAGAGAACACATTGGCCTTGATCTTCAGCGTGCCGCCCCAGCCGATATTGGCAAAGTTGAACACCAGCGGGGTATTCGAGCCGGTTTCTGGCAGACGCTGGGTCTGGGTGTAATAGGTGCCGTTGGTGTATTCCACATTCACCACGCAACTGGCCCCCACCGGCGGCCAGATGGCGGTTTCCGGACGGCCTTTTTCGCCATGTGCCGGATCCGGATGCAAGGTGAACGACAAAGTCATTTGACGTTTGATGTCCACTTCCAGGGTGGCCGGGCTCGACAGCAGCTCACCCGTGGTCACTGCCATTTGCGCCATGTCCAGCGCAATGGCGGCCAGACGCACCGCCCAGCCCACCACCGGCGTGGCTTCAATGGCCATCGCGGCGGCAATCCGCGTGGCCACATACGTGGCCAGCACTTCCATGCCCTTTTTGGCCAGAATCCCCATGGCCACATTGGCCACGGTAAACAGCACCTGCTTGGTGTTCAGCAGCGCGGCTGCCACCGTGGTGCCACCGGCCAGCATCGGAAAGGCAATGGCGGCCAGCGCGGCCACGTTGTCCTTGTCGTTGATGAAGCTCTTGTACCACTGGCTGTCGGTCACCGCTGCGCCACCCAGCATGCACAGGGTAGGAATGGCGTACTGGAACATTGAGGTCAGGATCACCCCCGGCCAGACAATCGGATCCTGCCAGTTGGAGGTACCCAGCCCACCAAACAGGAAGCGTGCAGCCTGGGCCTCACTCGGCCAGGGCGTGGAGAAATTGGTCGGGTCGGTGGGCATCGGAATGCCCATGATGGTGTTGACGTTGGACAGCACGCCAATGGATTTTTGTGAAGGCGTCTCAAACCAGCTGGCCATCGATTGCGGAAAGTAAAACGGCCACGTTCCGTTGACGGTTGGGTTGTTGATCGGCTTTTGCATCGTGGTGTCTTCAAAGAACTCGATGAACACGCCCAGTTGCCGCAGATAGGTGTTCTTGAAGTCGATGGCGAAGTTTTTCTTGACCGGATCGTAGACGATGCTGCCAGGGTAGACATTCATCCCGTGGTTGGGGGTCTGGTTGGTGGCAGTCCAGATCGACGCATTGGCCTTGCCCTGCACGCTGACTGAGCGGGCGCGGTCGGACTCGGTCAGGTACTCGCGGCTATCAACCGACTGGCTCTGGTTGACGCTCCAGCTCTTGTTCTGCAGGCTGCTGTCGTTGCGGGCGGTGCTCAGGGCATACGAGACGGGGGCACCACAACCGCTTTCGGTTTCTGCCGACAGGTTGTACTGCATCACCGGATCGCCTTGCGGGAAGATCAGCTCACCGTTTTCACCTTCCCAGTCGTACTCGTAAATCATGCCCAGGCCGGTGTTCGGATCCACGACCTGAGCGTAGGTGGCAAAGCCGCCAAACTCGGTAGCAGGCCCCTGGCTGGAAATCAGCAGCGACAACTCGTACACCCGGTTGTATTGCTGCGGGTCAACTTCGGGGGGTGGCGCGATGTGGTCATTCATCACGATCGCGGCAGTATAGCCCTGGCTACTGGCCAACTCCGGATGGGAAAACAGGATCGAGCACGCCGTGTCCCACGGGGTGGCAAGGCTGCTGGCCGCCACAAACAGGTCACTGATATCCAGACTTTTCTGCAGTTGCAGATGTGCCGAAGTGACGCCATAGGCGGCCAGTTTGCCCGGCAGCGCCAGGCCACCATTACGTGCGGCCAGCTTGGCTGCCTGGCGGCGGGCGTAACGGCGTATATGGGCATCCGGAATATGGTAGGACAGATGGTACAAGTCAGGCAGGGAGGACGCATGCGGCCCATTCTTTTCGCCCACGACCTTCATCAGGGTGACATGGTGGGGTAAAAAACAGCTTTCAGGCACTTCGGCGTAATGGCTGAACCCATGCGTGTTGCTGCGCACCGCCATGGCCAATGCCATATTGCTTTTGGCCGCCAGCGCCAGGCTGGTGTCGTCATGCGGCATGAGATCAAACTGCTGACCGCCAACCCGCAGGCTGAGGGTGGCGCATTGGGTGCGAAGATGTCCTTTGGCCAGATCGAAGTGGAGTGTTCTCATCGGAATTTCCCCTGGGTGAATGCGAGTTGCGGTGGCTGAGGTGAAGGCAGAGGCAGCGCATCGCCCGACCATGCGGTGTGCTGGCCGTGAAGATGCCTGACATGGAAAACAGCTGCCCATACTAAAGCAAGTAATTTGGTATTGCTTGTTTTTGCTGTAATTTAAGATGACTTACGTTTATTTTTTGCGACATCATTACGTAATTCTACTTGGGCGTACTCGCGTTTATTGTTTTTGCCGATAAAGCTATCTACCATAAAATGGCTTGTAAAAATGGTGCAAAGCAGCATGACTGCCATGCATCTATTTAATAAAAAGCATAATATAACAGCTAAGATTCAACAGCATAAGCTATTGATTTATATCAGTTTTTGTTTTGCGTAATTAAAAAACACCCATTTAGTATTCATGGGATTTTCATGCCTTGCTTATCACATTCCAGCCAAAATTCTATTTTAGGTATTTCTACTTTTAGTCATAAGAAATAGTCTGAATGATAGTATATTGGCAAATTTTCCACGTCAATGCCAATGGTAAAAAATAGGGAGGTGATCAAGCGGGGGTGTCGCTTGATTGTGACAATGTCAAACGCAAAAATTGACTCGACAGGGGGAGATAGCCGCCGTAAGAGACGGTCGAGGAGCGCAACAGGCCGCGCATCAGCGACAAGATGGCTGAATCTGTCCTGACAGGAAGGCTTTCCTGACACAGGGTGTCTGCCTTCAGGATGAGGCGGAAACAGAACAAAGGATGAATGAAACAGCAGCATGGGCCAGGTGTCGCATCAGGCACACACCCTGTGACTGCTTGAGCATGTCGGCATTGCGGTGTCTGAGCGGGCTGCCGTCACCTTGTTACAATGCCGGTGATGGCCGAACCGATGCACGGCGGGCCATGGCAAGCGTGGCGGCCAGGTGCATGTTCGGCCCCGATGCATTCCCAATGCTGCCCAACGCTATTTCAGCGCGGGCAAGTCTTCTCCCAGACGAATCAATTGGCCTGCCTGCAATGGCACATGCAAGGCCTGACGCACGGCTTGCACCGCCAGCGCCGGGCGGTCGGCGGTCAGGCTGTGGCCGCCGTGGGCCACCTGAATCAGCGGTGCGCCCAGTGCGGTGGCCAGCGCCTGGCCCAGCGGCAGCGGAAACACCGCGTCAGCCTCACCCCACACCACCACACTGGGCGGATGGATACCCTGCATGCGCGTGCGATAGCTGTCGGTGTGTTGCAACAGCTCATCCATCAGCGCCGTCAGCCCGGCCTGACGACCCGCGTAGTAGCGCGCCAGCATGTCGTTAAGCAGCCAGTCGCTCACTTCCACCGGCTGGCTGCGGGTCATGCCAATCAGCCGGCGCATGTCGCTGGCCGACTGTGGCACAAACAGCTGGGTGGCGGACTGCACCCCGGCACGGCGCAGCAGGCTGTGCAAATCCTGGTCACGGTAAATTGGGCCAGGCGAATTGATGATCACCGCACGGCTGACGTGTTGCGGCAGGCGGCGGGCCAGCTCCAGCGCCAGAAACCCGCCATAGGAAATGCCCACCACGCTCACCCGCTCGATCCGGCGTTCACGCAGCAGCGCTTCCAGCGCGTCGGCCTGGGCGTCCAGTGACGGCGGGCGCGACGAATGCGAATCGCCAAAGCCCAGCAGGTCGGGCGTCAGCACCCGATGGTCGGCCACCAGATCGCCCATTACCGTGCGCCAGTGCAGCAGGCCGTTGCCGCCAAAGCCGTGAATCAGCAGCACCGCATCCCCCTGGCCGCCCTCGCGGTAGGCCAGTTGCCCGCCCTCGCCCAGCGGCAGCTGGCGGGAGACAAAGCCCTGGGCACGGCTGGCCGAGGCGGTCCACCAGGCATGCAGGGTAATTGGCGAGCAGGCAGCCAGGCTGACCAGCACAAGCAACAGAACGGCCAGCGGCAGGCGCATGCGGCGTAGGGTGGATTTCATCAACACACTTTCATGGAATGCGAGGGCAGAACGGGCAGGTCTTTTACCATGGCCGACCGGCATAAATCAATCAAATGGCATGACTGGCCACGGCATATCGCCGCAGAATGGGGCGCACGGCGTGGGTGCTGCCCGTATCCGCCGCCGCCCCGCATGGCAGGCACGCGATGCAATTCCCCTGCCAGCCACGACAGGGCAAGAACGAGACAGTATGATGCGCAACCATGCCGTGACGGCCAGCTTGGCTGACGCGGCGCTCGGGGAGTGGAATCATGTTATTGAATGTCATCTGGGCCGGCCTGATCCTGTGCGCCTTGCTGGCCGCGCTGGTGCAGGCGCTGTGGCTGGGTCAGGCCGGGGTGTTTGCCGAAATGGTCAAGGCACTGTTTGACGCCAGCAAGACCGGCTTTGACATTGCCCTGGGCCTGACCGGAGTGATGACCCTGTGGCTGGGCATCCTGAAAATCGGTGAACGCGCCGGGTTGATTGCCCTGGCGGCACGCGCGCTGGCACCGTTGTTTGCCCGGCTGTTTCCTGGCATCCCGCGCGATCACCCGGCGCTGGGCAGCATCACGCTGAATATGGCGGCCAATATGCTGGGGCTGGACAATGCCGCCACCCCGCTGGGGCTGAAGGCCATGCGTGAGCTGCAAACGCTCAATCCCCATCCGGACACCGCCACCGATGCACAGATTCTGTTTTTGGTGATCAACACCGCCTCGGTCACTCTGTTTCCGGTGACCATTTTTGCTTACCGCGCGCAAATGGGTGCCGCCGACCCAACCGATGTCTTTATCCCGCTGCTGCTCACCAGCTATATCGCCACCCTGTCTGGCGTGCTGCTGACTGGCATGATTCAGCGCCTGCGCCTGTTTGATCCGGTGGTGCTGGCTTATCTGGGCGGACTGAGCGCGCTGGTGCTGGGCAGCGCCTGGTGGTGTGCCCGCTTGCCTGCCGAGGTGATGCAGGCGCAGTCGTCAGTGCTGAGCAATGCCCTGCTGCTGGGGATGATCGGCACCATGCTGATTGCCGCGCTGATCAAGCGGGTGAATGTATACGACAGCTTTATTGATGGAGCCAAAGAAGGGTTTCAGGTGGCGGTGGGGATCATTCCCTATCTGGTGGCCATGCTGGTGGCGATTGCGCTGTTTCGGGCATCCGGGGCGATGGCGCTGTTGATCGACAGCCTGAAGCAGCTGGTCAGCCTGGGAGGCTGGGATACCCGCTGGGTGGACGCACTGCCTACCGGCATCATGAAGTCGCTGTCTGGCAGCGGTGCGCGGGCGCTGATGCTGGACACGCTGAAAACCGCCGGGGCAGATTCATTTGCCGGGCGGCTGGTGTCCATTCTGCAAGGCAGCAGCGAAACCACCTTCTATGTGCTGGCGGTGTATTTTGGCGCAGTGAATATCCGCCACACCCGCTATGCTGCAGGATGTGGGATATTTGCCGATGTGGTGGGTTTTATCGCGGCAGTGGGCGTGGCGTATGTGTTTTTTGCCTGAAACGCAGCATGGCGTTTTGCTGGGCGGAACAACCTGGCCGTTAAAGGCAGGGCGCTGCGTATTCTGCCCCGTTCAATCCGACCTAAGTCAAGCTTTCCCTGGTTTTCTCATGCAGTGCAGCAGCGCGTCAGTATAATCCTTGCAACCATTGTAGGATTGTAAAGCTGCGTGACTGCTGATAGGCAGGTTGCGCAGCACGCCGGCAAAGAGACAGGAATGGCCACGCCATCGCGGTGGCCGTCTTCCCTGAGCAGGCTTATCCGGCCTGTGTGATTCAAGTAAGGAAAAAGACCTCATAATGACCGACCGTCTGACCCTCGGCCAACGCCTGCTGCTTCTGGTTTGCCTGCCTTTGCTGGGCATGATGGGCTTTGCCGGGCTGGCCGCCTGGACCCACTGGCAGGAAGCCGCCAATATGCAGCACGCCGCTGCGCTGATTGAACTGTCCACGCGCACCGGGGATGTGATTCACCTGATGCAGGTGGAGCGCGGGGCAAGCGCCAGCGGCGGCGAGCCCCTCAAGCAGGCCAGGACGGCGCTGGACACCGCGCAGCAAGGCATGCTCGCCGCCGCCGAGCAGGCCAGCCTGAGCGAGGAAGACCGCACGCTGGCCAAGGATGAGTTTCAGGCGCTGCAGGCGCTGAACGCCTTGCGCCAGCAGGTGGACCAGCACAGCGGCACAGCCACGCAACACCAGGGGCAATATACCGCCCTGATTGAAAAGCTGATGGGCCTGGCCACCCTCACCGTGCAGCGCAGCACCCATGCTGAAATCACCCGGCAAATCACCGCGCAACTGGCGCTGCTGTGTGAAAAGGAATTTGCCGGACGCGAGCAGGCGCTGCTGGCCAGTGCGCTGGCACGGCAAACGCTGGACGACGCCAGCCGCCGGCAGGTGCAAGAAGGCATGGGCCGTCAGCAAAGCTGTTTGAGCCAGTTCAGCTCACTGGCCACCCCGGCGCTGCGCGATGCCTATCTGGCAATTGGCACGATTCCGGCCTATCAGGAAGCGCTGGCCTTGCGGGAAAAAATTCTCACCGCCGGTCCGGCGCAGTCCGGCATCAGCCGGGAGGTCTGGTCTGCGGCGGCAGCCAGCCGGATTGAAGCCATCAAGGGCATGCTCGACACCTTTTCCCATGCCATGATTGCCCAGGTATCGGAGATGAACGACAGCGCCAGACAGCGGGCGGCCTTGTCTGCCGGCGCGGCGGTGCTGACCACCCTGGCAGCGATTGTGCTGTCGATGCTGACCATGCGCGCGCTACGTCGCGAGGTGCGCGCGCTGCAAAGCGTGATGGACAACACCAGCCATTCGCTGGATCTCACCTTGCGCGCCAATCTGCCAGGGCAGGATGAAATTGCCGGCATTGGTCGCTCGTTTGACCAACTGGTCGACGCCTTTGCCCGCGCGCTGTCGCAAGTGGAGCAGGATGCCCGCCGGCTGGCCGACGCAGCAGGCAGTCTGTCGTCGCTGTCGCGCCAGGCAGCAGCAGGCTCGACAGAGCAAACCCACGCCTCCAGCCAGATTGCCGTTTCCACCGAAGAAATCAGCACCGGCATCAACCATGTGGTGGACAGCGCTACCGCCAGCGAAGCCTGCGCCAGCGAAACCCGCCGCCAGGCCCATGCTGGCCGCGACAGCATGCGCCAGGCGGCGGATGAAATTGTCGAAATGGCCGACGCCGTCAACCATGCTTCAGACAAAATTCATCAGCTGAACCAGCGCTCGCAGTCCATCAGCCAGCTGATTGGTGCCATTCAGGGCATTGCCGATCAGACCAATCTGCTGGCGCTGAACGCTGCGATTGAGGCCGCCCGCGCAGGTGAACAGGGCCGGGGCTTTGCCGTGGTGGCCGACGAAGTGCGCAGCCTGGCCGAACGCACCAGCCGCGCCACCCAGGAAATCACCCTGCTGATTGAAGCCATCTGTAGCGACACGCAAAGCACGGTGGAAGGCATGCAGGAGGTGAGCCAGCGCATGCACGAGGGCCTGGCCCGGCTACAGGAAACCCAGCATGTGCTGGAGCATATCGAAGCCACCGCCGACGATGCCCTGGAAAAAGCCTCGTCAATCAGCCACGCCATGCGCGAACACAGCCAGGCCAGCCACGATGTGGCGGAGAATGTGGCGCGGATTGCCAGCCATGCGCAGGAAAACAGCGCGCTGATCGACGAAGCCTCCAATATTGCCCAGACCATGAACGGCACCGCGCAAGAGCTGAATACCCTGGTTGGGCGCTTTGTGCTGCCGCGTCAGGGCTGAATCCAGGCAGCCTTCACTGCCCTTATGCACCCCATGCCACCGCCTGCCGCGCTTTGCCCGGCGGGCGGTGTGTTTTGTTCAGGATGGGCGCTCAGATCACGGCGGTGAACAGCTCCAGCTGCGGCGGCCCCAGATACAGCTCGCGCCGGGCACCGGCATTGGCGTGTGCCTGACGGAAGGCGTCGGAGCGGGTCCAGTCCTGAAATGCGCTTTCCGACGCCCATTCGGCGTGCGAGGCAAACAGGGTGTATTCATCAGTGCTGGCACCTTGCAGCAGATGAAAGCGGATAAAGCCGGGCACTTGGTCCAGATAGCTGTTGCGTTCACGCCAGATGGCGATAAACGCGGCTTCCTGGCCACGGACAATGCGGAAACGGTTCATGGCAAGATACATGACAGGACTCCTGTGGGGGCTGTGGGGGTAAGGTAACGCCATCATACTGGATGGCTGGCGATGGAGGGCCTGGTCGGCACAAAACCGCATCAGCCCTGATTCAGGCGGGTTTGTCTGCCGGCGGTGGCAGGATGAACTGGCCTGGCCGCTGGCCCAGCCGGCGACCCACCGCACGCAGGATTGCCCAGCCATGGCCCAGTTGGGCGTCACGCGCGCGCAAGGCGGTGCGCAGCGCCAGGGCAAAGCTGACTGTGAGATTGACCCGGTGCGCGGCAAGCCCCGCCGTTCAGGGCGGGGAAGAATAGCGCGGACGGCGTAGCCGTCCTTGCCGTCGATGGGGGTGGGCTGTAAAAATACCAGTATGCAACGCCTTCAAGCCTACAAA
>Ga0209599_10001329_pt1 | contig 12058 bp, 10 predicted proteins | sample Shrwel_input2_FT_FD_187534 | JGI IMG/M metagenome (GOLD analysis project Ga0209599, IMG submission 187534) | Subsurface microbial communities from deep shales in Ohio, USA - Utica-3 well 1 S input2 FT (SPAdes) (version 2) ... | reverse complement strand
CACCTTGTTTTATGAGCCTACCGAGCGTGGCTTAGAAGCGAAAATTGCCGAAAGGTTACGCAGTTTGAGAGCAAAATAAATGATTTTTGCGGAGTTTTTGCTTAAAGCTTGAGTGATACATTGATTTTATATGCTATTTATTACATTCTCAGCTAAGCATCATTGAGATAGATGGCATGATTACAACTACTACTTTGCATTTACACTCTTGTCAGCAGCAAACATTTTTACCTGCTTTTTGGCGTTTAGGCCAATTAAATAATGGTTTACCGTTATTGTGGCCAATGACCTATCAGCAAGCGATGATTGTGGAATGTAATGCCAAGTCTCATCTTGAAGCTTATCGACTTGTAGAAAATTGCGTATTGTTATTATTACAACAAACACCTAAGCATTTATTGCAGGTGACGCTTTATGAGCACTCCTTGAGGTCTTCTTTTCCTGCTTTAAAACAGACACATAGCATCACTCGTATTACCTATAAAAAACAGCTCAAAGACTACGTTGGCGAATTACAACAAATAGCGCATCAACGGCAAGCCTTACTCGCCGAATTGAAACTCGCATCATGGTATGAATATCTTGCCATTAATCCAGATGCCGATTCCTTTAAAGTCTTGGTGTTAAGTCAGGTATGGCCAGACATTGAGTTGTTAGTTGAGTTGGCGGATTTGTGTCAATATGGCGTGCGGCTAGGTATCTTGCCGTTATTGATAATATCTTCGCGTTACTTTCCTAAAATACCGCATGATGAATGGCAAATAAATCTCAGTGGTGCTATTGAAGAAATAAATGAGAATAGCTTACGTGTCGTGGTACATAGAGATGCCAGTTTAGAAGTAAAACATCAACAATTACAAGACATGGCAGACTTGTATCAGTTTTTTCAACCGACAGTCGACTTTTAGATTGAGTCAAAATATGCCCAATACAATTACGACCCATGACTTTACTTTATATTTACATGATTTATTAGTCGCTAAAGCACAGCAACAATTGGAACCTGTGCGTTTGTTATTTGCGGAATATCAAGGTGTGTTAAAGAGTTTTCCGCATTTGCAAGCGGAAGTTGATAAATTACTTCAGCCCCACACAGGGCGTGATTATGTACAGTTAGAACAATCGCTACGGCAAGGCTTGCAGGCACTCGAAAAGTTAGTGACAGCTTTGGTAAAAGCTCATAATGAATATGGTTTGAGTGTGGTGGAAGTTGACGATATTACTTCATTGGCAGAGTTACTGAATACTCGATTAGCAAATCAGGTTTTGCAAAAAACAGTAGCTGCTAGGCGAAAAGAACAGATACATTCGGCTAAACAGCCGACTTTTAGCCCTCAAATTACCGAAGTTTTATCTCCAGAACAACATCAGGATGTTGCGCCTATCAAAAAGCGTAAAGCACCAGAGGAGCTCAGTATTGCTGCGACGGCTGCCGATATTGAAACTAAACGCTTATCTACTGCTGAAGGGCGATTTATTGGATGGCAAAAAATAGGTAAAAAAGGGGAGGTATTAGCACCAACTAGTAACCGCTGGGCAGCAGTAATTGAAGAGCAAGCACAATTGATGTGGGCAATTAATTGGCAACGCAGTGATAATTTTCCGAATTGTGGTGAATTGACTTGGTTTAACTCAAATGCCAAAACGAATGGTGGTGATGCAGGTCATGAAAATGAGGGCAAAAACACCGAAGCATGGTTAGCCCAAGTCAATAAAGAAGGTTGGTGCGGTTTTCATGATTGGCGATTGCCGACACTAGAGGAGTTAAAAAGTTTACTCACCAATGAAGTTTCGCAGTATTACCATATTCGTGAAGATATTTTTTCGGATATGCAAAGTTTAGGTAGCCGTTTTTGGTCATCAACAGTGGACACTGCGAGTAAAGATTATGCGTGGGCGATGTATTTTGGTTATGGTCACGATGGTTTGGCACATAAAAGTTATACCTTAAATGTGCGCTTAGTACGTTCGGTTTGAGTGAACTGTAGCCTGTATGTAGCGTAGCGAAATACGGGATAAATTCTTTTTGAAATATAGACTTAAAACAATCTTAATCCTGTGTTGCGTTGCACGTCACAGACTACATCTGTTTAAAATGGAGTCTTAAACAATGGCTACTTTTGATGAATTAATTGTGTGGGATAGCCAAGTTCATGGGGATGTAAACTCTTTTAAAGATGCATTCAGCTTTGTAGAAACACTGTACAACACGCCCTTTAAAGCCAGCCAACGGCTTGAAAACTTTATTCAAGCACTTAATCAAACAGATAGCTTACAAAACATTAGTTATAAAGAAGAGCCGACAACAGCCTCTTTTAGGGTGCAACTGCTTTCGCATGCAACGTGGGCAAAAGACTGCGTGACCCTCGTTAAACTTGCCTTAGAACAACAGCTCACTATTTATTTTGAAAACGAAACCCTATTATTTTTACCTGATGGACGTATTTCACCCAAACATCGCGTTCGAGAATGGAACAAAATTGTAGAACAAGCAGCCATTAAACCGAGCAAAAAGATTTTTCCCGATAATTTTCAAGACTTTCACTATTTAGTGTTAAACAAGCTCAAACCGATTATGCGACATCATGGTTTTAGTTTCGCTTGTGAATACATGAGAACTGCTTCAGGGAATAATAGCACTGCTATATTCTCGCTACGGACAGAATATGGGACACAAGATTTAGTTTTTTATGGTGATTCGCCTTATGGTAATTTTAGACTTAGTTTTCATTTATATGTTTGTAGTCCGTCGATAACAAATATCTATGATAACTACACTTCAGTAAAAGGAATAAATTGGATATTTAATATCGGACACTGTTTACTCAATTCTCAACTTGGAGTTAGTCTGAATGATTTTATTTCTACGCATAAAGAATTAGAAGAGCATTTTATGTATTTAGAAAAACATTTACTGAAATTTGCACATGAAGCAAAAACGCTGATAGGACTAGATAATCTATTAAATGGGGAACATGAGCTTTCACCAGAACGAGACTTGAGACACAATCCAGGACGTGATATTCCATTGTTTTTAACTGTTGCAAAATTAGCCAACAACACTGAACACTTTGATGAATTATCAACATTAGTCCATGACTCAGCGATTCTTAAAAAGTGGCCTTGGTTTGCCGAATATCAACCTAAATTTTTGGAATTAGTAAATAAACTAAATAACATTGACCCCCTTCAATTTTGGCAAACCTATCAACAACAAGAGCAATACAGCAAACAAGAAGCATTACGCCAGCAAATTTTAAAAGATAACTATCATGTAAAAGCAGATGATATAACCGACCTAGGCAACCAGTGGTTAGATAATCAAACCCAACTCATTTGGCAACGTACATGCTATGGTCAAACATTAAAAGATGGCAAATGGCTCATGTCACATGAACCTGCGCGCCTTGAAATAAAAGATGCATTACGCTTGATGGAGAATGCAAAAGCTTTAGGTTGGCGGACTCCATTTGAAGATGAACTGATTGCATTAATCACCAAATTAAAAAATAGTCCTGAATTGCAAGACATTTTTTTAGGTACAGAAGACAACATCAATGGTCATTTTATTACCCAAAAACAAACACCATCAGGCAACATTGAATTTATCTTAACAAAATTTAATGATGGTATATTAGGGCCAGCATGCACAAATGACGGCTTTTTGCGTTTAGTTAAATCTGTCAAATAATAACCCGTATATCATGACTTATACTTAAATTTGTATAAACGATTGGTTGTTAATGATAAGGGTAAAACCGCAAGGATGCGGAGAAGCTGTAGCCTGTATGTAGCGTAGCAAAATACAGGATAAGTTCTTTTAAAAATATAGAGTTAAAACTGTCCTAATCCTGTGTTACGTTGCACTTCACACAGGCTACATCTCAATCTGTATTTGTGAAGTTGTTTTAAAATTTAAACCAACATACTCTCTGCGTGCTTCAACGTCTCTGGGGTAATCGTCACGCCACCCGACATACGGGCAATTTCTTGAATACGCTGGCTTTTATCAAGGCTAATAACACGGCTTAGGGTTTTATCTTCAAGGTTATATTTTTCGACTTGCCAGTGCTGATGCCCTTTAGCTGCGACTTGGGGCTGATGGGTAATACATAAAATTTGCGCGTTTTGGCCTAATTCACGTAATAATTGCCCCACAATTTCGGCAGTTCCACCACTAATACCCACGTCCACCTCATCAAATACCAACACAGGCACAGCACTGTGTTGAGCTTGAATTACTTGTACTGCCAACGCAAAACGCGATAGTTCACCACCCGAAGCTATTTTGGCTAAAGGTTGCAGGGTTTGACCTAAGTTAGCACTAAATAAGAGCTCAATATCGTCTAAACCATCGCGGCTTGGTTTATCTAATGGGGTAAATACATAATCCACCTGTGTATTAGGCATACTGAGTGAACGTAAATGTTGGCTAATTTGCGTGGTTAGTTGTGGTGCAACTGCTTGACGTTGTTGGCTCAGTTGTTGAGCGAGTTGCAAGTAGTTTTGCTGCGCCTCTAAAACTGCTTGTTCTAGTGCGCGGTTAGTTGTGGTGCAATCGCTTGACGTTGTTGGCTTAGTTGTTGAGCGAGTTGCAAATAGTTTTGCTGTGCTTCTAAAACTGCTTGTTCGAGTGCGCTTAGGTCTTGGGCTTGTTGGGTTTGTTGTTGCTCTTGTTGTAGTTGCTGTTGTAACGCAGGCAATTGCGGGGCAAGCGTTTTATGTTTACGTGCCAACCGCTGTGCTTCGCCAATTTTGCCCTCAAGCCATGCTAAACGCGCAGGGTCAAGCTCTTGTGCAGCCAAAAAATGATTCAACTCTCGGCTGCTTTCTTTGATTTCAATTAATGCCGAATTGAGGCTAGTACATAATTGGCTTAGGCTGTCAGAACGGCTACTGTGATTTTCTAAAAAACGTAAGGCTTGTTGTAGCTGACGACTCACAGGATTCTCGCCTTCGTCTAATAACGTTAAGGCTTGTTGGCTGTCGTGCATTAAGGCTTCAAAATTAGCTAAACGGTCGTGCTCTTGTTCTAAGGTGTCGTATTCGCCTGTTTTAAGTGCGAGTTTGTCTAGTTCATCTAAATGATTTTGAATAAGTTCTAAACGGGCTTGTTGTGCAGCATGATGGGTTTTGCTGTGGTGTAATTGCTGTTTAGCTTCAAGCCATATTTGATAATGCTGTGCAACTTGTTGGGCTAAGTGTTGTAACCCACCCACGTTATCTAATAATTTTTGATGGGTATCTTTTTTTAATAGGCTTTGTTGAGCGTGTTGGCTATGAATATTAATTAATAACTCACCTAACGCCCTTAATTCACTTAAGGTAACCGCTGTGCCATTAATCCATGCTTTAGAGCGGCCTTCTTTATAAACCACACGGCGTAAGCTGCATTCTTCTTGTACTAAATCACGCTCACTGAGCCATGCTTGGGCTTGGGGTTGTTGATGAATATCAAATAGTGCGATTAGTTCGGCTTTATCTGCGCCATGACGCACAGACTGTGCATCTGCTTTATCACCCAAACACAAGCCTAAAGCATCCAGTAAAATAGATTTACCTGCGCCAGTTTCGCCCGTAATCACGGTAAAACCTGTTTGAATATCAAGCTCTAAGTTTTCGACAAGGGTAAATTGTTTAATGGCAAGATGGGTTAGCATGGCGATGAGTATAAATAAAAAAGTTTGCGCGATAATACCCCGACTAAGATGAGATGCAATAGCGCATACGCCCGTTTTTACGCTAAAAATAAGTTGCTTTAGACGCCAAAAGTTGTGTTTGACTCAAAAAATACCCGATATCACTCAATTTATAGCAGTATTTAGGGCTTGAATATCATGCAAATAACCCCATTAAATTTGCAGATTATTTTGGCTAAATGCCTAAAATGTGGCTTTTATTTTGGGGAGAAGAACCATGTCAGAACAGCAAAAAGATACCGATACCACTCAAATTGATGCAGAAACCGAAAAAGAACTCCAAGAGTTTTTAGAAGTGACCGAGACCGATGTAGAAACACTCACCGCAAAAGTCGCCGAATTAGAAGCACAGTTAAAAGATACACAATTACGCGCTCAAGCCGAAATTAGAAATATTCAAGCCCGTGCCGAGCGTGAAGTAACTAACGCCCATAAATATGGCGTAGAAAAATTTGCCAATGGGTTGCTAGAAGTGGTGGATAACCTAGAACGTGCTGTGGCTGCTGCGCCACAAGACGAAGCCAATAAAAATTTAATTGAAGGCTTAGAGCTAACCCATAAAGTCTTTTTAGAAACCCTTAAAAAGTTTGGTGTAGAGGCGGTTGATCCAGCAGGTCAAGCGTTTAGTGCAGAGTTTCATCAAGCAGTCGCTACACAGTCTGCCAACGAAACTCATGCAGCTAATACAGTAGTTACCGTTTTTCAAAAGGGTTACACCTTATCAGGTCGTTTAATGCGTCCTGCAATGGTGGTTGTAGCTCAATAAGAACTTAAAAAAGAGACATGGCTTTAAAAAAGACCTTGAAAAAAACAAGGTCATCGCCATATCTCAAGCATGAACATAGCTTGTGTTGCACAGGCTTCACTGTACAAATATACAATTTGAGGAATAGAAAATGGGCAGAATTATTGGTATTGACTTGGGTACAACCAACTCATGCGTAGCGGTTATGGAAGGCGATAAAGTTAAAGTTATCGACAATGCCGAAGGTGCGCGTACTACGCCATCAATCGTTGCATATGCCGACAACGACGAAATTTTGGTTGGTGCAGGTGCAAAACGCCAAGCAGTAACCAACCCTAAAAATACTTTATTTGCCGTTAAGCGTTTAATTGGCCGTAAATTTAAAGATGATGTAGTACAAAAAGACATCAGCATGGTGCCTTACGAAATCGTCGGCGCAGACAATGGCGATGCATGGGTGTCGGTACGTGGCAACCGTATGGCTCCGCCGCAAATTTCTGCCGAAGTGCTCAAGAAAATGAAAAAGACCGCCGAAGACTACTTAGGCGAGCCAGTCACAGAAGCCGTTATTACTGTACCTGCGTACTTTAACGATTCGCAGCGTCAAGCTACCAAAGATGCAGGTCGTATTGCAGGCTTAGACGTTAAACGTATCATTAACGAACCAACAGCGGCAGCTTTAGCCTTTGGTATGGACAAAAAAGAAGGCGACCGTAAAGTTGCTGTGTATGACTTGGGTGGTGGTACTTTCGATATTTCCATCATTGATATTGCCGATGTTGATGGCGAACAGTCTTTTGAAGTATTAGCCACTAATGGCGACACCTTCTTAGGTGGTGAAGACTTTGATATGTTGTTGATTGATTACTTGGCTGATGAGTTCAAAAAAGAGCAAAGCATCAACCTCAAAGGTGATCCTTTAGCAATGCAGCGTTTAAAAGACACTTAAACATCAAAGTGACTCGCGCTAAGTTAGAGTCGTTGGTTGAAGATTTAGTGGCTCGCACCATTGCGCCTTGTAAAATTGCATTAAAAGATGCAGGCTTGAGTGTTGACCAAATTGGTGATGTGATTTTGGTTGGTGGCCAAACACGTATGCCTTTAGTGCAACAAAAGGTAAAAGAGTTTTTTGGTAAAGAGCCACGTAAAGACGTAAACCCAGACGAAGCGGTTGCCGCAGGTGCAGCGATTCAGGGTTCGGTATTGTCGGGCGATCGTACAGACGTATTGTTGTTAGACGTTACCCCATTAACTTTGGGTATCGAAACAATGGGTGGTGTATTAACTGCGCTTATTGAGAAAAACACCACGATTCCTACCAAAAAATCGCAAGTGTTTTCGACTGCTGATGACAATCAAACCGCAGTAACCATTCAAGTGTTCCAAGGTGAGCGCAAAATGGCACAACAAAACAAAATGTTGGGTCGTTTTGACTTGAGTGATATTCCGCCAGCACCACGTGGTATGCCACAAATCGAAGTGACTTTTGATATTGATGCTAACGGAATTTTGAATGTGTCTGCTAAAGATAAAGGCACAGGCAAAGCGCAAAGCATTGTTATTAAAGCTAACTCTGGTTTGAGTGAAGACGAAATTCAACAAATGGTGCGCGATGCAGAAGCTAACGCCGAAGAAGACAAAAAGTTTGGTGAGTTAGTCGAAGCGCGTAATCAAGGCGATAACTTGGTTCATGCGACTCGCAAAACCTTAAAAGACTTAGGCGACAAAGCAACCGAAGCCGAAAAAGCACCGATTGAAGCAGCAATGAAAGACTTAGAAGAAGCCTTAAAAGGCAACGACAAAGAAGACATTACTGCTAAAACTGAAGCATTAAGCACAGCTTCTATGCCATTAATGCAAAAACTATATGCTGCCGAGCAACAAGGTGGTGCAGATGGTCAACCAGCAGGTGCAAACAAAGCTGATGACGGTGTAGTTGATGCTGAGTTTGAAGATGTAAGCGACAAAAAGTAAGTTGTTAAAACTCCTCCTCCTGACAAGGGGGAGGCTGGGAGGGGGTTAATAAAATACCCCATCCTCACCCTACCCTTAATTAGGGGGAGGGAAGCTGAATTCTCAACGCCAACATTAGTTTGGCGTTTGTTGTTTAACGAGTCAGGGGCTAAAAAGCCCTGTTGGTGCTAAGCGGAGACCAGTCAAATGGCAAAGCGCGATTATTATGAAGTCTTAGGCGTAGCTAAAACGGCAAGCGACGAAGAACTCAAAAAGGCCTATCGCCGTTTGGCGATGAAATTTCATCCCGACCGTAATCCTGATAATAAAGAAGCGGAAGAAAAATTTAAAGAAGGCAACGAAGCCTACGAGATTTTATCTAATCCTGACAAACGTGCCGCTTATGATCGTCATGGTCATGCAGGCGTTGACCCTAATGCGGGCTTTGGTGGTGGTGGATTTGGCGGTGGCGCGGGTGGCTTTAGTGATATTTTTGAAGCCTTTGGTGATATTTTTGGTGGCGGCGGTGGACGCGGTGGCGGTGGTAGTCGTCAACGTGGTGGTGCAGATTTACAATACACCCTTGAATTAAGTCTCGAAGAAGCCGTAAAAGGCACTAAAAAACAAGTGCGTTTTACCACGGCGGCGGCGTGTGAAGTGTGTGATGGTTCAGGAGCTAAAAAAGGCTCTAGCATGACCACCTGTCGTACTTGTGGCGGTGTAGGCCAAGTGCGTATGCAGCAAGGCTTTTTTACTGTGCAGCAAACGTGTCCTACCTGTCGTGGCAAAGGGCAAATGATTAAAGACCCTTGCGATGCGTGTCATGGCGAAGGTCGTACCAATAAGCAAAAAACACTCGAAGTGACCATCCCCGCAGGTGTGGATACAGGCGATAAAGTGCGCTTAACAGGCGAAGGCGAAGCAGGCGCAAATGGTGCACCCGCAGGCAATTTATATGTGCAAGTCGTGGTTAAAGAACACAATATCTTTAAGCGTGATGGTGCAGATTTATATTGCGAAGTACCGATTAGTTTTGTTGATGCCGCTTTAGGGGCAGATATCGAAGTGCCTACCTTAGATGGTCGCGTTAAACTAAAAATTCCCGAAGGCACACAAAGTAGCAAAGTGTTTAGAGTGCGCGGTAAAGGGGTAAAACCTGTACGTGGCTACGAAGCAGGCGATATGTTGTGTCGAGTTATTATCGAAACGCCAGTTAACTTAAGCAGTAAACAAAAAGATTTATTGCGCGAGTTTCACGATAGTTTAGAAGGCAACGACAAACAGTCACCTAATAAAAAATCGTTTTTTGATAGCGTCAAAGATTTGTTTTCTTGATGATCTATTAGTGGCTGTTGATGTTTGAGCGTGTGCCTATTTTGACTGAGTTTTGAGCATATCATGCTATTTTCCCTCACTTTAGCTCTCTCCCAAAGGGAGAGGGTTGGGGTGAGGGCTCAATCAAAACCAAATTATCCTTTTGCTCTATCTCAAATAAAAAACAATAAATACTAGCCAACTTTTCCTCTCTTACTTATTATCTTTTAAAACTTACGCCAACTTGGCGTAATCATGAATATTTCTTGTTTGGAGAAAGGATATGCCTACATCGGTGACTCAGATTGGTATTTGCGGCGCGGCAGGTCGTATGGGACGTGCATTAATTCATGCAGTTGTAGCGCGTGAAGATGTTAAATTGGCTGCGGCTATTGAGCATGTGGGTAATACTCTCATTGGTGCAGATGCAGGTGAAATGGCTGCATTACCGCACATGGATATTAGTATTAATAGCTCGCTTGCGAGTCAGATTGATTTGGTTAATGTGGTGATTGACTTTACAACACCTGCGGCAACGATGGCCAATATTGCTTTATGCCGTCAAGAAGGCAAAGGTATTGTGATTGGAACAACAGGTTTAAGCGAAGAGCAAAAACATTTTTTAATTGAAGCAAGCCATGATATTCCGATTGTGTATTCGGGGAATTATTCGGTCGGCGTAAACGTGACTTTAAAGTTGTTAGAGTTAGCTGCCAAAGCCTTTGGCGATACGGTAGATGTTGACATATTAGAAGCGCATCATCGTTATAAAGTTGATGCGCCATCAGGTACAGCATTAATGATGGGGGAGGCGGTGGCATCGGCTTTAGGACGCGATTTAAAACATGTGGCTTGTTTTGCTCGTTCTGGCCATACAGGTGTGCGCGATCGCGAAACTATTGGCTTTCAAACTATTCGTGGCGGCGATATCGTCGGTGACCATACCGTGTATTTTATGGGTGAGGGCGAGCGTGTCGAAATTCGTCATATTGCAACCAGTCGGATGAATTTTGCCAATGGTGCAGTGCGTGCCGCCGCATGGATCGGTACAAAATCGGCAGGCTTATATGATATGCGTGATGTATTAGGTTTAAAGTAAGTCTAAAAATAAAATAGAGGAGGCATTAAGCCTCCTTTTTTTATGTTGGTATTTTTATGTGGGCTAATAAAGCCTGTAGTTAGGCATAAAATGTCAAAAAATAGCCGCGTGGTCTTTTTAAAAACACTTCTAAAAATTGTAGTATTGTAGTATTTTAACATCTTGCGCCATACAAAAAATTACTAGCTATATAACAACAAGAGGAGCGCATTATGTTTAAAGGTTTATTTTTAACAGGCTCAATGTTGGGTATGTTGGGCGATTTTGCTCAAGAAAAAGGGGTAAAAATACCTGAGCTAGACGAAGCCATTACACTCTACGGTAATCAATCGCGCATTTCTTTGCTGTTGTGGACAAATTTACTCGAAAAAATTTCGGTAGCGGTTAATGACCCTGCTTTAGGCTTGGCGATTGGTAAGCGTATTGCACCACGTCATGTGGGGGTTTTAGGGTATTTAGTTTTATCTTGTCAAAGTTTGGGTGAAGCACTTAATCGTTTTGCGCGGTATCAGCGTTTGGTTTATGACGTAAACCCCTTTAGCGTGAGTGTTGATGAACGTGGGATGGAGTTGCGTTGGGGGGTTGAGTACGGCAAACCCGGTGCATTAGTTGACGAAACATCAATTGCGGCTTTATTTAACTTTTTGCATATTTTGACCAGTCAGCCTCTGCATCCATCTTATGTGTGTTTTGTAAATCCACAGCCTAAAAATTTAAAAACTTACCTAGATTACTTTAAGTGCCCTGTTGATTTTGAAAAAGATTTTACCTGTGTGCGCTTTCCGTTGTCGTTTTTAGCAATTCCTTTATTACACAGTGATGCTACCTTATTGGATTTGTTGTCGCAGCAAGCCGAAGCTTTATTGTCGGTATTACCTAAAGCCGATACCTTTGAAGAAAAACTACAACAAGTGATTGTACAAAGTTTGCATGAAGGTGAGCCAACACTGCCCGTTGTTGCGGCTTATTTGGCGTTATCGTCGCGTACTTTACAACGCCGTTTACAAGAGCGTGGTTTAGTGTTTCAGGATATTTTAGAAAATACGCGCCGTGAGTTAGCGATTCGGTATTTACAGGACAAAACCTTGTCGTTAACCGATATTGCTTTGTTATTAGGCTATTCCGAGCAAAGTGCGTTTAATCGAGCTTTTAAACGTTGGTATAGCGAGCCGCCTAAAATGTACCGTAAACGCTTTAGTTAACCTGCCTATAGGCACTAGGGTTTTCGCTTGTCCACTTTTTAAAGGC
>Ga0209599_10001328_pt1 | contig 12060 bp, 13 predicted proteins | sample Shrwel_input2_FT_FD_187534 | JGI IMG/M metagenome (GOLD analysis project Ga0209599, IMG submission 187534) | Subsurface microbial communities from deep shales in Ohio, USA - Utica-3 well 1 S input2 FT (SPAdes) (version 2) ... | reverse complement strand
GGCTAGCTCTGTCGCTAACGCCATAAGTTGACTGTGTTCCATAGATAACGCCTCAATCTAAACCCTCTTCAGGGTATCTAAATTTAAACGTTTACACAGTTTAATTTACAGGCTCTTCATTCGCCGAATTTTTTGTTCTTTCTCTTATGCTAAGTATCAAAGATTACAATTTCAATAAAAGTCCTTTTGATGTATGTCAATTTCCAAGTACATCGTTAATCTTGGATACAGACGTATTAAGAAAACAATGGAAGCCACAATAGTTCTTTAATATCATTCGGTTAGCTTATTTTTTACCAAATCCTACGCATCCTACATATTTAGGAGACTGTTTATTATGCGATTTTTAGTTGCTTTATTAGTGATGTTGAGTGTTTTTTCGGCTCATGCAGAAATTTATACCTGCGAAGATGAAGGTCGAAAAGTTTTTAGTCAGTTACCTTGTGGCAAAGATGCCAAAACAGTGACCTTGCAAAATGGTGCAAGAAAAATAGTTTTAGATTTGGAAAGTAATGCCAATGCACCCGAAGAGTTTTGTAATTTGGCAACAGGTGCTTGGGATATGGCAGTCGCTAGTGGCCATATTGGGCGGACAAAAGACACGGTTGCTATTGGCCGTATAGAGGGATACATGCGTGAGTGTATTGCTAATTTAAATGAGTTACGTCAAAAAGGAGCAAATCCAGATGCAATGTTGCAACGAATTGCACAAACATTGAATCGAGTGGCAAAAATGCAGCCCACCCCATCATCTGGTTCTTTAAATGAATTTAGACAGTCATGTAGTGCTGAGATTACTGCTCGCTTAGAACGCATAAATAACCTTAAACGGCAGATCAACGCATTAAAGAGTATGTATTAATTAATTACAGTTCGTATGGGTGTTAAACTCACTTAGTAACGATATCATCTGCGGCTTTACAATGATTTCATGAGTCTCATTCTTTTAACCCCTCAAGACAGCCTTCAAACTGACACTGCTATTTGCCAAATCGATTGGACATTACACTCAAAAATAACGTCAGTCCAATGGGCATATTGCACTCCCTACGTGTTAATATTTACATGATGGTTTTATTGATGAATAGTGGTGCTGATTTTGATGAGGGTGAGGTTATGAGAACAACAGTTACAATAGACGATGTACTGTATCAACAAGCATTAGAGTTAGCCGATGCTAACATGGAAAAGTCAGATTTATTTAAAGAAGCAATTAAAACCTTTATTCGTGTACAAGCGGCAAAACGCTTGACGGCCTTGGCTGGCACAATGCCTGATATGACAAATATTCCACGCCGCCAGCCAGTATTGGAATAAGAATGAATGTCTTAATAGATACTTCCGTTTGGGTTGATTACTTTAAGCACGGTAATAAAAACCTGATTGAGTTAATGAGCCTTGATTTTGCTATGACCCATCCAATGGTGTTGCTGGAGTTAGCCTGTGGTACACCGCCTGCACCAAGGCAGCAGACACTGCAAGATATTGGTTTATTACGCCATTGTCAGCAGGCAACCTTAAGCGAGGTCATGACCTTTATTGAAAATGAAAAATTATATGGCTTAGGTTGTGGTCTGGTGGATATGTCATTATTGGCCTCAACATTACTCACGCCTGATACACAAATTTGGACATTAGATAAACGTTTATTGCAGTTGGCGACACGTTTTCGAGTGGCCTATGTCTCCCATGTGCATTAAACGTCATGAACCTTATTCTCTTAACCTCCCAAGATTGTCCTCAAACTGACACCGCCATTTTAACAGGTCGTCGTTTACAACACGTTTTATCGGTACATCAAGCGCAAGTTGGGCAAACATTACGTGTGGGTATGATGAATGGACAGATGGGCGAGGGTGAGATTATTCGCTTGGATGACCAAGCCTTACACCTCCAGTTTCAACTCACCCTAGCTCCGCCTGCAAAATTGCCGTTAACCCTATTGTTAGCATTGCCGCGCCCGAAAATGTTAAAACGCATTTTGCAAACGGTGGCGACAATGGGCGTGCAGCGTTTGATCTTAATGAATAGTTATCGCGTGGAAAAAAGCTTTTGGGATAGTCCTTTTTTGCAGCCCGAAGCGATTCAGCACGAATTAATCTTAGGTTTAGAACAAGCCCGCGATACGGTATTGCCCGAAGTGATGCTCGAAAAACGTTTTAAGCCCTTTGTTGAAGATCGTTTGCCGAGTTTAAGTGCCAATAGCTTGCGTTTAGTTGCCCATCCCATTGCTGAACAATCTTGTCCGCGTGCCGTCAATCAAGCGGTGACGTTGGCGATTGGGTGCGAAGGGGGGTTTATTCCTTATGAAGTGGATTTGCTCGCGCAGCAGGGATTTATGGCGGTTGAATTGGGCGAACGGATTTTACGGGTCGAAACGGCGGTAACGGCCTTGATTGCAAGGTTGTTTTAGGCTTTGTTGAGAGTTGGATTTTTCGGCTAATCAGTCTAAGCTCAATGATCTCAACATTAGGCTTGGCTTCGACTACGCTCAGCCACCATGACTCCGCTCAGTCAACGCTTAAACGCTCCTTGAGCAGAGCCGAAGGTTAAACATCTAAATAAATCACATGGAGATAACAATGACCAATAGCATCAAAAGCCAAGTGTCCCCCGAAGAATGGCAAGCACGAGTGGATTTAGCAGCAGCCTATCGACTGGTGGCTCTTTATGGTTGGGATGATCTGATTTTTACCCATATCACGGTAAAAATTCCGAATACTGAGCACTTTCTGATTAACCCTTACGGCATGATGTTTGAAGAAATCACGGCATCATCCTTAGTGAAAATTAATTTAGCAGGGGAGAAAGTGATTGACTCTCCGTACCCGATCAATCCCGCAGGTTTTCTGATTCATAGTTGTATTCACGCGGCTCGTCATGATGCAATTTGTGTTATGCACACGCATTCGGTGAATGGTGTTGCGGTGTCAGCACAAAAAAATGGCGTGTTACCGTTATCGCAACAATCTTTTTTCGTCTTGTCATCATTGGCGTATCATGATTATGAAGGTGTTGCGTTATTGGAAGGTGAAAAGCCGAGATTGCTCAAAGACTTTGGCGATAAAACCTTTTTGATGTTGCGTAATCACGGAATGTTGACCGTCGGTTCTTCTGTCGCCGAAGCCTTTTTAGCGATGTATATTTTTGAAGCCGCTTGTATGGTGCAGGTACGCGCTCAATCAGGTGGTGGCGAGTTGATTCATATTCCTGATAATATTTTGGCGATGGCAACTACTCAAGTGGCGCAAGTGACGTTAGGTATGGGTGGTGCGTTGGCGTGGCCAGCGTTGTTAAGAAAGCTAGATCGAAAAAATCCCGGTTATCAGGATTGAGCGAGTAAGCTCTCTTGATTCCCTTCGACTCCGCTCAGGGAGCGTTTAAGCGTTGACTGAGTAGAGTCGTGGTGGCTGAGCGGAGTCGAAGCCAAGCCCCTACGCTAAACGCGCTTGTAACCACTGAGAAATATCCGCCACTTCTTCCATGCACACTTCATGTTCCATTAAATAACTTTTATAAACAGGGCTAAATCCTTGGCGACGTAATACCTGTAAGGCTTGGCCGCCGAGTGTTTCACTGACGACACTGTCATAAACGCCATGAAAAATAGCAATTGCTAATGTTGCGTTGGCGGCATGAGGCACTAAGGTTTTATGGGTGGCAAAATAGCTGGATAACGCCATTAACCCCCCTAAAGGTTTCGGGTAACTTAATGCTGCGTGATAAGCCACCGCTCCACCTTGTGAAAATCCTGCGAGAATAATGCGCCGACTATCAATACCTCGCTCAATTTCACGATCAATCAAGGCACTAATCGCATGACTAGAGGCGAGTAGTTGTGTTTCGTCAATTTCACGCTCAAGATTCATCGCTAAAATGTCATACCATGCAGGCATGATATAACCGCCATTAATGGTGACAGGAATAGCTGGCGCATGAGGAAAAATAAAGCGCACCGCCATTGAGCTAGGGAGCTTTAGCTCAGGAACAAGTGGCGCAAAATCATGACCGTCTGCACCTAAGCCATGTAACCAAATCACGCTGGCGGTGGCGGGAGTTTTGGAGTTGATTTCAATGTGAGGAAGTAAGTGTGGCATGGCTTAAAACGTCGTCTTGGTATTTAATTCCGACAGTTTAATCGCATCGTCAGCAACCACTAAACCCACTTCCATCGTGTGTTCCTGTGAGGATTTTTCGCCTAAAATCTCTTTGCTTTCAATCATTTTAAGAGAAAGTGTGCCTGACAGACCTTCTTGAGTGGTGGTGTAATTGATGTCTTTTAGCTCAAAGTTTTCTTGGGTGGCAAAGTGCCAATTGGCTTTGATTTGTTGCAAATAGTCCGCTTTACTGAGCGTAAATGTTTGTTCCATTTTCAATAAGTGCAATTTAATTTTTGCATTATCGGCCACCATCAAGTCCAGTTTTTTATAGTCATGCTTTTTAATGGCACTATAAAAATCTTGAATAAATTTGTTGGCGGAACTTTTATTTAAGATGGAGTCAGCATAGCTTATGTTGCTCAATAGTAGCGATAACCCCAATACGATGAATGATTTCTTCATGATTTACTCCTTGCCATCCGTGCATTCAGCGCGATTAGATTGATTTTTACAACGTACTTTTTTTAGCAAACTCATCATTTTCGCGTCATAAATGCCTTCTTTGGTCATACTGATGCGGGCATCGCGTAATAACGCTTGGTAGTTATCATATTCACCATCGGGTGCAGGAAAGAAATAGAGTATTTCCTGTTCGGCCTGACGAGTTGGTTTTAATAAGCTATCAAACATACTGGTAAAATAAGTACGTGATTTTTGGCCATAATTGGCAGGGAATTTATCGCTGCGTAATAATACTTGTAGGCTTAAATAGCTAATTGGCATTTTTAGCACCAAGCCTTTATTGCCAACCCCTTTGAACAGTTCTAAGGGCATATAAGCAATCGCAGGCGCAGGTAAAATATCCGCATTGCCTTGGTTGAATTTAAGAACAAAGTCATCAATGTCAGCGGCTAAGGCTTGAAAGCCTAAGCGTTCGGCTAGGCGTAATTGCACGAGGTCATGCGCAAGAATGGCAATTTTTTTGCCTTTGATTTTTTCAACAGAGTTAATCGCACGGTCATTAAAAAACAAATACACGCCACCAATCGGCAATACCCCCGCGACTTCATAACCGTCTTGCGCCATCAATTTGGCAGCTTCGGGGCGAGAAATCGTTTCAATGACGCTTTTCATTTGCGCGTCATTGTTAATGCCACCAATCGCCTCGATGCTACTCGAAAATAGGTTGAAATCACGCGCACGAATTCCTGTAATGGAAATTAAATCGCACACGCCAGAATTAAAATCTTCTACCGCTTTTTCTTCGTTGGTATAAGGTTTTAGTTCAAGTTTGACCCCCCATTTACGGGCAATGGTTGAGTATTCGAGCATTGTGCCATAAAACGGCCCTTGTACGCCAAGCACATCAAAGACGCAAAATGTTTGCGCTTGTGCCGTGTTTGCCAAGAGCATGAATGTATAAGCCATGATGGCGAGGTAGCGTCGCTTGGCGTGGCCAAGTACCGTATTGAAAAGGCTGTTCATGAGGTGAATGATTCCCTATTCATTAAAAAAGATGGGCAAGTGAGTTGGATAGGCTGGCATTTTACCCGAATGTCGGTAATCAACCCAAGCATCCTGTTTTATTGTTCTATTGTTTCTACTCGTTTGGTCGCTTGTCGATGTTTTTTACGCACCACATCGGGCGTTTCGCCACACCACTTTTGAAATGCGCGGGTAAAACTGGCTTGGTCACTATAACCGACTACGCCCGAAATACGAGCAATACTTAAATTCGAGGCTTTTAGATAGCGTGTTGCTGCGTCCATGCGGACTTGGAGTCGAATATCGTTGAAGCTCATGCCTATGTCGGCCAAACGACGGCGTAGTGTTCTGACGCTCATGTGAAAGTGTTGCGCGGCATCTTCAGCACTAACAGGTTGATCGACTTGGGTTAAGAGATAAGCGCGCATTCTGACCGCTAAACCATGATCTTCAAAATCATCTTCTTTTTCATGTATGACAGGTGATGCAGTATGACGATGCAAGTCTGAACGAATCTCATTAAAGCTTGTGCCATTGCTGGTTAAACGATGATGTAGCGTTGTCACACTCATTTTAAAGTGCGCGGCGGTATCTTCAGCACTTATCGGCATATTGGCATGGCTTAACAGATAGGTTCGTATTCTGACGATTAAGTCGTGGTCGTTAAGCGCCTCTGTTTTTTCGATGCTTGAAGAAGCGGTGTGATGCGTCTGCTTGGCAGCATAAATACGAATTTCATTGCAATGATGGCCGATTTCAACAGGGACATTGATGATTTTTTCGATACCACGCGTATCAGACAAAACCCGACTTTCAAAGTGCAAGGTACAATGTTTCGTGACCATAGCGACTAAGGTGTACATGCTACTCAAAAAAACTTGCGTCACAAACGATTCTGTTTCTTGTAGGTGATGGCGATAGCTGACACCAATGGCAATGTAGTTACTCTCATGGCGAATACTCAACACCATCAAGGGGATACGTACCTGCATATAGTACAAAATATGGGTCATTAACTCACGAAAGGGCACTCGCGCACTAAAAACATAAGCAAATAAGCCATGCGTCATCAGGTCTAATCGTTGGCCAAAACGCAAACCTGCGAATGGCTGCTGAGTTAACGCTAAATAGTGATTAATCACGGCACGAGCTTGATAAACCGATAAAAAAGCTTCGGGCTTGGTCATGACCGAGCTGTTAATGCCACACTCCCGCAAAATTTGTTCAGTGTGAATGTTTTCTTCGGTCATCTCTTCGACCAGCTTATTGAGATAAATCACAGGCAAAAAAGGCAGGTCATTGATGTCCATATTTATTCATCGTTTCATTATTTAATTTTTTATTAGTGACAAGTGTAGCGCGAGCAAATCACCTGTGGCTATGAAATATTATCGCATTGGCCGTTTAAGCATAAATTATGGCCGATTAGGCGGATGACTGGTAGTAAAATTCCGACGAAAATGACCCTGTAAAATAAATCAAAGAAGAAAAACAACATGAAAACTAACGCTGCCAAGCACTCTCTGACTGCAATCTACAAACCTGTTGCCAAAATCGATGTCCATGACATTCGCCAAATGTATGGTATTTACTGTCAGTATTACGAGAATACGACATGGGATATTTTTCTCCGTGACCTGAGTAATAAAACAGGCGCATTTGTGCTTTATGATCCAAAGGAAGACCGAGTCGTTGGTTTTTCGACAGTGATGACCTGTGACATTGTTGTCCAACGCAAAGCCGCCCGTGCGGTCTTTAGTGGCGATACCGTGATTGAAAAAGCCTACTGGGGTTCAAGAGCCTTACAGATGGCTTTCTATAAATTTATGATCACGGAAAAAGTACGTTATCCCCGTCAAGCCATTCATTGGTTATTGATTTCTAAAGGCTTTAAAACCTATTTATTATTGGCTAATAATTTCTTTAATTATTATCCCAACCCTGAAAACAAAGATGGTCATTTGGCCGAAGTCATTGATAGTTATTGCAAACAAATGTTTGCCGAGTATTACGATGCCGAAAAACGCATTTTAGACTTTGGTAGTGATTATCAGTGTTTGAAGGGTGATGTTGCCGATATTACCGATGCCATGCGCCGTGAAAATCACAAAATTGATTTCTTTGAGCAACGTAATCCTGAATGGCGACGTGGTACAGAGTTACCCTGTGTTGGCGTATTTGATTGGAATGCTTTGGCAAAATATGCGTTACGTTTTGCCACCAAACCAATGAGCAAAGGGCGCAAAGAGGCATTAAAAGCGAAGGCGCGCCAAGATGCCCGCCCTGTTATGGCGGAAGTGCGTCCACTTCATGCCTTAGATGAAGTTGTTACGCCAATCAAACGTCGCGCTTAATGGCGTTAGGAGTTGCTATGTTAAATCGCCTAACCCATCAAGCCTTACAATTGGCGTGTCGTCGTTCTGATAACGCTTTTCGCGGTCAAAACCAAGATCTACAAGCCGTACAACAGCAGAAGTTGGCTAAAATTTTAGCGCAAGTGGCTGTTGCTAAAGGACAAGTAAAGTCGCCCTTTTCTTCATGGGAAGAGTTTGCAGCGTTTCAGCCAGTCACGCGTTATGGGCAATGGCAAGAGGCGATTAATGCGCAACGTCGAGGCGAGTCCACATTAACGACCAGTCCGTTAGTGCGTTATCAACCCACCAGTGGTTCATCGGAAAAACTCAAACTGATTCCTTATACCAAAGCGTTTATCGATGAATTGGACTCTGCGATTGCACCGTGGTTGGCGAGTATGTACCGTCAACATCGTGGCTTAAACGGCGGCACACATTATTGGTCGGTGTCGTGGTTGCCACAAAGTCAATTTGCCGAGCTAAGTGGCAATTTGAACGACGATAGTGAATTATTAGGTTCAGTAAAACGCGTCTTAGCAGGACAGTCACAAGCAGTGCCTGCCGATGTGGCGTTGGCTGCCAGTGCTGATGATGCGTTATTTGCCACCTTATGTTTTTTAGTGGCGAATCAAGATTTGCGTATGTTGTCGGTGTGGAGTCCAACCTTTGCCTTGCAATTGTTAGAAGCAATTCCAGTCTGGGCAGAACAAATTATTGATGTCTTGTCCTCTGGTCATTGGCGGCATCGTACGTCGTCTTTGCAAAACTTAAAAGCACCACACGCACCTAAACGGGCGAAAGAATTAGCGCGTGTCTTACGCTTGCATCCGTCGGTGTTAGGCGCAGAATTATGGCCGAATTTGGCGTTGGTTTCCGCGTGGGATACAGCGGATGCCGCTCCGTGGGCGCAACAACTGAAAGCCTGTTTTCCGCAAGCAGAATTTGAAGGTAAAGGTTTGTGGGCAACCGAAGGTGTTGTCACTGTGCCGATTGATGGTCAGTATCCATTAGCGTATCGCAGCCATGTGTATGAATTTGAAGACCTGCAAAATGGTGGCATTCTTGCCCCGTGGGAATTAAAAGAAGGCGATATTGTTAGCCCGATTATTACCAGTGGTAATGGTTTATTACGTTATCAATTAGATGACCGTATTGCTGTTGATGGTTTTTGGGGTGATGTGCCGTGCTTTAAGTTTATGGGGCGACGGTTTGGTGTCGATTTAGTCGGCGAAAAAATGTCTCCTGAAGCAGCGCGTCAAGTATTAGCCAGTGCAGCCAATCGTTTTGGTTTAGAACCTGTCACGTTAATGGCGATCAATGGTGAAAATCAAAGTCGTCCGCGTTATATGGCATTGTTTAGTAGTGGCAAAGAACAAGCGTCGTATCGTGTGTGTGCTGAAGCATCGGCATGGGTTGAGCGTGAGTTGCGTGGCCATTTTCACTATGAATTAGCGCGTGATTTACGGCAACTAGAGCCAGCAATGGCGGTGATTGCCCAAGATGGCTGGCGTATTTGCCAAGATGTCGCGATTGCTGGCGGTATGATTGAAGGCAATATTAAGCCTGAGCCTGTACGTCGGGTGCAACGTCAAGCGGTGCAAAAAATGCTGCCTGAGTTAGCCTATAACTTGGTGACGGATATCATGTTGGAGCGTGCATCATGAGTACACCTTTTGCCATTCGCCCTGCTACCTCCGCCGATAACTCGGCAATTTTGTCGTTGATTGGTTCGCCGCAACCATCAAATGGGGTGCAGTTTGCCTTTGAACGGACGCCTGATTATTTTCAATCGGCGTTAGTGTCACACCAAAAGCCACATACCTTAGTCGTTGAACGTCGCAGTGATAATGCTGTGGTGGCGATGTTAAATTTGGGTGTGCGAGATGTCTTTGTTGACGGTACAGCACAAACCATTCGTTATGGTTCGGACTTACGGATTGCCCCTGAATATCAAGGCAGTCGGGTACTGATTTATATCAATCGTGCGGTAAAAGAGTGTATTCAAGATACATGGTATCAATCGGTGATTTTAGAAGAAAATGAAAAGTCGCGTGGTGCTTTAGAAGGTGGTCGCGCTGGCTTGCCGATTTTCAAACCGATGGGTGGAATCGTCACGCACACGATTACAGGTTGTAAACAGGCGAGTTCAGCCTCATCAAAGCGTGTCCGTAAAGCATTAGTGACCGATATTCCTGCGATGAACCGCTTTATTCAGGATATGGCCGCTCATTACCAGTTTTTACCTGCTTATAATTTTTGGGATATTGAAGCAGGTTTGCCGTATTTTAATGGCCTAAGAATCAGTGATTTTTTAGTATTAATCGACAGTGACAACGATGTTTGTGGCTTGGTTGGATTATGGAACCAAAAGTCCTTTAAACAAACACGGGTCGTTGACTACAGCCGATCGGTGGCGATGTTTCGTCCTTTTTATAATGCATGGAGTAGTTTTCGCGGCGGTTTTATTCTACCTGCAAAAGGTAAAACCTTCGATTACTACGCCTTACATTCACCGTTAACACATCCCAGAGACAGTGATGCGTTTCGCGATTTATTGCATAGCGCGTGGCAACATGTTATTGAACGGGGCAGTCGAGCGATGACCTTAACACTGTCCAATGAAGACCCTCGTTGTGCAGTGTTAGATGAGTTTCGCACCATCCCCCTCAAAGCAACACAATACACCGTTGCCTTTAAGGATGAATTTCAGCCAGTATTAGACAGTCATCGTATTCCTTATTTTGAAAGTGGCAGGCTTTAATATGAAGTCATCAGCTTCCTCCATATCAGCATCCACCGCGCAAAAGCGCGGTTTTGCCTTTACAGCACTAATGTGGGCGATTATTTTGACGGTATGGTGGTGGCCAGATGAGTCACGCAGCAAAATGGGCGCAGAAGAAAAGTTTTTAGAACTAAGCCCTGCTGATATTGTCACTGTGCAATCCGCGCGTTTTTCTAATGATATTCATGTCACAGGGACGATTGTTCCTGTTCGACAAACGATTCTAAATGCCCGTGTTGCGGGTGAAATCAAAGCGATTGGTGTGCGCGAAGGGCAGAGTGTGCGTGCAGGCCAAGTATTAGTAACGCAGGATGACCGTGACTTAAACGCACGTTTGCAGCAAGCAGAAGCTTCGTTGTTAACCGCACGTGCAGAAGCTGCACTCACGCAGCAAAATTTAGAGCGCATCAAACCGCTTCAACAAAAAGAATATGCCTCCGCCACTGAATTAGCCAATGCTGAAAAGCAAGTCGATATTCGTAATGCGCAAGTCAAATCAGCAGAAGTGTCTGTATCACAAGCGCGTCAACAATTGGCAGATATGGTGGTACGTGCGCCTTTTGCTGGCGTGATTTCCGAACGTCTGGTGGATACAGGGCAAAGTGTTGCGTCGAATACCCCTGTATTAAAAATTGTCGATTTGTCGCAAGTTGAGTTAGTGGCTCAAGTAGCCGCAACCGAAGTGACGGCCATCCGTGTTGGTCAATTATTGTATTTTACTGCCGATGGATATGCCGATAAAACCTTTGTCGGTCGTATCACCCGTATCAATCCTGTCGCTCGTGGCGGTAGTCGTCGAGTAGATGTTTATGCACTGGTCAACAATAACTTAGGTTTATTGCGTGCAGGATTATTTGCTAAAGGTGATATTCGGGATGATAACGCGGTAGCAGGCGTTTCCGTGCCATTCTCCGCAGTGCAAGATAATAAAGGCAAAAGCCAAGTTCATGTCATTCGCGCTAATCGTTTAGCCGCACAAGAAGTGGTATTAGGTCGTCGTGATGAAGCCAAAGGCATGGTCTTAGTCAAAGGCTTGCAACAAGGAGAGCGCGTGTTATTACTGCCGCCATTGCCAAACAATGAAGGGCGAGTAGTGCATATTAAAGGAGGTCGTTAATCATGTGGTTAACCCGTATCTCTATTAAAAATCCTGTTTTTGCTTCAATGATGATGTTAGCTCTAATGGTATTAGGGCTTTTTTCGTGGCGTGCGCTCAGTGTCGAGGAGTTTCCCGACATTGAGTTTCCTTATGTCATGATTACCACCGATTACGCAGGCGCATCACCCGAAGCTGTTGAAAGTGATGTCACTCGTAAACTCGAAGACAGTATCAATACTA
>Ga0209599_10001326_pt1 | contig 12079 bp, 9 predicted proteins | sample Shrwel_input2_FT_FD_187534 | JGI IMG/M metagenome (GOLD analysis project Ga0209599, IMG submission 187534) | Subsurface microbial communities from deep shales in Ohio, USA - Utica-3 well 1 S input2 FT (SPAdes) (version 2) ... | reverse complement strand
TCCGAGCAAAGTGCGTTTAATCGAGCTTTTAAACGTTGGTATAGCGAGCCGCCTAAAATGTACCGTAAACGCTTTAGTTAACCTGCCTATAGGCACTAGGGTTTTCGCTTGTCCACTTTTTAAAGGCACGACTAAAATTGGCAGGGTCGGTGTAGCCTAGACGTTGGGCAATTTGCTCGATGGTCAGCGAAGTGTTTTGTAGTAGTTTAATAGCATCACGTTTACGCGCTTCATCTAGTAGTTGTTGAAAGCCTAAGCCCGACTGCTGTAGCCGTCTTTTAAGGGTGCGTGACGACATAAAAAGCCTTTCGGCGACTTGTTCTAATTGAGGATAATAGCCTTGCTGATGATTAAGCATGGCGCGGACTTGGGTAGGAATATCATCGCTACTGTCAAATAAGGCTAACTCACGCTCACATTGCTCTGCGGCTAATTTAGCGGCAACAGGGTCGGCCATAATTAATGGCTGTTTTAAAAACGCTTTAGGAAAGCGTAATTGATTGGCAGGTTTATTAAAAAAAATGGGTGGCAATTTGTCTTTAACGGATTGATAGTAAGGTGGTTCGGCAAAATCAAAATGAATTTCACCAGCATTAATACTGTTACCTGTAATAAAACTGCCTGCACGTGCCAAGCTTAATAATAAACTTTCAAATACAAATTGGCGTAATAAGCCAACGGGTGAATTAGTATTCGCTTCAACAATGGCAAATTCGCCTTCTTCATATAATCTAAAATTCATTAATACGGTGCGTAGTCGTACAAAACGTTGTGCCAGTTTAATGGCTTCTTCTAAATTGGCGCAGCTCATCACGCCATAACCTAAAAAACCATGTGAAGTCACGGGCGTGCGTAAGCCCATTTCATAGCCTAAAGAAGGGTCTTTGCTTAAATAAAAACAGCGTAAAATCAAAAATAAAAATTGGGCAGGAGTGAGGCGATGTTCGGGCTTATCAAATGATATATGGTCAATAGCAGAGCCACTTAATACTTCTTCACGACTAAAACCACGCTCAAGCATCATGTCTAATAATAAACGTGGGTAAGCAATGGGGACGGCAGGTTTATTTGGGTCAAAGTCGTTTTTCATCATAATAGTTAAAAGCAAATTAAAGTGTTCACAAATGCGCTATTCGTACTGATAAGTCAAGTCACCTGAGTGAACTTTTACAATGGCCTAAAAATTGCTTGTTTTTTAACACCGTATTCGCTCAAAGGCATTTGGGTCATGAGTTTTCATCAAGCGACACCTGAACATAATAGCATCATACCTGTCATTCCTTTAATGAGTGAGGCTTTACAACAAGCTTTACATCATGCGCAACAATATTCCGAACTCGAACAAACAGTGGTCTTTGGTTGCTGGTGGTTTGAGCCGCAAACAGGCCAGATGATACTTTCGCAAGGTGCAGCCAAGCTATTAGAAGTCACGGCTGGCTTTCATGCGCTAACGCAATCAGCCTTATTACGGGTTAAACCCGATGACATTGCTATGTTATTGCCTATTTTACAACATCAGCAATCTGAGAGTATTAACTGTGAGTTGCGGATTATCAATGCCGAAAATGGCTTGCGTTGGTTGCGCTTTTTGTCATTGACTAATCATCAGCATGACGGTTTAAAGATAGGGGTGGTACAAGATATTACCACTCAAAAACACGCCATGATGCGTGAAAATTTTAGTTTTGCTTCAAGCCAGTTTTTGGTGGGTGCGCACAGTATTGGTATGGCAGTGACTAAAGTTATTCAGTTAGTGTGCGAAAATTTAGGTTGGGAGTGGGGGGCTTTTTGGTCTTTAGAGCAACGTGATGAATTAGAGCCTAAATTGATTTGCAAACACTATTGGTCGCATCCTGACGTGGATTTAGAAGCATTTACTGCCCATAGTTTACGTTTGTCGATGGGAGCGGGTGAAGGTTTGGTTGGTAGTGTTTGGCATAGTGCTGTACCTAGTTGGATTGAGGACATGGCCAATGACCGTCACTTTTTGCGTCGTCATAGTGCCAAACAATGCGGACTAAAATCGGGTTATGCCTTTCCCATTAGTTATATGAGTGTTGATGGTCGTCGCCATAGTGTGGGAGTGATGGAGTTTTTTAGCCAATGGTCACGGCAACGCGAAGCACAATTACCTAATTTAGCCTCAACAATAGGGGTGTTAATTGCTCAAGCCATACAACGTATGGAACAGCAAGAAAGTATTAAACAATTGGCACAAATTGACGATTTGACAGGTTTAATTAACCGTAATTATTTTCATCAGTTATTAGACAGTGCTTGTTTTAATGCCACCGCCAACACTTCATCTTTTGGCGTGTTATTTATAGATTTAGACCGTTTTAAGCCAATTAACGATGCCTTTGGCCATGATGCAGGTAATGTGGTGTTGCGCGCTTTTGCTCAACGTTTACAGCAGTTAGTGCAAGACAAAGGCATAGCAGGACGTTTGGGGGGCGATGAGTTTGCGGTATTAACTAAACCTACCGAAACCATGCGTGATTTGCGTGCGTTGGCCGAGCAGGTGTTAGTAGCGGCGCGTACCCCGTTTGCCTTTGGTGAGCATGAGCTGACCGTATCAGCGAGTGTGGGCATTAGTATCTTTCCTGAAAACGGTTGGACAAGTGCCGAACTAGTGCGTAGTGCTGATACTGCCATGTATAAAAGCAAAAAAAATGGCCGTAATGTGTTGAGTTTTGTCTCTGACGATAGTTGTGAGATTTTGGCGCAAGAACGTTCGTTATTGGTGCGTCAATTAACCCTAGAGGCCGAGCTACATCATGCGCTGGTCAAAAATCACTTCTTTTTAGAATATCAGCCCGTATTTGATTTTAATAACGTTGGTGCACGTTTGGTGGCAGTGGAAGCCTTAATTCGTTGGCGGCGCGCCGATGGCGAGATTATTCATCCTGATGTGTTTATTCCGATTGCCGAACAAAGTCGTTTGATTATTCAAATTGGTCGTTGGGTGATGAATCAAGCGTGTCACGATTTGGCGATATTACACAAACAAGGTTTTGATGAGGTGCAACTGAGCGTCAATATGGCGGCTTTAGAGTTTGTTAACCCAAGTTTGCCTTATGAATTAAGTGCCATTGCCGAATCGTTGGGCATTGCTAATCGCTTTTTGTGTTTAGAAATGACCGAAAGCATGATTATGCGTCAGCCTGATAAAGTGATTCCTGTGATGAAGTCATTACGCAAGTTAGGTTTTAAAATCAGTTTGGATGATTTTGGCATGGGGCATTCCTCTTTATATCGCTTAAAACAATTACCGATTTCGTCATTAAAAATTGACCGCTCTTTTGTAAAAGGATTGCCTTATGATAGAGGTGACAGGGCGATTATTCGTACTATTTTAGATTTGGGACGACATATGAAGTTGGCGGTGATTGCCGAAGGGGTAGAAACCGACTCACAATTAGGCTTTTTGCGTCAATTTGGTTGCCATTTGATTCAAGGTTTTGCCCTCAGTCGGCCATTATCGTTAGCTGACCTTTTGGAGTATCATCAGCGACAAACTCAACCTACCTTGGCGATAGCAGCTTCGGCTTAGAAAATTAAGATTATCCTAAAAAACGCTGCATTAACGGCGCAGAAGGTATTAAGCATTGCTCTTTTTTGCCAAATAAACGGTAACGATTCAGCGCAATTCGGTCATATAACCAATCGCGTATCACGGTTGGCACAATTGAGCCTAATACAGTTAATAATCGCCATGCAGCATTAAATTGGCACACAATCTTAAAAAATGCAGTTGACCTAAAAAAAGCCTGACCGTTTTCGATATAGACCATTGTGTCGTATTGGCTAGTAGGCAAACCGCACCATGCTAATAAGGCTTGTCCTTGTGGCGATTGCACCGAGGCAAATGTGAACTGTGCGTGTGGGTCACGTTTTATAACAAATTGCACCCACGCGGCGCATAAATTACATACACCGTCAAACAAAATAATACGCGGATGTTGTGCTATTAAGTCTTGTGCGTTCATGGCGTTGCCTCATGTAAATTATTTAAATCTGACTATATTTACAATGCCATCAGTGCTGGGTTGCGGATGTTCGGCATTCATCACTTCGTCAGGTTTATTTTCATGATAACCACAACTCACACATTCAATCCATTCTAGGTCGGTTTCGCTGTTTTTGCACCAGCGAATCACATCTTGTTTTTGGCATTTTTTGCACGCCGCACCTGCAATAAAGCGTTTTTTAATCATGTTGTTGTCCTAAATTGTGTAAAAGTGCCTTGTGACTAGTATTACCTTGCTATCTTTGCTTTGAGCTGTTGATAAACACCGTAACCATTTTCATCTTTTTTCACAGCCATTAAAAATAGGGCTTTACCATTACTAGCTGACTCCCATTTACGACCAATGGCATTTTTTTCTTTACTGTCATCATTCGTCACCAACTGACCACCTTTATATTCCACGACCAATAAACGGCCATCGTTGAGCATTGCCACAAAATCAGGGTAAAATTTACCTGTTGCCGTGGGTAGCCAAAACGCATTTTGAGGGTCACTTTCCAAGTTTCTTACCCAGTAAGCTAATTTGTTTTCTATGTTCAGTAGCTGAAAACTTTTGGCACAGTCAATTTCTTCGTTATTCATGTCCGCAATACAGGGAAAGTAATGTTCAGGAAACTTTATACCACCGCGATAAAATGCTTTGGGTGAATAATTGACCTTACTAAAATCAAAACTAAACTTAAACGATGTTTCAACCATCGGATTATCTAACAGCAAGGTTTGAAAGCCTGTTGTAGCGGCCTTTTGACGACAAGTGCTGATTTTTTCGAGTAGCACTTTTTGCAGAATGAATTTTGCGCGTACCAATAAATCTAAACTAAAGCCACGTTGTTGTTGAAGGTGGGTAATAATACGCTGCACAAAACTGAGCATGGTGATCGGTTGTACATCTATTTGTCGCACACGCCTATCTAACCATTCAACTAATTCAAGTTCAGTCCAATCTTGTTTATAGCCAAGCATAAGCTGCTCTTGTGAGCCAAGTAATTGCCAAACGATATGCTCATTTTCTATATCAAACGCAAAGGTTTTACTGTCTTCGTCAAAACTAAATTCGGGCAAGGTGGTGGAGTAGTCTAATAAACTCCAGCCTTGTAGTTCTAATATCGTGTCTTTTACCGCAAGCTCTAATTCGCCTTGTTCCAATAAGCATAACATTGGCACACTAAACGGTAAGCCTTGCTCTTGAGGGGATTTTTGCTTTTCTAATTGCTTTTTATATTCGGTAATCACCGCCACCGCGTGTGCTTGTTCTTTCTTGGGCAACGCGGCAATCAGTTTTTGTTCTAGAGCTAAAGGCAAGTCTGACTTGACGGTAATTTTTACTTGACCATCGGCTAAAGGCTGAATGTCTATGGCTTCAAGTTCTTGCTTGCTAAAGTCATCGGTTTTTAGGGCTTCACTGACCGTAAACGCGAGTTGTGGCTTAGGCTTAAAAAGCGGTAAATCATCGGTATCAGCCAATAAATCGGGTTGTGCGATTAAATACTGGTCGGCTTCTTCTTGCTCAAAACCCATATTGGTAAGCGTGTCTTTTAAGTCATTGGCGGCTTGAGCAAAGCTAGGGCTGCAAACGTGGGCATAGGCTTTGTTGAGGTCATCAATCGCTTGCTTAGTGGCAAAGGGCATACGCAATACGCGCCCTAAGAGTTGCTCTACGTCTTTACTAGAGCGAATATTAGCAACGGAACAAAACACATAAGCATACGAACAATCCCAACCTTCTTTGAGGGCTTGAACGGTGAGAATAATTTCAATTTTGCAATCAGGGGCAAATAAATCAACGCCTTCTAAGCCTCGTTGATTACCTGTGGCAATGGCGATGGTGTCGGGATCTATATTTTCGTTGTCGATTAAATGCTGTTTGAGGGCATCGACATTAACCGCTTTGTCGGCATTTTCGGCTTGCATTAACAGTAATGGACGAATGGGCGACGCGCTTTGTTGAGTGATATTGGCCAAGCGTTTGCGATTAGCTACCGCGTCTCTAACGGCAGCTTCCCATGTGCTGTGTTCAGTCAGCAAAATGGGCAGTTTAATCATATCTTCGTCTTTGAGTTCACCTGCGGATACGCGATACAAGACATTACTGCCTGTTTTTTTGTCGTTGTCTGGCGTGGCGGTAAGCTCAATAATACAAGCAGGGGATAGCCGTTGTAATACTTCAAAGGTGAGTTTGGTTCGGGCGTTGTGGGCTTCGTCTAGTAATACTAAAGGCCGATGTAAATGCAACACATTGGCAAAGGAATACTTGAGCTTGCCATTTTCTAAACACTCTAAACCTGTTTTTGTGGCCACTTGATTAAAATGACTTTCTAGGGCTTCTTTATGGTTGTAAACGTCACGGCCTTCCGTTTTGTCCACTCTAAAAGTTTGTATTGTACCAATGACAATACACACATTTTGGCTAATATCTTGCGGTTGAATTTCTTCTAATTGCGTTACGTCAAACACACGGACTTTGCCATTAAATGTATCGTCTAGAGCTTGGCGGTAGGGGTGTCTTGGGTCACGCAGGGCGTTATAGGTTTGGCTGCGAATGGTATTGCTAGGCACAAGCCAAAGCACGAGGGGATATTCTTGCTCAAGGTAATTTTCGGCGGCGATGTGGATGCTATGTGCGGCTAAAATCGTTTTACCGCCACCTGTGGGCAAACGTAAGCACACATACGGAATTTTATCTAAGCCTTGAATGTGTCGATATAACGGAATTGCCCCTGTGTTTTTGCCTGTAAACTGTACAAAGGCGGTTTGTGGGTCGGTAATACGCGCTCTTTGCAAATAGGTTTTTAGGGCGTTTAGGGCGTTATCTTGATATCTTTTGAGTTTCATATTAACGCGCCTTAATGTCGTAAGGAGTTTGCTTAAAGGTGATTTGTTTGAGGTCTAATGTTTCTTGGCCAACACGGGTACTTTCGCCGTAAATCACTTTTTGGCCGTCATGGGGTGCTAAGTCGCGCAAGACTTGACGGGTTAAGACGTTGCCCATGTTAGGGCGTTTGTCACCTAAAATGCCGTTATATAACAAGTAATAAGCAGTGCCGTTGTGTATACCTAATAGGGGACTGTCGGGTACGGTTTGTAGTGGTGTTTTGGTTTCGCTAAACCAAACGTGGGCGGCGAGGTCTTTAAAGTGTATGTTGGGGTTTATTTGGCCTTGCGTATCAAAAATAGGCGCACCCAGTCGATAAAACTTAACACCGCCACCACCCTGCCAATTAACGGCTTGGCTGATGCCGCCTTGTTCGCCTTCGATGACTTTTTGAAGGCGTGGTAGGCAATGGCTGAGGGCATGGTCGCCCATTTCTATACCAATGTAACGGCGATTCATTTTGTGGGCTACGGCGGCTGTTGTGCCACTGCCTAAAAAGCTGTCTAGGACTAAATCGCCTTCGTTGGTGGCTAAATATAAAATTCCTTTAATAAGGCGTTCGGGTTTTGGAGTCATAAATACATCATCACCAATATCCTCAAATAGTTTGCGAACTTCCATTTTTGCCTCACCATTTGTTCCAAAATCTTTATGAAACCAAATGCTTGCAGGAACAACACCTTGTTTTGCTTCACTTAAAAATTTTTTAATACGCGGAGTAGCTGTACCATCCTTTCCCCACCAGATTCGACCATCTTTTTCTAGCTCCTTAAAACTATTCTCTGAAATACGCCAATACGTTCCTTTGGGGGGTAAATATACTTTCCCTGTAGGTGAAGTTATTTCATAGCCACCTTGACTATAGAAATTTCTAGCTTGAATAGCATTTGTTGTCCAATCACCCCTAGAGTCATTATCTGGGTTAGAGTATGAGCCATCTAAGTCGGAGCTTCTTGGCAACAAATTTCTTTGCAACTGATTGATATTTTTAGCATAAACTAATATGTACTCGTGCATATCTGAAAAGTATTTAGCGGAGTTTTTTACAGTAAATAACTTTTGCCAAATATTGGCGGCCACAAAATTCCGCCGACCAAACACCTCATCCATCAACACTTTCAAATAATGGCCTTCATTATCATCAATACTCACCCAAATACTACCGTCTTCTGCCAACAACTCACGCAACAACACCAAACGCGGATACATCGTACTTAACCACTTGCTATGCTCTACATTGTCATCGTAATGCTCAAACGCACTTTTGGTATTGTAAGGAGGGTCAATATAAATACACTTCACTTGCCCTGCATAGTAAGGCAACAGACTTTTTAGCGCGTCTAGGTTGTCGCCCTGTATCAGCATATTGCTAGTATTGGCATCACCTACCGACAAACTCAAGTCGGCTTGTAACACACGATACGGAACTTTTGGGGTGTTTTGTAGGTCGTCTTCCCTACTTAACCAATGCAAAATGGGCATAGCGTTATCATTTATAAGGTATTGGATAAGCGGCGAATTATGCCACTTGTAAAAAATATAGATAGGCTAAGGCGGAATGTATTCCGCCATTATCAAAATGTGCAATGCCTTTTTGCTATTGCATTTATGATGTTTAAGCCTTTTCTAAACCACTATGACGCAACAAAGCATCAATACTTGGCTCACGTCCTCTAAAGGCAGTAAACAAATCAAGGGCAGGTTGGCTGCCACCTTTAGCCAACACGTTTTGTCTAAAAGCCAAACCTGTCTCGCGGTTAAAAATGCCTTCGGCTTCAAAGCGCGAAAAAGCATCGCTTGATAACACTTCTGCCCATTTATAACTGTAATAACCCGCTGCATAGCCTCCAGCAAAAATATGGCTAAAACTGTGTTGAAAACGATTAAAGGCAGGGGGAGGCATGACGCTAATTTCGGCGCGTACTTGGTCAATTTGCGCTTGAATGCCTTGGATAGATAAGGGAGCTTGACTGTGAATACCTAAATCAAACAACGCAAACTCCAATTGGCGTAAGGTTTGTAAACCCGACTGAAAGTTTTTAGCGGCCAATAAACTTTCTAACAAGGCAGAGGGTAAAGTTTCTTGGCTCTCAATATGACAGGTCATTAATTGCAGCGCGTCTTCTTCCCAACACCAATGCTCCATAAATTGACTTGGCAACTCCACCGCATCCCACGCCACCCCATGAATCCCCCCCACGGCACTAATATCCACCTCGGTGAGCATATGGTGTAAGCCATGACCAAATTCATGGAATAAGGTAATCACTTCGTCATGGGTGAGAAGTGCAGGGGTATCACCGACAGGTGGCGCAAAATTACAGGTTAAAAAGGCAATCGGTAATTGTAGGCTGCCATCGGCTAATACACGGCGCGAGCGGCAGTTGCTCATCCATGCACCGCCGCGTTTGTTGGCACGGGCATAAGGGTCTAAATAAAAACTAGCAAAGGTGTTACCGTTTTCGCTAATTTCATAATAAGTCACGTCATCTGCCCACACATCAACTTTTTTAGCGGTAATCTCAATGCCATACAGTTTTTGCACAATGTCAAACAAGCCCGCAATCACTTTAGGCGCAGGAAAATAAGCGCGTAAGGTTTCTTGCGACAAATTATGTTTTTGTTGTTTGAGTTTTTCAGCGGTGTAGCCTGTATCCCACGGTTTTAAATCGTCTATGCCTAAGGTGGTCGCAAACTCGCGTAATTCGTCTAAGTCTTGATGTGCCGCAGGTTTGGCACGTTGGGCAAGTTCATTTAAAAATTGCATGACAACAGCAACAGACGAAGCCATTTTGGGGACTAGCGATAACTCGGCATAATGACTGTAACCCAATAATTGGGCTTGCTCATAACGTAAAGCCAAAATTTCGGTCATTAAGGGCGAGTTATCAAATTTACCGTCTTGGCTGAGTTCGGATGCGCGGGTCACATACGCGGTGTAAAGTGTTTCGCGTAGTTGTCGATTGTTGGCATAAGTCATCACCGCTAAATAAGCAGGCGCGTCTAAGGTGACAATATGGCCAGTTAAACCGCGTTGCGTTGCTAATTGCGCCAATAAATTTTGGCTTGCTTGAGGAATACCGTGTAATTCTTCTTCTGATAACGGCGTATGCCATGCTTGGGTAGCATCAAGCAAGTTATCGGCAAATTTGGAGCAAATCGCCGATAAACGCTCCTCAATCGCGGCAAATCGTTGTTTTTGTTCTAAGGGTAATGCTACGCCACTGAGTCTAAAATCGCGTAGGGCATTATTAACCGCTTGCTGTTGTGCAGTGTTGAGTTGGGAAAATTCTGTACTATCTGCCAGTGTTTGATAACTTTGGTACAGGTCGGTATTTTGGCCAAGTTCGGTGTAATAGGCCGAAATTTGCGCCAAACAACCATTGTAGGCTTCGCGCCATGCAGGGCTATTGGTCACGGCATTTAAGTGACTCACTAATGACCATGCTTTGCTGAGTGTGTCGTCTAATTCTTCCAGTTGAGCGGGTAAAGAGTGCCATGTGGGAGTATGTTGTTTGGCGATATTGGCAATTGTGGCACGATTTTGTGCGAGTAGCTCGCTGATGGTTGGTGCAACCAAATCGGGCGTAATTTGTGAAAATTGTGGGAGGGCGGCGTTGTTTAATAAAGGATTTGTCATAAATTTTTTCCAAAAAATAATATACTGCTAACTGCTAACTGCTAACTGCTAACTGCTAACTGCTAACTGTACTCGCCCATTTTTAACAGGCGGACACCAAAAATAAGCACCTGTGATGGGGCGTGTAAAGCTAAATAAAGCATCGGAAATGCCGTCTTCTAAACCCACCATGCGCCGTAATTGCGCGCTAAAAGCCTGCAAAGAATGACCAAAAGACACAAAAACTAAACCACCTTCGGCATCAGCAGACCACGCCATTGAACGGCGTAAAACAAAAGCTTCGGGGCTAAAACTCTCTTGGGCGGTGCGTTTAACGTGAGCAGATTCGGGCGCATCGTCAAGCTCTTCGTTATCAGTGCGGCGGCGACCAAAAGTATGGTCTTGTTGCTCGCTACTCATATTTTTAAAGCTCGACATATCATGCAACCATTGTTGTACCGCCACAAAACTACCACCGTCTAAGTTTTCACCTTGACCTTGTACTAAAGCAGCGTTGAGTGCATCGTCATCCACAGGATTTTCAGTGCCATCTTCATAACCTGTTAAATCGCGGCCTTGTTGGTGACAAAAACCATCAATCACACTCACACAATCAAAAGCTGATTGTAAACAGCTAATAATTGCTTGGCTTTGCAAAAACAAATCACCACGTTCTGTCCCGCGTAACCAACACCAAATATCGGCAGGGGTAGAAGGAATATGAATGCCTGCATGGGTATAGCTAGGAAAATTGGGTAAGCTGGGGTGCTGAATGCCTAATTGTAATAATAGGGCTTTGCCAAATCCCACCACCAAAGACTCACCATCCGCCAAAGCAAGTAATTTATTTAGTGCAGGGCGTACGTCGGTTTGATGTTTGGCTTGAAAGGTTAAATAACGGGCAACGGGTGGAATAGCAGCTAAAATACCTGTTTGATAATTCATTGTTATGCTCATCAATGAGGACAATCACGGCGTAAAGGGCAGTTATTTCCTAAGGGTAAACTGGCTAAACGCTGGCGTAATTGTTGTAGGGTGTTAATGCGTTGGTCAATAAGCTGCATTTTGTCGGCAATAAAGTTTTCGACCAATGGCGTTGCTAATGCACCTTCGGACATCATAGGTAAAATACTGGCGATTTCACGCAAAGAAAAGCCCAACTCCTGAGCGAGTTTAATAAAATCCACAATATCGCGTGTCGCTGGTGTGTAATTTTTATAACCATTGTCACTTTTTACACTGCTAATCAAACCTTGTTTTTCGTAGAAGCGCAGCGTATCACGACTTACTGCAGTGGCTTGTGCCAATTGACCAATTAACATCTTTTTTCCTCAACAAACACTTGACCTTGGAGTGTACTCCATACTTTAGACTTTGTCCTATTATCAGTTCCAAAGGTGAATCAAATGAAAACGATATTAGTAACAGGTGCAAGTGGGTTTATTGGTCGATTTTTACTCAAAGAACTGCTCAAAAAAGGCCACAAGGTTTTTGCCTTATTACGTCAGCCAGAGCAGCAGCTAGTCACATTAAAGACTTGGTTAAGCCAACAACAAGT
>Ga0209599_10001325_pt1 | contig 12079 bp, 13 predicted proteins | sample Shrwel_input2_FT_FD_187534 | JGI IMG/M metagenome (GOLD analysis project Ga0209599, IMG submission 187534) | Subsurface microbial communities from deep shales in Ohio, USA - Utica-3 well 1 S input2 FT (SPAdes) (version 2) ... | reverse complement strand
TATTAAGCAAAAGCCACGCATGATAAAAAACCAATATTTTACAAAAATTGTTGCTATGCTAACGGAATCAAGCCGATAACACAAAATCAGTTCTAAGATGAACTTACACATTTAACCAAAATCATCGCATTTTGTGAGCATAACGGCATTAAACGGGTCTAAAATGTGAACAAATAAGCGATAACCGTGGGAGTAAAAAATGACAAATGCTAACTTAGTTGCATTAAATAGCAGCGATAATAAAATAGAGTTAACAGATGAGTCCACAGAAGCAGTGGCGCACTTTAGTAGTTTTGCAGAGTTTTATCCGTTTTATTTAAGCCAGCACCAAGATAAAACCTGCCGCCGTTTGCATTTTGTAGGCAGTACCTTAGGTCTGTTGGGACTAGGGGCAGCTGTAGTCACAGGTAAAAAACGTTATATAGCCGCAGGTATTGTGGCAGGATATGGTTGTGCGTGGGTTGGTCATTTCTTTTTTGAGCATAACAAGCCTGCTACGTTTAAATATCCTTTGTATAGCTTTATGGGTGATTGGGTGATGTATAAAGATATGTTGACGGGCAAGATTAAACTGTAGGTTTGAGGGATATACATTGTATATCCCACTAAATACTTGGTTTAAGCCTTACGACCTCGCCAACCAAACCAAGTCAATACACCAAAACAAAATGCAAGTATTGGCCAATCACCTAAATGACTATAAGGTGTTTTGCCAACCACAGGATATATATTGCCCCGTAACACGGTGCGTTTAAATTGAGGTGCTTGTTTAACCAATGTACCTTTAGGGCTAATAAAACCGCTAATACCTGTGTTGGTGGCTCTAATAATCCATTTGCCTGTTTCGAGGGCGCGCATTTGCACCATTTGTAAATGTTGGTGTGGGCCTGTGGATGTACCAAACCAACCGTCATTGCTCAGTGTGGCAATAAAATCTGCTTTTTGTGCATTACGTCGTGTTAATTCAGGGTAGGCGATTTCGTAACAAATAGCGGCAGCCAAACGATAATCTTTAATAAATAACGGACTTTGTTGCGTGTTACCTGCGCTAAAACTCGACATTTCTAAATTAAAAAACGGTAATACCCCGCGTAAAAGCGATTCAAAAGGTACATATTCACCAAATGGCACAAGGCGTTGTTTAAAGTATAAGCCATAACCACCATCACCAATTGCGGCCATACTGTTATAAAAAGGCGGCACACCCTGAGTATCTAAATTTTTTAAGTCGGCATAAGGAATACCAGTCACAAAAGCCGATTTTTTAGCGAGGGCGTTATCGTCCATTTCTTTTAAAAAGTCATTTGCTTCGTATTGAAACATGGGTACAGCAGCTTCTGGCCAAATAACTAAGTTTTGTCCCCATTCGCTGACTGATAATTGACGATAAATATCTAAGGTTTTGTCGCGCCATTCGAGTTGCCATTTAACATCTTGTGGAATATTGCCTTGTACAATACTCACTGATAAGCCTTTATCAAGCTGAGATTTTGTCCAGTTAATATATTGCAAAGCAAAGCCAGCTAACCAAATGGCACTTAATAACAAACCATAAGACCATGCTTTGGTATGATGTTTAAGCAGCATGAGTAAACATTGTGCCGAAATAACAGCCAATAATCCCACACCAAACACACCTAATATGGGCGCATAACCCACCAACACCGAATCAATAAAACCATAACCCGTAAAGAGCCACGGAAAGCCCGTAAAGAGCCACGTTTTAAGCCATTCAAAAATAATAAATAACGGCGCAAAAGTAAGAATAGCATGGCGGTCTAGGTTAAAGCGGCGATAAATAAAGGCCATGCTCGCGCTAAATAAACCCATCACAACCGCAACAAAAGCAACCATTAATACCGCTAACCATGCAGGGGTATAACCATAATCATGAATCGACACAAACAACCAACTAACACCTACACCCCACATACCTGTACCAAACGCCCAGCCGCGTAATAAAGCTTGTTTAGGTGTTTGTTGAGTCAATAAGTCCGCAAACCATGCAAGGCTAAATAGTGCAATTGGCCAGAGGTGATAGGGCGCAAGACTCAATGGAAAGATTGCGCCTAAACATATTGCAACCAAGGGGGCGTAGTGCGACTGACGTACGGCAGATAGCAGTTTGGTTATCATATTAAGGGTTCTTGCGTAGGTCTTGGACTTTAATCACGCTAATCATGCGTAAGTCAGCAGCTAAAATAGTAAAACGCCAGTGGGCGAGGTCGATATGTTCATTAATGCGTGGCATACGCTCAAATTCACTTAAAATAATACCGCCAATGGTTTCAAAGTCTTCGTGGCTAAATGCTGCTTCAAAATAATCATTAAATTCGGTAATAGGGGTAATGGCTTGCACCGTATAAGTGCCATCTTCTTGAGGACTTATCCAATGTGAGTCTTCGTTGGCATCGTCGTGTTCATCGTGAATGTCGCCTACGATTTGCTCTAAAGCATCTTCAAGGGTCACTAAACCTGCAATACCACCATATTCATCTACTACAACGGCCATATGGCTTTGTTTTTCTTTAAATTCGCGTAATAAGCGGTCAAGGTGAGCTGTTTCGGGAATGCAAAAAGCACGGCGTAAATAGTCTTTTATATCAAAGCGTTCATTTTTTTTGCCAATTAAACGCAGCATATCTTTAGCCAGTAAAATACCGACGACTTCGTCAGAATTATCATTAGCTAACACAGGAAAGCGTGAATGAGCCGACTCGAGCATGATTTCTAAAAAATCTTTGGGTTCGCTGTTGTCTTTAATTGAGATGATTTGGGCGCGAGGCACCATGATTTCACGTACTTGCATATCGGCAACACGCAAGGTGGATTCTATAATCCGTTGCGATTCGGCATCTAAAATGCCTTTTTTACCTGCATTTTCAATGATTAGTAGTAGTTCGGCACGATTTTCGGGTTCGTTACCGAGTAGATTCGTTAAACGGTTCAACCAAGATTTTGGCGTGTCACCGCCTCGCTCATCACTCATAAAAAGTCCTATCAATCACCAATGGATTGCGAATTGTACCGTGATAATGCTATTTTGTATTCATCTAGCCGTGAGATAAATATCATGAAAAAAATACTATTGAGTTTGGTTGTTGCTTCTGTGCTGGTTGCTTGCCAAAAAGAACCAGAGCCTGTTAAAACAGTGCCACCAGATACAGGCCGAGCAGAAACCAAAAGTATCGAAGCGGCTGATGCAATGGGCTATAACGGTAAAGAAATTCGTCAAAAACTTGATGGGGCATTAGATGCAAATGATGCCCATAATGCGCAGTTAGAGCAGCAAGCAAATCCGTAGTTTAGTATTTAAAGATGATCTAAATACAACAAAAAGCCAGTATTAATACTGGCCTTTTGCTATCGTATTTGGCGCGTTTTGATTTAACGTGGGAGCAAGTACAAACTAGACATTAAATCTAAAATGGACAACATCACCATCTTTCATAATGTAGGTTTTGCCTTCTAAGCGCCATTTACCTGCATCTTTTGCGCCTTGTTCACCACCGTATTTAATAAAATCTTCATAAGCAATGACTTCAGCGCGAATAAAGCCTTTTTCAAAGTCGGTGTGAATTTTACCTGCACCTTGAGGAGCAGTTGCGCCCACAGGAATAGTCCATGCACGGACTTCTTTGACTCCTGCGGTAAAATAGGTGTGTAAATCAAGCAAACCATAACCTGCACGAATCACCCGATTTAACCCTGGCTCTTCCATACCAACAGCTTCTAAAAATTCGGCTTTTTCGCTTTCTTCTAATTCGGCAATTTCAGATTCAAGTTTGTTGCAAATTGGCACAACAATCGCATTTTCGCGCGCGGCTAATTCTCGTACCTGATCCAAATAAGGGTTGTTTTCAAAACCGTCTTCAGCCACATTAGCAATATACATCGTGGGTTTTAAGGTTAATAAACCATAAATTTTTAGGGCGGCTTTGTCGTCATCACTTAAGTCAACCGAACGGGCAGGTTGGCCTTCATTAAGTGCAGGTAAAACTTTTTCTAGACTGGTTTTTAAGGCAATGGCTTCTTTGTCACCACCTTTGGCATTCTTGGCAACTTTTAATAAAGCGCGTTCGATAGTATCTAAATCAGATAAAGCAAGCTCAGTGTTAATTGTCGCAATATCATCTAAGGGATCAATACGGTCGGCAACATGAATCACGTTAGGGTCTTCAAAACAACGCACCACGTGCGCAATCGCATCGGTTGCACGAATGTTCGCTAAAAATTTATTACCTAAACCTTCACCTTTGGACGCACCTGCGACTAAACCAGCAATATCGACAAACTCCATACTGGTAGGAATGACGCGCTCAGGTTTCACAATGACGGCTAATTCATCTAAACGTAAGTCAGGCATGGGGACTACGCCAGTATTCGGCTCAATGGTGCAGAAAGGAAAGTTTTCTGCGGCAATACCTGCTTTAGTTAAGGCGTTAAATAGGGTAGATTTGCCCACATTTGGCAAGCCAACAATGCCACAGTTAAAACCCATGACTAATTCCTCGTATTCAATTTACAATGGCGCGCATGGTACACCAAAATCCTTTTTTTTGCTTAGGTATCCTTCTTATGAAACGTATTCTTTATCAGTTTCCTCTATCGCATTATTGCGAAAAAGCACGTTGGTTACTTGATTTTAAAGATTTAGAGTATTCGGTAAAAAATTTGTTCCCTGCGGCACATCGCCTTTTTACCTTTTTAAAATCTCAAAGTTCAACTGTTCCTTTAGTAAAAGATGGTAAAGAATGGATTGGTGACTCTACCGATTTGGCTTTTTATTTGGATGCTAAATATACCTTACGGCCTTTATTGCCTTCTGATCCTATATTACGCAGTAAAGCGATTACGATTGAGGATTTAGCTGATAAAGCAGGGACACATGTGCGCCGTTGGGCATACAGTCAAATTTTGGCAGAAAATGAAGTCATGAATATCATGTTGGATGATTACCCGTATGCCAAACCGTTTAAAAAACAGCTTACACCTGTCGTGCGTAAGGGAATATCCCAACTGTATAAAGTGACTCCCGAAAAAGGCGCAGAATCTTTACAAAAAATGCAAAAAGCCATAGATGAGTTAGAGTTATTACTATTAGAAAATGGCGGGCGTTATTTTGTGGGCAATTGTTTGGGGCTTGCAGATATTACGGTTGCTTCGATGTTTGCACCCGTATTGGCCGTTAAAGGCACACCATGGGAAACCTTAACACCAAGCAATGCAATGACACAGGCTGTGTATCAGCAATTAATGGCGCGACCATTAGGGCAATGGATACTACGTGTTTATCAAGAAGAGCGTCATGCCCGTGGTAATTGGCACGGGGATTAATTTTGTAGCCTGTCTGCTGACACAGACAGGCATTGTTAACAATCAAGGGCAGCGATAATTTGCTTGTGTAAGTAAATCAATACCGCAATCTAGCTCAGAAATCCAATCTAAAAAGCGGCTAATGACTTCTTTGCTCTGAAAGGGTCGGCCATGCTGTGGCACAATCATCTCAACATCCATTTCACGTACCATATTTGCCCATAAACGTGTCACTTTTTTAGAACACATATAACGCTGATGAAAACCGCGCATACTTGGAATATGTGCATCAAAATCGCTGACAGGGCTTTGAGCATCATCGACCATTGATGCGCCCATATCCCCCGAAAATAAAATTTTTGAAATGGGGTCATAAAACTGAAAATTACCCACAGAATGTAAAAAGTGAGCAGGTACGGCTTTAATAGCAGTGTCACCAAAAGGAATATCTTGACCTTTATCGGGTAGCTCAATTAAGCGTGTGCTAAAATCATCGCCAATACGATCACTCATAAAAGCTGATGTTAGATGTGGTAAAAATCGCGCCCATAATTTGGAAGCAACTACGGTGGCACTAGTATGTATTAACCAGCGAGGCATGGACGAAATAATGTCAGGGTCTTGATGAGAGGCAATCACATAATCTAAAGACTGCAAGCGAATATACTTCATTAACTCTAAGGTGAGCGGGGTGTAGGTTAAATCTCCACCAGGATCAATGACGGCAGCGTGTTTATCATGAATAATTAAAAATTGGTTTGCTTGTACGCCTTCACCTTTGACTAAGGTGGAAAAACTAATACATTTATGCGAACCATTGTCAAATAACACATAAGCACTAGAGGAACTCATGGCAATCCTAATTAAAAGTGTGATGTGCTTGCGATTTTAACCGAATTACCCTGAAGATAGTGTGCCTATTCGTTCGAATTTGTGATCCAACACATAGAATAATAGAGGTTATAACTGATTGATATTAGAAAATAATTAAAAAATTAGGCTTTAAAGCCGTTTAACTGATTCATAGCTTTAGCTAATTGACCATTAACCATGAGGTCACTGACTTTTACGGCTGCAAAAATAGCATCTTCGATTTTTTCTTGTTCGGCTTGTGGGGCTTTGCCTAAGACATAATTAGAGACCAGTTTTGCGTCACCGGGGTGAGCAATGCCAATCCGCAAACGATGAAAATTACTTTGATTGCCTAAACTGCTTACAATATCGCGCAGACCATTATGACCGCCATGACCACCACCTGTTTTTAAGCGAATTGAGCCTACAGGTAAATCTAATTCATCATGGGCAACTAAAATTGCGTCGGGTGAGATTTTAAAGAAGTTTGCCAAAGCAGTAACAGCTTGCCCTGAGCGATTCATAAAAGTTGTGGGGATGAGAAGGCGGACTTCTTGACCATTAATTTGGCCACGTCCTACTAAACCAAAGTATTTGCTTTCGGGGGAGAGGCGGATGTTGTATTGCTCTGCCAAGGCAGCAACAAACCAAACACCCGCATTATGACGAGTGTGCGCGTATTCTAAACCTGGATTACCCAAGCCAACAATTAACTGCACATTCGCCATAGTGTTTTAAACCTAATTAGGCTTTATGAACGTTAGCAATCGGTTGGTCATAGCTATGACCCAATGCTAATTGTGGAATTTCTACGCCAGCAGGCAAAGTAATATCCGACAAATGCAATGTTGTGCCTACGTGAACCGCAGCAAAATCAACAGTCAAGTACTCAGGTAAATCTTTAGGTAAACAGGAAATTTCTACATCGGTAGAGATAATAGAAATTGCACCGCCTTCAGATTTTACGCCAACACAAGATTCTTGGTTGATATAATGTACAGGTACGCGCATAGTCAATTTATGTGCAGCGTCTACACGTAAAAAGTCAGCATGCATAGGAATGTTTTTGGCAGGGTGACGTTGCAATGCTTTTAACACGGCTTGTTGAGCTTGACCATCAACAGTCAACGTCAAAACGTGCGAATAAAAAGCTTCACTTTCAAGTGCTTTCACTAACTCTTTAAAAGGAATAGAGATAGATTGAGGAGCTTGGCCTGCGCCATAAATAACAGCAGGAACTTGTTGCGCATGACGAAGGCGGCGGCTCGCACCTTTCCCTTCATCATTACGGCTAGCAGCGGTTAAGCTAAATGTTGCGGACATGGTAGTCTCCAAAAGTTCAGTATCTTGCGACCAGATACCGAGGGTAAACGCTCTTTAAAACTAAAGAGCGTCAAAAAATGCGTGTTTAAAATAACTCAAACATCGCACTGATAGATTCTTCGTTATTAATACGACGTACTGTTTCGGCCAATAATGGAGCAAGCGATAATTGACGAATGCGACCACAGGCTTGAGCTTCGGCAGATAACGGGATGGTGTCGGTTACAACCAACTCATCCATTTCAGAGTTCATAATGTTAGTAATTGCCGCACCTGATAAGACAGGATGAGTACAATAAGCAACGACGCGTCTTGCCCCATGTTCTTTAAGCGCAGCAGCAGCTTTACATAACGTGCCTGCGGTATCAACCATGTCATCCACGATGACACAATCACGACCTGATACATCACCAATGATGTGCATCACTTGCGCTTCGTTGGCTCGTGCACGGCGTTTATCAATAATCGCTAAATCGACTTCACCTAATTGTTTGGCTACGGCACGCGCACGAACTACGCCGCCTACGTCAGGCGAAACAATCATTAGGTTATCAAAAGGTTGTTTTTGTAAATCAGCTAATAAAATGGGCGAGCCATAAATGTTATCAACAGGAATATCAAAAAAGCCTTGGATTTGGTCGGCGTGTAAGTCGATAGTCAATACACGATCAATCCCGACTGAGGTAATCATATCGGCAACGACTTTGGCGGTAATAGGCACACGCGCAGAACGTGGACGACGGTCTTGACGTGCATAACCAAAATACGGCACAACGGCTGTAATACGACCTGCACTAGCACGACGCAAGGCATCGGCCATGACAATCAATTCCATTAAGTTGTCATTGGTTGGAGCACAGGTGGACTGAATAATAAAAACGTCTTTACCACGCACATTCTCATTGATTTCGACAGAGATTTCACCGTCAGAAAAACAAGAAACCTGAGCTGCACCAAGAGGAATATGAAGGCGGTCAACGACTTTTTTTGCGAGTTGAGGATTGGCATTGCCAGTAAAGACGACCAGATTAGGCATTTTGCTTTACACTGTCAAAAGTAGAGATAGATAACAACAGGAATACAATCAAGTTATTATTTTATGCTCTAAATAAGGAAATATGGCAGGGGTGGCTGGATTCGAACCAACGCATGGCGGGATCAAAACCCGCTGCCTTACCGCTTGGCGACACCCCTGTAGCGTGCAACTATGCGTTGCTTTTTTTTGATAGCAGCAGCAACTCTTGGTGAGTAGGTGACATATTTTTTCCTTTTGCTACAAAACCATCAAATGGACATTCATTTAACATTTTTTTTGCTTGCTCAAGGCTAGAACACGCCAGAAAGACACAAGAACCTGTTCCTGTTAACTTTCCTTTACCGTACTGTCTCAACCAAGACAGTGCATTATCAACCGCAGGATAAAGTGCTTTTACTACACTTTCGCAGTCATTTCGACCATCCTGCGCTTCGGAGGCCGCTACTTTAATCGGAGTCGAATCCCTTGTCAACGATGGATGTGAAAAAATCTCACGAGTGCTTATTTTGCAAGCAGGTGTGAGTATTAAATAAGCACTTTCTGGTAATGGGAGCGGCGTTAAGTGTTCGCCAATACCTTCTGCCCATGCACTATGACCAAAAATAAAAATCGGTACGTCTGCGCCTAGAGGCAAACCTATCTGTGCTAATTGCAGATTTGTCCAATTAAGTTGCCATAACATATTGAGTGCTAATAATGTTGTAGCCGCATTTGATGAGCCGCCACCTAAGCCAGCTCCCATAGGAATCTGTTTTGTTAAGCGAATATCCACACCTAACGGACATTGGCTTGTCTGTTGTAAAGTTTTTGCTGCCTTGATAATTAAATTGTCATCAAAGGCTACATCAGTTAATGCAGGGCTTAGTGTGATTTTGCCATCATCACGCAAACTAAAATCTAGTGTATCGCTGTAATCCAAAAACTGAAAAATTGTTTGCAGATTATGATAGCCATCGGCTCTGCGGCCTGTAATGTGTAAAAACAGGTTCAATTTGGCAGGAGAGGGTAAGGAAAGAAAACTAGTCATTTTATAAGGCACTAAGGTTAGGTTGCCAGTCACTAATTAACACAGTCATGTTGAGATTAGGGCCAGTAACCATGATTTTTTGAGGAATTAATTGATTGTTAATTGATTGATATTTAATAAAGTCAGCTTGCCAAAGCCCTTCACGTAGGCTTTGTAGTTGGCCATCTGCGCTATAAGTAGGCACAGCATCAGGCGTAGCAGGGAGAGCTTCAAGCCAATATTTAAGATAAGACACTGGCGCAGTCCAACCAAACGATTGTTCAAATAAGTCTTCGGGAGAGGCTGCTGTTAATTCGCCTGTTTTGGCACTTTGCATGGTGACATATTGAGTATTACCTATAAGGCTCGTACGTCCTTGACCCAAAGGGCCTGTTAAAATAATTTGATAGTCTTGGTTGTTTTGTTGCCATACAAAATAGACACTGCCGCCCTTTTTTTTGCCGTTTTGGTCGATAACTCGCACCGAAAATTTACCTGAGGCCACCCATATAGATTGTTTTTGGGAAGCAACTGGTGGCTCGATTTGAGGTTCTACTACAATAGGGGGAGAAGTAGAAATAGGAGGCGTAATCACCGTTTTGGTGGTGCATCCTCCTAATAGTAATATCGTGGCGGCTGTCATCAAAAAGACTTTCATGGCTTATTTATCCCACTGTGCGCGATGTTTTAACACCGCTTCACTTTTAGGGTTTTGTTTGAGTAATTGTTGCCAAATAGCAGTAGCTTCGTTTTTGTAACCACTGACCCATAAAATTTCGGCTAAATGTAAACCAATTTCTTCGTCATTAGAGGCGGCAAAGGCTTTTTTAATATATGTTAAGCCTTCAAATACAGAGCCTTTTTTATAAAGTAACCAACCTACGCTATCTATAATAGCGGGATCGTTGGGTTTTAGTTTGATAGCCGCTTGCAATAAAGTTTCAGCTTCTTTAAGGCGATCAGTTCGGTCAGCTAGGGTGTAACCATAAGCATTAAGATAACTGGCGTTATTAGGGTCACGTTTAACGAGTTCGGTCATGTCAGATTCAAACTGTATTAAATCATTACGTTTTTCGGACAATAATGCACGACTAAATAACAACATATTGTCTTGAGGGTGTTTATTAATGGCATCCATCAAAACTGCATAGGCTTCTTCGGGGCGTTGATTCTCGCGTAATACTTCGGCTTCTAAGGCATATAACGTACTGGCTATATCGGGATTGCGTTGTCTGGCTTCATTAAATTGTTGTTTAACTTGTGCTTGGCGTTGGTCCTTAAGGCGAATTTGAGCCAATTCTGCTTGTGCATTTAAAAAGCGTTCACCGTCATGAATTTGGTTTAAATAGTTTTCGGCTTCTGTGAGTTTGTTTTGGCGTTTAGCCATCATCGCTAAATAATAATAGGCTTCGTTAGTATTGCTTTCTAAAGCCAATAGTTTTTTAAAACTATCGGTTGCTTCTGCATCGTGTTTGTTGTCGTAAGATAATAAAGCGTGCATTAAGAGCATTTCGGTGTTTTGCGGATTTTTAAGCAGTAATTGAGTCAAGGTTTTTTCGGCTGCCGTATAGTTCTTATTGCTAATTAAGGCACGAATATAGTGCATGTTGAGTTGTTGACTCTCGGGATACTTTTTTAAGGCTTGTGCTAAGATTTGTAATGCTTGTGTGTTTTGCTTATTGAGGCTAAGCAGACGTGCATGAAGCAAAATCGTAGGAACACTACTAGGGTTAAGCGTTTGAGCTTTTTGGATGAAGTTTATTGCTTGTGCAACATCGCCGTTTTCGCCAATTAATAGACTATGTGCAAATAATAAATGTGGATTTTTAGGGTAGTTTTTTTCGAGTGCCACTAAGGCAGCTAACATATGTTTTCGTTGTTCGATGTTTGTAGGATAAGCACTTAAAAATAAGGCTTCAAGCTCGGTTTCTGGTTCAAGCATTAGCAGTTTATCAATCGCCGCCATGGCTTGCGTATAGTTTTGTGTTTTTAGGGCATGATATGCCAATTGATAAAATGCTTTTTTTTGCTCTGGGTAGTGTGTCGCCCATTCTTTAGCAAGTGACAATGCCGCTAGGCTATCTTGTAAAAAATTGGCAATTTGTAGTGCGCGCTCAATAATTTGTTCGTCATGTGTGACAAATGCTTGTTGCGAGTATTCTTTTAATGCAAGAGGAGCATTGGCACGTTGTAAAGCTAGTTCTGCCACTAAGAGTTTATACAAGCTATCGTAGCTAAATGAAGCTGATTTTTCTGTTAAGTCAGGCGTATTTGCATGGCTTATGTTAAGCGTGAGGCTTAAGCTAATCAAAAGTGTGCAACGTGCAAAGACTGAAATTTTCATAATGACTAATTTGAAATAGTAAGAAATAGGCATGAATCTAGCTAAGTGTCGCAAGCAATACGATTAAAGTCGAGTAGTGACTTTGTAATCTGTTTGAAAAAAAACACACTTTCGCGCACAATAGCCACCCCCTAGCTAATCATAGTTTTCCCTTATATGGGTTTTATCGCGCTCGGTATTAATCATAAGACTGCCTCTATTA
>Ga0209599_10001324_pt1 | contig 12080 bp, 13 predicted proteins | sample Shrwel_input2_FT_FD_187534 | JGI IMG/M metagenome (GOLD analysis project Ga0209599, IMG submission 187534) | Subsurface microbial communities from deep shales in Ohio, USA - Utica-3 well 1 S input2 FT (SPAdes) (version 2) ... | reverse complement strand
GACCGTTTCTTTGTTTGCTTTTTCTACAGCATTATATAGATCAGAGGATAAATAATCGGAACCAATAACATACACATAATTATTGTCTTTGTGAAATTCATCTGTGCGACCAATCATGTCAATATTAACATTCGCAATAGTATTTTTTAACGGGAATAAAGGCTTTTCAGAATAATATCTTGATCCGTGTAAACCGTGCTCTTCACCTGTAACATGTAAAAATAAGATAGATCGCTTGGGACCACGACCTTCATTTTTTGCCTTTTGAAAAGCTTTCGCAATTTCTATCAAAGCGACAGTTCCTGATCCATCATCATCGGCGCCATTGTATACTACTCCATTTTTGGTGCCCACGTGATCATAATGCGCTGAAAGGACTACAATTTCTTTTGGTTTTTCTGATCCTTCTATAAAGGCCCATATGTTTTCCGAAGCACCTAATTCATCACTAAATGCTTTTTGGAAATACGAAGCTGGTATGGGCTGATAGTATGATTTTGCTCCTTTAGGAAAGGAAATACCTGCGTTTTTATATTGCTCGATAATGTATTTACCGGCTTCTTTTTGCCCTGGTTCTCCTGTATTTCTTCCTTGCATTTCATCGGAAGCAATGACATATAAATTTTTTTTTAATTCTTCTTGATTTATAGAATTTATAAAATCAGATGCCGTGATGGCAGTAGCAGATTTGTTTTTTGAAGAAGAGATGGCGTTTTGACTCCTGCAATTCGCAAAAGTAAGAGACAGTAAGCTTAAGAAAAATAACTTGTTTTTCATTTTTTAACAATTGGTATACGAATATAACCAAAAGGCTAAAAAATGTCAAACATTATTAGATTTAATTAACATTTTAAAAATAGTTATTCTTCTGTTTCCAATTCGTTTGATTTGGAATAAGTACGCCACTTTTCGATACAATCTTTCATGTCTTGTGGAACTTCGGTGTCAAAGCGCATGTATTCTTTAGTTGTGGGATGCTCAAAACCGAGAGTTTTGGCATGTAGGGCCTGACGGGGTAATATTTTGAAGCAATTTTCTACAAATTGTTTGTATTTGGTAAAAGTAGTCCCTTTTAAAATGAGATGTCCTCCGTAACGTTCGTCGTTAAATAACGGATGACCAATGTGTTTCATGTGTGCTCTGATTTGGTGTGTTCTCCCAGTTTCTAAATTACAAGAAATTACGGTTACGTATCCAAAGCGTTCCAATACTTTATAATGAGTAACGGCAGCTTTGCCAATTTCTGGATCGTCATAAACAGCCATTTGCATACGATCTTTGGCATGACGGGCTAAATTCCCTTCAATTGTTCCTGAATCTTCTTTCACGTTACCCCAAACAATAGCAATGTATTCTCGTTCTGTAGTTTTGTCTTCAAATTGTTTGGCTAAATGCGCCATGGCCTGATCGGTTTTGGCAATAACCAATAAACCTGTAGTGTCTTTGTCAATGCGATGTACCAAACCGGGGCGCTCACTACTGTTCATAGGTAAGTTCTCGAAATGGTAAGCCAAAGCGTTGACCAAAGTACCGGTATAATTCCCGTGACCAGGATGCACCACCAGACCAGCTGGTTTGTTAATGAGAAGCAAAGCTTCATCTTCATATACAATATCTAACGGTATATTTTCGGGGTCTATTCGGTTTTCAAAAGGAGGATGAGCTAGCATCACCTTAATTTCGTCAAAGGGTTTTACTTTGTAATTGGATTTTACAGGAATCCCATTAGCAAAAATATTGCCTCTTTCGGCAGCTTGTTGGATTTTATTACGCGTCGCATTTTCGATTAATTGCATTAAAAATTTATCTACTCGCAAGATAGATTGTCCTTTGGGAGAAATAAATTTATAATGTTCAAATAAATCGTCTTCTAACTCGTCCTTTTCGTTATCAATAAATGTAATTCCCATTATTCGGCAGTTTGGGTAGAGTCGGGATTGTTTTCAGGATTCAGTTCTTCTTCATCAAAACCTATTTTTCCATCTCCTAGAACCAAATTGATTTTAGTCATTTTTAAAACTTGTTGTCCCGCTTTTATAGGTTTGCCATTAATATTCATTTCAAGGACCATGTCTTTGGCTAAGTTAGGAACATAGGTAGTGTCACCCACACTTAAACCTAATGCATTTAGCGTAGGAACCGCTTGACGGTAGGTTTTTTGCACTAAATCGGGTAGGCGAACTTTGGCATATTCGGAAGCATTTATTTTGACATAAATTACTCGGTTTTCTTTGACTTTACTCCCTGCTTTAGGATCTTGATTTACAATAGCCAACTTTGGAAAAGCCGGATTGTAATCAACGGTATCTAATAATTCATAATCTAAATCCAATTCATCCAGTTTATCTTCGGCTTCTTCCAATGTCATTTTACTTAGATTAGGAACGGTAATTTCCTGCCCGTGATTAGTGGTAAAACTAATCCAATACATAAATAAAAACAAAGTAGCGCATACAATTAGTAATGCAATGAAAACTTGTTTGAAAAAGGTAAAACTCAAAAGAAATTTCTGTAAACTCATAAAAACGTATTTCGACAAAGATAATAAAATTGTAAAGTGTTTTGTTCCGAAAAAAAATGATAATTTTGTTTTATAACTTAAATCGTACTATATGAATGTTGCTGTTGTTATGGGAGGCTATTCTGACGAAAGTGTAATTTCGCTTCGAAGTGGTCAACTAATTATAAACAATTTAGATAAATCGAAATATTCCATTTATGAAGTTCATATTCTAGGTGACGGTTGGTTTGCACTTATTGAAGGAGTAAAATTGCCAATAGATAAATCTGATTTTTCCATTCAAGTGAAAGGAAATAAGGTTAAATTTAATGTGGTTGTAAATACAATTCATGGTACACCAGGAGAAGATGGCCATATGCAAGCGTATTGGGAACTTATGGGAATTCCATACACTGGCTGTGGATTTTACCAATCGGCATTAACCTTCAACAAACGAGATACGTTGTCGGTTTTGTCTAAATTTAATATACCAAAAGCGAAATCGATTTACTTATCAAAAGGAGGAGAAATTGATGCGCAAAAACTGGTTTACGAATTAGGACTCCCTTTTTTTGTAAAACCAAATCAGTCAGGTAGCTCTCTGGGCGTTTCTAGAGTAAATACTATTGAAGATTTGAATCAAGCATTAGAATTTGCATTTGCAGAAGATGACGATATTTTAATTGAATCTTTTTTAAACGGTACAGAAATTTCTGTTGGAGTTTTGAATTATTTAGGAGAAACAAAAGTGTTAGGGATTACAGAAATTGTTTCTGAAAATGAGTTTTTTGATTATGAAGCGAAATACTTGGGAAAATCGAAAGAATTAACTCCTGCTAGAATTTCAAAAGAAGTTGAAAATGTAGTTGTCGAAACTGCTAAAAAAGTATATGAATCTCTTGGAATGTCAGGATTTTCTAGAGCTGATTTTATTATAATGGAAGGAATTCCTCATTTTATTGAGATAAATACTAACCCGGGTTTGTCACCACAAAGTATTTTTCCACAGCAGGCCGCTTATGCAAAAGTTGTATTTAGTGATTTGCTAGACAATGAAATTAAATTAGCTTTGAATAGAAAACTAATTTGGAATAATTTACTATGAGAAAAGCCGTATTTCCGGGTTCATTTGATCCTTTAACATTAGGACATTTAGATATTATTAAGAGAAGTATTCCGTTATTTGATGAAATTGTGATTGCTATTGGAGTCAATGCCGATAAAAAATACATGTTTTCACTAGAAGAACGCAAGCGTTTTATTGAAGAAACCTTTAAAGATGAACCTACCGTTTCGGTAATTACTTATGAAGGATTAACCATCGAATTGTGTAAGAAATTAAATGCCGAATTCATCTTGCGTGGTCTTCGTAACCCAGCCGATTTTGAATTCGAAAAAGCCATTGCACATACCAATAGAAGATTGTCGAAAATAGAAACCATATTCCTACTTACAGCTGCTAATACCTCTTTTATCAGTTCAAGTATTGTGCGTGATGTAATTCGCAATGGTGGCGATTATAAAGTTTTGGTTCCCGATGCGGTGCGAATAAAATAAAAGAAATAAGCCTGATAATTAATATTTATCAGGCTTATTATTTTCTTCTTCTTTCTTTACCACTTTTCGGGCTATTTCAATTTTAAATTTTTTGCCTTTCATTTTTTCATCACGGATGTTTTTAAGTAAATCTTTTACTTTTTTAGACTTTACAGCCGCAAATGAAATGAAATCTTTAACCTCAATCAATCCCAAATCGCCTTTTTCTAATTTCCCTTTTTGAGAAAAGAAGCCCACAATGTCAATTTTATTCAACTTGGTTTTCTTTCCACCGCTGATGTATATGGTTTGGAATTCGGGTGCTTTGGGTAGTGTTTTTGAATTTTCTACATTCAATACTTTCATACCGTAATCAATGTAGTCCAGTTTCTTTTCGCTTTCGTGAACTACAATATACGAAGTTCCCGTAGCCATCATTCTCGCCGTTCTTCCGTTTCTATGGGTAAATTCATCTTCTTTGGCAGGCAAATGATAATGTATCACGTGTTTCATTTCTGGAATATCCAATCCACGTGCAGCCAAATCGGTTGTGACTAAGTAACTCACACTTCCATTTCGAAACTGAATTAAGGCGCGTTCGCGTTCGTCCTGATCCATTCCGCCGTGGTAATAGGTGGCGTAAATTCCTTTTTCAGTCAAAGTATCACTAATGCGTTCGGCAGCATCACGATGGTTGCAAAAAATAATGGCTTGCTCTGATTGTAAAGAACAAATCAAATTAAACAGACTTCCAATCTTGTCTTTTTCCTTCGATACTACCATTTTCATCGAAAGATTGGTTTTTTCTTCTTCTGTTGGAATAAAATCTAAAACCGTCGGATTAACCACTCTTGTATATTTCGGGATTTCGATATCGGAAGTGGCCGAAACCAAAACGCGTTTGTTTAGCTTGGGCAATCTCCCAATAATATAAGACATTTGTTCGTGAAAGCCCAATTGTAATGACTTGTCAAATTCGTCAAGAACCAAGGTTTCAATAGTATCGGTTTTGAACGTTTCTCTATCGATATGATCGGCAATTCTTCCCGGTGTTCCAATTAAAACGGCGGGTGGATTGCTTAAGTTTTTGATTTCCGTTTCAATGGAATGACCGCCGTAACACACATTTACTTTGTAATTGGTTCCCATTTTTTTCCAAACCTGCTCAATTTGCAGTCCTAATTCTCTTGACGGAACTAATATTAGACATTGAACGGTATTGCTGTTTTCTTGTAACATCTCGAAAATAGGGAGTAGGAAAGCCAATGTTTTTCCAGAACCTGTAGGAGAAAGTAATAGGACATTGCTGTCGTTTAGTATGACATCTTGGGCGACTTCTTGCATTTCATTTAGGCTTTCGATGCCTAAATTGAGCAATATATTATTGGAATAGTGATTTTGATTCATTTTGCAAAGGTAGTCTTTAGATTATATATTTTGGCATGTAAATCTAAGACGAGGTTTGAAGTAACTTTTGCAGGTGTTTTTCTTTCATTGGATTTCGATTAAGAATGCAATAGTTGGTATGAAAATAATGGGTTTGAAGAAATTCAATTTGAATTTTGTTCCAACTCTTTTGGTCTAAATCAGAATTAAAATACTGTAATTCTTTCCATAGTTTATCACCTCTGGTTTTAAAATGTGTCGTGCCTAAGTATTCCAGATCAGCATCAGCTAAAATACATTCGAGTTTGGTTTTAGGGTGTTGTGGCACTTTAGTAGCATTAATCATCCCTGTAATTTGGGCAATTTCTTTAGAAGAGTAATTATAATGAGGTAAAATCTCCTTTACCATGGTACAGCTTTCTTCTTCATGTCCTTTGTTTATTCCTTTTATATAACCGGCATCGTGAAATAAAGCGGCTGTTTTAATTAGTAGAATGTTGGTTTGAGAGACATGTTCATATAAAGCAATTTTTTCTGCCATCTCAATTACATGCGCTGTGTGTTTCCAATCATGATAAGTCAAAAAAGGAGGTAATTGCGTTTGTAGGTAATTTTGCATAAAAGCAAATAGGCTTTTCCAGTTTTTCATTACTTAATGCTTTTTTCGGTATCTTAAAATACCACCACTGGCTTCTTTGATATATTGAATAAACATAAAAGCTTTGGGATCAAGCTCGCTGATTTCATTTTTGATTCTGAGGAGTTCCAATCGGGTGACTACAGTAACTATAATGTCGCAATCGTTTTTAATTTCAAAACTATCCGGGAGGTAGCCGCGTTCGCCTTTTATTACGGTAATCCCTTTTCCGAATTTTGTTACAATTAGTGATTTTATTTCGTCACTTTTAGAGGATATTATATTCAATGCGGTGTATTGTTCTAGCCCGTCGGCAATGTAGTCTAGCGATTTTATCGCGGCAAAATAAGTTACAATAGAATATAATGCGGTAGTAATCCCAAATACCCAAGCAGCTACTAAAAAAAGAATGGTATTTATGCCAAAAATAACTTCGGAAATATTGAGTCCAATTTTTCGGGTAACCAATAAGGCTAAAATTTCCACCCCATCAGCTATTGATCCGCTTCTTACGCATAATCCCATGCCAATACCAATAAGACAACCTCCGAATAAAGCAATTAAAATAGGATCTGAGGTTACGATGTCTATTTGTACAAGATAGGTGCAAAGGCTAATTAAGCTGAAAGTAATAAAAGAGTGAACGGCAAAGGTTTTGCCTAGTATTCGTTTGCCTAAAAACAAAAAAAGCATATTAAAAATCAAAACCAGGGCGGCAAAAGGAATATGAGTAACTTCATTAAGTAGCATGGACAGTCCAATCACACCACCATCCAAGAACTTATTAGGCAACATAAAGCCTTTAAGGGCAAGGGTAATAAAAGTAACGCCCAACAAGTTTAAAATAATGTTTTTTGTGCGAAGAATTTCTTTCCAATTAATAGAATTATGTTCTGGACTCATAGAAATGAATTTTTTATAATTTATTTAAGTATTTGGAAATGTGAGGAATAAGTAAGCTAATTTACTAAAAAAACGTTATATTTGTGCTTTATTTCTTCCAAAAATTTTCACTTCCACTTTTTTCCCATTTTAAATTTTTATCAGCTTATAAAATCTGATTAATAACCTTTAATAGATTAGTTATGGGTACAACAGTTATTACAATCCGTTTAGACAATTCAGGAAGTGGTTTACAATTAGATGATGGCCAAAGTCAGGGGCCTCATATTATCACTCGGGTTAAAAGGAGAGATGTTATAAAATGGAAACTAATTCCAAATGCAGGAGTTGACAGCTTGGATGAAATACAATCAAAAGGATTTAGTGTTTTTGAGGTGAGGCCTTCCAGACAGCCGGATGGGTCTTTAACGGGGACAATTGCTGATTTTCCTGATGGTTCCGAAGAAGACTATGGAATTCGGTACTCTATAAACAATGTTTCTTATGTGCATGACCCTAAAATTCAAATTCATGCTTAAAAATTCTTAAATAAAAATAGTAACAATTTTAAACAAACAAATTATGGCAAATGTAAATGTAACATTAAGTGTTAACACAGGTAGTATTGAAAATCCAAATGTAGATGCCTACTGTACTTTTGGACAAGGAAATGGAGTGAGTAATGAAAATTACACAACTGTAGCAAATGTAGGGGATACCATTACCTGGCAAGGGGTGTCGAGTTCATCGCCTTCAACAGATGTAGTTAATATTACTTCGATTAACTATACGGGGGGACAAAATATTTTTGATCAAAATGTGATTGGTGGTAATAATGGTAATCCTGAAAAGGTAATAGCAACTATTGCAAATAATACACAAAACGAAGAGGAAGAATATACTATTAATTTCACCGTTTATAATGGTACAAATCGTCGAAATGGGTCTTTTAGTATTGATCCTAAAATCATAGTTAATCCATAAAAACATGCTTTTTTGTAAATCAAATTTAAAGATCTTGTTTTTTTTGATTTCAATAAATTGCGTCGCTCAAAATCAAAAAGTGGCGGATAGCCTCTTGGTTATTTACGAAAAAAACAAATTTCTAAGTACTACAGAAAAACTGGAATTACTTAGAAATTTGTCTTTTAATGAAATCAACAATTTGCAAAAGTCTTTACAGTTTGCAGATGAACTTATTCTGTTGTCTCAACAAGAAAAAAACTATCTGTATTTGTATAGGGGCTATATCCAAAAAGGAAATAAGCTTAGATTGTTAGGAGAATTAAAGGAGGCTTTAGAATTCTATTTTAAAAGTTTAGATGCTGCCACCAAAGCTAAATTGCCTACGGGACAAGGTCTTGCTTATTCAACTATTGCCGATGTGTATTCTGAATTTGGGAATTCAAAAAATTCCCAAATTTATTATGCCAAAGCCGTTAAAATACTACGAAAAACAAATGATAACATAGTTTTGGCTTCTACTTTGTTAAATTCTGGAGATGCCTATATTAATTCAGGAGATCTTCAGTTGGCCAAACAAAAAACAGAAGAAGCGAAAGCTATTTTCAAACAAGTAAACTACGAAAGCGGAGAGGCTTATGCCTTGGGTAATTTAGGAATGATTTACGCCAAACAAGACAATGACAAGCAAGCGGAAATAAACATTACTCAAGCCATAAAACTGTTAGAAAAAATAGAAGATTATTATCCTATTTGTGTTTATCTCACATACATGTCAGATATTTATTTAGAAAAAGGGGATCAAGACGCGGCCCTAAATTATTTAGTAAAGAGTCTGTCCTTGGCAAAAGCCCACGGCTTGAAAAAAGAAATCAGCGAAGCCAATTTAAAATTATCGCAGTTGTATGACAAATTAGCAAAACCAAAGGAATCTTTAATCCATTTACAAAATCATATTATTTACAGCGACAGTTTGAAGAATTTAGAAACGGTTCAAAAAATAGCCGATTTACGGACTGATTTTGAAGTGTCTCAAAAACAAGCGGAGGTTGATTTATTAAGTCAGCAAAAAAAGAACCAACGCATTGTCGTTTTTGCTACAATAATCGCTTTAGGATTCATCGCCTTTGTGGCTTTTGGCTTGTACCGAAGAAATAAGTTTATTAAAAGAACCAATAAAATTATAGAAGCCGAAAGAAAGCGTTCGGATGATTTATTGCTCAATATTTTACCGGAAAAAACAGCGGATGAATTAAAATTAAACGGAAAAGTAGAAGCAAAGAGATTTCATTCGGTTACGATTTTGTTTACCGATTTTCATGGATTTACCCAATATGCCGAGAATTTAACACCAGAGGAATTAGTAGAAAGTGTCGATTTTTACTTTTCGAAATTTGATGAAATAATTGAAAAATACAACTTAGAAAAAATAAAAACGATTGGAGATGCTTATATGTGTGCCGGAGGATTACCTTTTCCAACCGAAGATCATGCCTTAAATACAGTTAAAGCGGCTATAGAAATCGCAGCTTTTGTGGAAGAAATCAGAAAATCAAATAATTTCAAAAATACGTCTTTTGAAATTCGATTAGGAATCAACACCGGGCCGGTTGTGGCCGGAGTAGTGGGGATTAAGAAATTCGCCTATGATATTTGGGGAGATGCTGTAAATATTGCCTCTCGATTAGAGTCCAATTCAGAATCGGGAAAAATTAATATTTCACAGAGTACTTACGAATTAATTAAAGATACTTATGACTGTACGTACCGAGGCGAAATAGAGGTTAAAAACAGAGGATCGTTAAAAATGTATTTTGTGAATGCCACATCAAAAGAAAAAAAACTTACGACTGCAACTTCTTCTCTTCTTCAAACAACAATTTAATGTTTTCGTAAGAGTTTTTTAAAGCTTCTTCAATTTGGTCGGGATTTAACCAGGCTACTTTTTCGATTCCTTCTTCAATTTGCCCTACCGGCGTTCCTTCAAACTCGGTGTGCATTTCAAACCATTCAGTAATTTTAAGACGGTATTTACCATTTCGCTTAAAAATATGGTAGGTTTTTTGGAGTTTATTGGTAATTCTTAATCCGTTTACGCCAGTTTCTTCTTCTACTTCTCGTATGGCGGTGTTTTCAATGGCTTCGTTTTTATTCATACCGCCTTTGGGTAAATCCCATTTTCCGCCTCTAAAAATAAAAAGTACTTCCCCTTTTTTGTTGTAAACCAGTCCGCCGCCCGCATTGTTTACTTTGATTTTTGTTTTCAAAGTATTCAAAATCTCTTTTTCGTCAGGATGGTACAAATAAGCCTTCTGAATTTTATTCTGAAAATAATTCACAATAAGCTGTTCGATGTCAATGCTTTCCAGTAAAAAAAACTTAAAATCGGTCTCTTTAACAATTTGATTTGTTAAGAAAAGAGGTTTATCGTTCACAAAAACTTTATACATTTGCAGTATGATTTTTAATAAAGACACAGCGACCAAAACAGCCGAATTGCTTTTACAAATAAATGCAATTAAATTGAATTCTAAAAATCCTTTTACATGGGCATCGGGATGGAAATCTCCGATTTACTGTGATAACAGGGTAATTCTTTCATTTCCAGTGATAAGAAATTACATAAAAGATGAATTTGCCAAGAATATTGAAAAACAATTTGGTAAACCCGATGTAATTGCAGGGGTTGCCACAGGTGCTATTGGTATAGGTATTCTCGTGGCTCAGGAATTAGGATTGCCTTTTGTTTATGTTCGTCCGGAAGCTAAAAAGCACGGTCGTTTGAACCAAGTAGAAGGTTTTTTACAAAAAGGACAAAATGTCGTAGTAGTAGAAGATTTAATCAGCACTGGGAACAGTAGTTTGATGGCAGTAGAAGCACTAAAAAATGAAGGTGCCAACATAAAAGGAATGGCAGCAGTCTTTACTTATGGTTTTGATGTAGCCACCACTAACTTCAAGAATGCTAATGTAGATTTGTATACCTTGAGTAATTACGAAAACTTATTAGATTTGGCAGTTACTAAAGAATATATCACCGAAAGCGAACAAGATTTACTGAAAGAATGGCGTAAAAATCCTTCTGAATGGAATGTTGAGGTATAGTTTTTGAAATAAAGTTTATTGTTTATTTACTGCGTCAGTTCACTAACGCTCGAGTGGTTATTCGAAAAACGGAAAATAGACATTGTTGTCAAACAATCTAATAATCTAAAAATCTAATCTATGAATTTAGAAAGCCCAAAAGTAACGGTTCAGAAATCGGCCGAATATATGTTCAACGAATTATCTCAGGTAAAAAACTTTGAGAAATTAATGCCGGAAAACATTGCAAAATTTGAAGTAATTGATGAAAATTGTTTCGAATTTGGTTTAAAAGGAATGCCTGAAATTAAATTGGTTAAAAAAGAAAGTACTCCGAATTCTAAAATTGTGTTAGGTGCGGCATCAAGTAAATTGCCTTTTACCTTAACGGCTAATATTAACGAAACTGCTCCTGATTCTACCGACATTCAATTGAATTTCGATGGTGAATTTAATGCGATGATGGCCATGATGATTAAAGGTCCTATTTCAAAATTCATTGAAACCTTGGCTGAAAACATGAATAAATTGTAATTGTAGATTACAAAAATATATTTTAAAATGTCATTCTTCACTATATTAAGAATGACATTTTCTTTTTAATAAATCATTGAAACTTCCTTAATTCCGTACGATTGAATGCTGTCGTCTTCAAGGAGTACTTCCAGCAATCCATTTTTATTCACGGATTTAATTATTCCCATAAATTTTTCCTCTTTTTCGTTTTCAAAAACCATCGGTTTGCCTATTTTGAAAAGAAAATTATGATAGGTTTCCCATAAAAAATCAGTCTCTTGGTTTTTGATCTTTTCAGTATAAAATTGCAGATTGGTTACAATGGCTTCTAAAATTTTATCCACGTCAAAATCATGCTGTGTCACAATTTTTAGCGAGGTGGCTTTGGGTAAATTTTCAAAATTGGTTTGGTTGATGTTTAGTCCAATTCCAACAATCGACTCTATATTCCCTTTTTCTTTAAATATATTTTCGATTAATATGCCACCTGTTTTTTTGTTTCCTGCCATAATGTCGTTAGGCCATTTTATGGATAATTCAGGAATTTCATATTTTTTCAGGGCTTCTACGATGGCA
>Ga0209599_10001322_pt1 | contig 12087 bp, 11 predicted proteins | sample Shrwel_input2_FT_FD_187534 | JGI IMG/M metagenome (GOLD analysis project Ga0209599, IMG submission 187534) | Subsurface microbial communities from deep shales in Ohio, USA - Utica-3 well 1 S input2 FT (SPAdes) (version 2) ... | reverse complement strand
GGAGAGTGTTGGCCAACGCCAATTGCGCCGCGTCAGCGCCGATACGCGCCGGCGGGAACGCCGACAAGCCAACGCGCGTCAGCGCGCGCGAAACAAGCGGACGTTCGCGCCCGATCAATTCGGTGGCCGCTGCGCGGCCTTGGCTGCTGAGTTCGCCCATGCGATTAAGAACGCGCATTTCATCCGCCGATTGTTGGATCGCGCTGAGGCGTGCAGGATCGTTGGCAAATGCGTTGGCAAAACTTTCGTTTTCGGGACCACCGCCCATAATGTTCTTAACGGTTTTGGGCCGGTCGCCGCGCACCAGCGCAAGAAACTCTGTCGCTGCTCTAGGGTCTTCGTTGTACAGCCGCGATGCTTCCCCAGCCAACTCCTGACGGTTGATGGCGGCGTAGCCTTCTGCGGAGTCAGCCAAATATCTTTGAACTTCTGGCCCCATCATCCTGTCAATTTGCCCGCGCATGGAAAGCGCAAGTTGCTCAGTCCTTTGCGCGTTGCCAGACTTCGGTGCATTGCCGGCGGTAATTTTTGCTTCAAGTCCCCCGATAAAATCGCCGATGCTGGTCTTGCGGATTTGATACAGATCATACGGATTGATCATGCCGTTCTGATCCGCAGCACCTTGAATTTTATTTGCTATGCCCAGCAGCGTGTCACGCTGAAGATCATCTACGCGGGTGCCAGGCTGCGCGGCCATATCGCGGAACGCAGCTATAATCGGCGCGGCATTTTGCGGTTCTCGACCTTCAGCCGCCGCTTGGTAAACGTAGTCTTCCATCTGGCTGGCGGTAGCGCGCTGCGCGGCTGCTTCTTGGGTAGCTGCTGCCGCGCGCCCCGACGCGGCGTCTGCGCCGCTCACAAACATGGGCGAATCACCAAACAATGAAGCCGCGCCTGTAAGACGCCGCGACATATCTTCCTGCCCAGAAGCCAACGCCGAAGCCTGCGCCTCGCGCTGACGGGCGGCGCGGGCCAACACTTCTGCGTCGCTAACTTCGGAAAGTCTACCAAACGCAGCTTCGCGGGCGGGCGTAAGATTCCTAGATACTTCTGAACGGCCTTCTCGCGCCGCAGCGCGGGTTGCTTCCACTGACCCGCCACCGCCAGCGGCGGCTAACCGCGCTTGGCGCGCAGCGGCTTGACCTTCAAGAATACCCGCAGCCTGATCCGGGCGCAGACGCTCAACATCCGCAGCCAAGCCCATGAATGTGCGCGGCTCAACGCCAGCCTTGACCAGCGTCTGCCGCACCAGTTCCTGCGCGTCGGCGGGCAGTGCGGAAAGGGCCGCGCGGGCCGCCTCAACATTGTCGCCCAGCGATTCACGGAGAATACGGGCGGCTTGCAGCGCCGGCAAATTGGCCAGATCGGGCAGCACACCAGCCACCTTGCGGACGATAGAACCCACTGCGGGGAAAGCGGCGCCGAACGTCGCTCCGGTGCCAGCATCTTCGCCGGTCAACGCTGCACCGCCAGCGCCGGCAATAGAAGCGCCAGCAGTCCGTTCCAGAAGCTGTGCTTGGCGCTGCCGCAACGGCATAGCTGCCGTCTGCGCGGCGGTGCGACCCGATCCAATACCACCACTGGACACGGCTTGCCCGGTACGTTGGACAACGCCGCCGGCGCGGGGCGCTACGCGCGCCAACTGACCGCCAAGACGGGTTACACCCGCACCGCCAGCAGCGATCAGCGGCGCGGTCGAAGCAACCTCGCCCAAGACCTGGCCTGTGCGGAACATCTTGTTCTGGGTGTTTTCGCCGGCGTTCAGCACGGCGTTGATCTTTTCATTTGCGCCCGTTGTCAGGCCCAGCACGTCGGTAAGATACGTGCCGCCACGCGCCAGCAGCGCGGCGGGGTCGCCGGCGGCCACACCGCGGGCTATGCCGCGCATGTAATTGCCCGCATCCTCCATAAAGGTCGGCTCAGATGGCGCGGGCGCGGCTTCCGCGCGGCGGCGGCGCGCGCGGGCGATGGCCAACGCGCGCTGCTGTTCGACGGTCATTTCTACCACAGCCGACGCTCCTCTGGGGTCATGAATTTCCAATCATCCGCCGAGATGCCCGCTGGCGGTTTGGCCACCGGCGTCTTTTGCTGGCCGGCGTTGCTGGGCGGCGGTGTTTGAGCGCCACCAGTGCCGTACAGTTGCTCCAGCGTATCAAGCTGGCTGATGGCGCTTTCGTAGCCCTGCGTCGGATCGGTCAGCGCGTCCAACGTCAGTTGCAATTCGACGTTCGAGTTCATTTCCTGCGCGGACATACCAGCGGCGGTTTTGATCGCCGTAGCCAGCAACTTACGGGCGCCGGTAATTTCGTTCAACGACTTGTTGGCCGTGGTGCCAAGCGCGCGCTGGGCTTCACGCCCCAGCGAGGTCGTGGACATGTAGTCAAACACGTTTGCAAATGCGCCGCGCTTCTCTGATGGAATTGATTCGGCTTTGTTCAGCGTCTCGTATGCGTTGCGAATTTTTTGCAGCAGCGTAGACACCTGACGTTTAGCCGGCAACTTCTTAGCCTGTTCCGACCTAAGCTCTGCGTTCTTGGTAGCTGTTGCAGTTGCCGACGCGACCGCCGCCGCTTCGGCAGGCGTTGCACGCCCCGCAGCCGCTTCTTCCCTGACGCGGCTAATCGGCACACTGGCCGACCCAGGCATGGGCGACACCATCGGCGACTTAGCGCGCAGCGGCGCGAAGGCGTTCGGGTCGTAATTGACTTGCTGCGCCATTGGCGCGCCACCTTCTGGGCGGTAGACGGCGCTTTGCATACCGCCTGGCGCAACCTTGATGTTGTTCTGCGCGAGGAACGCATCAACGGCAGGCGCGGCTTGCGGGCCGCCCAACTGGCGAAGCTGTTCGACAACGTCGGTGCCGATCTGGCCCGTCCGCTTTGCTTCGTTTAGCGACGCCAGTAGCGCGGCCTGCGGGTCTGCGCCCTGCGGCTGGCCGCCGGTAGCCGAGATGGGTTGGAACATACCGCCGGCTGCGGGCGCAGGCGCGGCAGCCGCAGGGGCCGAGGGCGCGCGCGGCTGGCTAATGTCGGGGACCGGGGTTGCGTAGGTAGCGCCGGGAAAGCCTGAGATGTTAGCACCCATAACGTTGCCTTCGGGCGTGATAAATTCTTTAGTGATGGCCTTTCCGTACCGCCCGGCAGCGTACTCGTCCGCGCCCATGATCATGCGTGTAAAGGTGTCCTTGTCGAATTTATCAACAGGCATCGTTTGCGCGAACGCAGCCGCGCTTTCCGGACTGTCAACCATCATGTTTTGCAGATAGCTTGCGTATGCAGCCGGGCCACCTTCGGCCACTACAGGCGCTAGGCGGCGGTATTTCACATACAAATCCGCCTCTCGCTTTAGGTCAAATTCTTTACCTGCACGCACTTCGCCAGCCGCTGCCCGCGTTTCCGCCGCCCGCGCAATTTCCAACTGCTGCTGCTGCGCCGCCGCCTGACGTTCAGCAGCGCGCTGTTGCGACATCATGTTGATCAACTGCGCGCCCTGCTGGATCGCAGGCGCCAAGAAGTTGCCTTGCGGTGCGCGGGCCTGAAGGGCGATTGCTTGGTTAGCCATTGTCCGTCCTCAGTTAGCCGCGGCCAAATGCGGGGATATATGTGCGGGGTACATTAAGCCCCGGCGCAGCGTAAGGTTGAATAACCGAACCAACATTGCCGCCGCCACCGCCACCGCCACCGCCGGCCAGCGAATTAAAATAATTTGTTTGCGCGCTTAGCAGCGGGTACGACGCCGCCGCTTGGCCGATACTACCCAACGCCCCACTGAGCGCGTTAGCTTGGCCGACGTATCCAGACGCGCGGGCTTGCCCGGCACCCAAAATGTTAGCTTGCTGGTTTTGGCTCGACTGACCGACATTACCCGTCATGACGTTGGTTGCTGTCTGCCCCGCGCCCATCAGCGACTGAAGCGGGTTCAGCCGCGCGTTGCGCTCGATCTGGTAGCGGTTGAAGGCGTTGCCGTATTCTTGGCTGGCCGATTCCTGCCCAAACCGTTGGATGCCTTTCAACGTGGGGCCTGACTGCAATAGGCCGCGGGCTGCGGCTGACCGCTCCAGCGCCTTCATGCCCTCCGCTTGGCGGAAGGCGTAGCCTGGGTCTTGCTCAAACTGCTCCATGCCAAACGGCTTGGCCAGACTGCCGTAGTCCGCCGCCGACTTATCACCGCCGACACCCAGCAACTGCATGATCTGCTCTTGCGCGGTCAGGCCAGCTTGGCGGAACGGTTCTTGCAGCCCGATCTGGCGCTCCAGCATCCGTTCGTTGGCGGCCTGTGCGTCACGCGACGCCTGCTCTTGCGTGCGGGCGGCCTTCTTGGCCCCACCGGCTGCGATTGCGCCGCTGCCGAGTGCGGCTACCCCAGAAATTGCTGCTGCTGCTGCCAAACCCATATTAATGCTCCGTCAATTGCATACGGTAGACTTGGCTGTAATCTAGCGCACCCAAACGCTTATATAACATGGAAAGTCTAGGGCCGGAACCCCGTTGACCGGCTTCCAAAAACACCTCGTCTACACCGCGTTTTTTTAAATCCCGCAACGCTGCACGCTGCAATTTTAAGCCAAGACCGGGGAATGTTGGGTCGGCATAAAAGGTTGTGTGCGTAGCCGTTGTCAAGTTTTCAGCCGCCATTGAAGGCGCAATGAGCGTCATCAGATAGCCAAACATACGCCCATTGCAGCGAGCGGTCATAATCTGCATGGCCCCCGCGTCGTAGATGCGCTGCATCACCCCAAGGTTCTTGTTCTGCCAGTTACCTGGCGGCTCACCAACAGCTACCAGATGGTCGTCAAACAGCTTCGCCGCGCCATCTAGCCAATCATCAAAAGTTTCTGTTTGGAACGTAATACCTTCAGGTTCTACAGGTTTACGGGTGGCCATAGCCGCAAGCGTTTGGTGCTTTGCAATGGCAGCTACCTTTTCCAGCGCCGGCGAATATGCGCGTGCGTACCGCATTAGCGCGGGCATATCTATCTGGATGTTCATCGGTGCCAACCGCGCCCAATGGTTGTGGTCGTGCGCGTAAGAAAGGCAATGTTCGAACGCAGCGGCGCAGGCCGTCTCATCGTTTAGATCGTCAAAGTTGACCGAAAGGACGTTAGCGCACCGTGCTTCAATCTGGTCTAGCTTGCGGTCTAATTTGATTATGGTCTGTTCAAGCACGGCGCGGTCAAAAGCCAACCCCGGCAGACGCATCAAGCTATCCACCACTTCACTAACCGGGCGGCGCACGATCAAGATGCGCGCGTCGGGTGCAAAACGATCTAGCAGACGCCACCACGGCGCGGCGGCTGTCTCTGCGGTGCCGATGTTAGGCTGTGAAAACCACGCCGTCACGTCGTCAAGACTGCGTGCGCGGCGTAGTTCTTCATGCCCACACACCCAATCGCCATATGTCAAAAACCGCGACAGCCACGCCGTGCGCGATCTAGGCAATGCAAGGACAACGAATGGTGACATCAGCTAATCTCACGTCCTGACGCACGGATGTTGATCGTCAGCGGCGCGGACGCCAGCGTCGAGATAAACCCGTTCGAGTTCAAGATGTGGCCGACCAGTTCCGGGAACGTGTAGGTTTCGGACGGCTGGAGCGTCTTGGTCTTCACGATCAGGTTCTGCGTGCCAGAGGTGTCGGCTGCCGTCACCAGGTTGACACTGATCGACGCCGCAGCGGCGCCGTAGTTGGTGGCCGTGAACTTGTCGATGATCGTCGTCACGTTGGTCGCAGTGTACTGCGTGGACTGCGTGTCTTCGGCGACCTTGGCCGGGATCAGGGCTTTGGCGGTAACAGACATGGCCTATCCTTATACTGCTTCGGCGGCTAGTTCGATGTCCGCCGACGCCAAAATGGTGGTGGTGCCGATACGCCGGATGCCGACATTGAGCGTTGCATACAGAAGGGAGGTGGTGCTGACCAGCCAAGCGCGTGTTGATGTTAGCGCCAGCCAAGTGTCGGTGGCTGAACTGCCGCCGCTCAACGACCCTGACACCAGGCTGGCGTACACTTCATAGTTGGCCGCCTGCGACGCCGGGACGCACCAAGCGTACAGCAGTGTGGCCCCGCCGCCGTTGATGATCTCAAACGCATTGCCGCTGCTGTTAAGCTGGTACTGCGCCGACGCGGTGCTACCAATGTTGATGCCCGTGATCGTTGCAGGGTTGACCGTGATGGTCACGGCGGACGCCGCACCACCCGAATTACCCAGCAAGGACAGTACCGCGCCGCTCATCAGGTCAGCCCCGCGCCAGTGATAGCCCACACGGTCGTGTCCACCTTGATGCACGTCGCCAAGCCGTAGTTGGCCAGCGTCCGCGTGCCGGTGTTGGTCGTGCCAGCCTGGCGCAGTGTGTCGGTCGTGATAGCGATGTTCTGGCTGCTGCCGCTGTTGTTGTAGATGACAACCGTTGCGCCAATCGGAAACGCTGCTGCGCTGTTAGCCGGGATCGTGATGCCGCCGGTGGTGATCGAGATGTGCTTGCCGTTGTCGGTCAGCGCCAGTTGATAGGCTGCCGTCTGGGCGTTCTGCGGTGCGCCGCGGTAGCCGATGCTGGTCGCGCCGATGTCGCCGGTAGCCACAAGCGCCACATCCTGCTTCAGCGACGTAATGTCGTCGTTGGCGCCTGACCTTGCCGCGCCCAAGGCGGCGCGCGCGGCGGCAGCCGTGGTCGAACCCGTACCGCCGTTGACGACGGCAACGACGCCGGTCACGTTGGACGCGGTGCCGGTGGTGTTGCCGTTGAACGTCACGCCCGACCCGATGGTGCCGCCGGTGATGTTCACGGCGTTGGCGTTCTGGAAAGCCAGCGACCCAATGGTGGTGATGTTGTCCACCGTCCAGATCAAAGCGTCAGCCGAATCCGTCAGCACAACCTTGTAGGATGTGCCGGTGGCGTACCAGATGTTGGCCTCGCCGCGGGAGTCCAAGATCACCGGGTTGGTGTTCAACGCAGTGCCGGCGCCAGTCGTGTAAGTTGCCAACGGCGTGGTTGTGCCAGCGGCGTAGGTATAGACCTTGCCGCCGACCAACGGCGCGCCAGAGGCGTCCAGAAACTGCGCTTTGGGCGAGGGAGAAAGAACGGCCATTAGTAGCCCCCATCTGAGCTAATGTTGTTGGTCACGGTGAGGATGACCGAAGGAACGGACGGATGCACGGCGGACGCAGCTTCTGCCAAAAGGATAACCGATGTGTCGTCCACTTCCCACATCAATTCGATATAATCTCCGGCGTTCAACTGAATGATGTAATTCCACGCCGCAAGAACTTCTGCGTTGTTGCCTTGTATGCGGATTTGGCCGGTGCTGTCCGGCACGTTTACGCCATTCTTACGCAGCCAAACCCAGACCAACCCGACACCACCTGATGTTTTGTCAATCTGCGCGGAAAATTGCACGTTATAAACGTTCAGCGTGTCAACGTAGATGCGCGAGGTAGGTGTGCCGCGGGTGACGCCAGACGACAGATCAACCGTGTTGAACGTCATCGCGTAGGCGGTATTGATAGCCGCTGCCGTCTGCGAGGTGGTGTCGTAGAACGATCCGTAGCGGTGACGAACCAACTGCGGTGTGTACGGCGGCGCTACGGACAGGTTCTGGATTTCGGTCTGCAAGACCGCCGCCAGCGACGTAGCATCAGCGTCGGGGCCGATCTGCAAGTCTTGCAGCGTAAAGTCGTTTTGGCCGTTGCCAGTCAACCGGAACAGGCTTTCAAAAAACCTGTACCACTCACGGCTGACCAACCCTGTGTTCGGGTCAACCATCGGCACACGCGGCGGCGTGATGTTGGTGATGTTGACGGCGTTAGGCATTGGTGCCGCTCAACATCAGTTCGGCGTCGATGATGACGAGCTTGACCGGATCAGTGCCAGACACCTCGTACACGCGGTCGCGCAGTTTCATCGTCATGCCCAGGCGGCGCCAGATAGCGCGCTGGCCGTACCCGCCGATTCTGCCAATGGACGTCCAATGCTCGTTCGACCATGTGTGGCCGCCGTCATCCGACCAGCGCAACATGGCTTGCGGGTTAGCGCCCTGCACTGTCAGCGGTGTGACTTCAATGTAATCGCCCGACTCCGTGATAAGAAAGTCGCCGACTGAACTAGCGGTGAAGGCGGCGTACGTCTGGTCGGTAAAATCTAAATCGAGAGTCACTTCATTTTGCGGTAATGGCGCGTTGCTACTTTCGGTCAACAGCAAACCAAAGAAAGGGTCAGCCGGGTCAAGGCCCGACAAGCCAACGCCAGACTCAAACATAATCTGAAGGCTGTGCTGCGCCGTGCGCTTTAGGTTGTTCTGGCCGGTCGGCAGCGCCCGCCATGACCGCAGCCACTTCTGCGGCGTGCCGTTGTCGGCGTAGGTCGTCAGGTCGAAGGTGTAAATGTTGGCGTTCAGGTGATCGCCAATGACAATGTTGCCGAGGAAGTTGCACTGGTTGTTGCCGCGGTGACGTGAGAACACGCCTTCATTGAAATAAGCCCGCTCATGCCAAGCCCCGGTGGCGACATCCAACACCCACGTCGTGTTGCCAGACGGGAAGTTCAGAACGTAGAAGGCGTGGCCGTCCTGCTGGTAGGTGTAAGCCACCGCGTCGGACATATTGCTATACTGCTGAATTTGCCACTCGACCGCGTGCGTGGACACGCGCTGGCCAACGTAGCCGTTTGCCCGGTAGACGATACCCTGGCCGCGCGCGTCAGCGCCCAGCCAGAACACGCCGTTGTCCACCTTGGCGATGGAGTAGGGCGCAACGCAACCGATCTCGTTGAATGCGCCTTGGATGCGGGCCAGCGGAAAGTCTGCCGTGCCGGCGTTGTACCAAACTTCGGCGCTGTCGGTGCCAAACACCCACACTTCGCGGTGGTCAACGATCAGGCCGACGATGCCGTCAGGCGATCCTTCGGCGCTGACGAAATCCAGCGGGTCGATCTGCGTGCCATCCAGCAAGCTGGAGACGTACAGCCGCTGGCTGTTGGGTGGGTTGAACACGAAGTAGCCGTCAAGATACCCGACCGTCACCGCGCCGGGGAAGTCAGGGTCGGTGACTTGCACGAACGTGTTGGTTGATTCGGTGTAGACAAAGGCGTCCGGGTTGCACGCGAAGATGATCTGGTTGCCGTTGTCGGCGATGGACACCGGCCCGGTGCCAGTGACTGACCCCAGCAGCACCGGCGTGCCGGTCAGCGAGGACAGTTTGTAGACCTCGTTGCCCGACACGACGAAGAAGTCCGCGCCTTGCGTCTGGTGCGCCCACAGCCCGCGGATCGGCCCGGTGCCAACGGCCTGCTGTAGCTTTAGCCCAGGCGCGCGGTTAAGGAACGCAGGCATCTGTCCACCCTCTGGCACAACCTCTGGAAAGAGGTTGACCATGCGCGCGTCCGCAGCGTTGATGCTGCGGGCGACATAGCTTGAGCCGAGGATGGGCGACTTCATACTGATTACGCGGTGGTGCTATCGGTGATCAGGCCGTAGTTGGCCAACGCCGTTAGCAACGATGCAAGCGCCGCATTACCGCCCCGGCTACCCGTAACAGTTGGCTTGGCAATCGGCGCGGTGCCTTGGAAGCCAACCTGGCTGTTGAGTTGCACGTTGGCCGCAAGATTGATAATGCCGCTACCTCCGATGCGGATAACGCGAAGGTTCCCGTTGCTGCTGGTAATGCCCACGGCCCAATCGTTGCCGCTGCCATCTACCCAGCGCGAATGGCTATCGCTTCCATTGTAAACACGAAGCGTTGTGTTGCCGAGGTTGGCAAGTTGGGCGTACGCCTCAGCCACGCTGTCTGCCGCGGCTATTTTGTTGTACGAACCTCCGGTGTAAGTGCCGCGGGTGTCTTTTACATCCCAATTACTCCCGGTGCCTGCGGTTGGGTTGGGTGTGCCGTTGGCTTGGTCAAGATTGAGAATGGTGTTTTGCACCCCCGCAGTAACGCCCGCCGTGCCGGTGCCTTCGGCAAATGTTGCCCCTGCGCCAGAAAGAAACGTCAGTGTGTTGGCGTAAAAACCTTCGTTTGTAGCCGTCACACCCTTGGCGTATACAAGGTTGCCGCTGCCGCCCGCGCGAAACCCAGCTACGGTGATGTCGTTGTTATCCGCTGCAACACCGTTGAGCGCATGGCCGTCCCAGTGCTGGCAAAATACAGTTATACCAAAATTTGGCCCGCGGTTAAGCGACACGTTGGCGTTGCTGCTGCCACTAAGCGTAACGATGTGGCACGAACGTTGCGCCACGCTGTCAATCTGGCGGCCACGAAACACCATTTGGCTAAATTGCACATCGGCTGCTTCTGCGAGATCAGTGCCGGTCACGCCGCACTTCACTTCAAACAGTGACGTACCGACGCAGCCTTGGCCAAACACGTCGATGTCCACGCCGGCCACGCTGTCTACAACCATCGCCCGTGTGGCAATTTCGTTGCAATTCAAAACCATACCGCGGCAACCGGCGCCCCAATATTTTTGCAGCGCCACGCCGGCTTCGGCGGCGTAGGGCGTGCGGATGCGAACCATTGTACCAGAAAAAGTGGCGCGCAGAACCGTTCGTGTGGTGGTCGCGCCGGCGTCGTGTTGCGCGTCCATACCCGTGCCTTGCAAAATGACGCGGGGGTATTTTATGTCGATGGGGCTGTTAATGCGGTATGTCAGTCCTTTCAGCAACACAACGCCGCCGCCAAGCGCGCCGACAGCGGCGACAGCGGCGTTAATGGCGGGCGCGTCATCCGTTACGTTGTCGCCTACAGCACCGAAATCGGCGGCAGACACAGTCTCCTGCATCTTGTCCTGCGCCGTGCGAAGGACGGCACCAGTGCCAGCTTGCGTAAAGCCGATGGTGGTCATTCCGGCGCGCTTGGTGACGCCGCCCTGCACGACCGGCATCTCGACCGCGCTGTCCAGCGGTGAGGTTGCCAGCGGCAACTGAGAGATTTTGACGTTAGCCATCGTCAGTAGTTCCCTGCGAAAATGTTGAACCGCTGGCGCGTTGCCACGATGCTGTACGGCATGGACATGATGTCGTCAGGGTTGTTGATGCGCTTCAGGTTGCGCTTGCTGGTCATGGCGATCCGCTGCACCTGTGGGCTTGGTTCGACGCCAAACTCTGGTGCCATCTCGCAAGCCAGATTGTAGCGGAACGCACGCAGATAGCCTGGCGGGAATGTCAGTTCGGTTGCCAGCAGCGCGGGCTTGGTCAGTTCCTCAACAGAGATGAAGTGCCATTCCAGCGCGCGCGTCGGGCGCGGGTAGATGTACATGTCGATGTCGGGGAACGTGTTGTTGACGAAGATCACTTGCGGGAACGTCGAGGTCACGGTCTTGACCGCGATCCCGTTGTACTGCTGCTGGTTGATGAACTTGATGCCGTAGCTGATGCCGGTGCTGGCGTCGCGGAAGTAAGTGCTATCATCCAGCAACACCGGGCGGTTGCCGACGAAGTCGCCGGTTGGCCCCAGTGTGCGCGACAGCAGACCCGCGGGCCATGTGAACACCTGATCCTGCGTAGCAAAGACCGACAGCCGTTCTGTGTTCCAATTTTCAATCATCTGGTTCATGGCGGCCAGCGCGTCTTGCGACGTTTCGGCTGACGGCGTTTCACCTTCAGCCAGGACACCCAAAAGCCGCAGTGACCCGTTGATGATGTCGCCGGCGCTGGTCATTGGTCAGTCTTCCTGCTTTGCGCGGGGGCGTCCGCGCCGCTTTGGTGCCGCCATCTCGTTGACGATCTCATCCTCGTCATCGTCCGTCACCACAGATGACGTGATTACATCATAGCGTTCCCAGCCATCCATTGCATCCAAAATCGCTTCCTCGTTGGAGATCGCAACCTTGGCGCCGTGCGCCGGGTGAACCATGTAGATGACGGCCATAGAAAATCCTTAAAATGGGCGGCCCGAAGGCCGCCCACTTCGTTAAACGCAGTGGATCAGCGCGAAGTTGACCACAATTGCTTCCGACAGCGTGCCGCCGGAAATGTTACGCAAGCTGATGCTGACCGAACCGGCTGCCAGCGCGTTTGCAAACACGTTGTACGAGCCAAGGGTAGCCTGACCGCCAGAGATCGTGAGGACAACAGTGTCGTTGGCCGAGATCAGGCTGT